>Ga0247757_10000670_pt1 | contig 27147 bp, 29 predicted proteins | sample UWRJL126311R4_FD_180929 | JGI IMG/M metagenome (GOLD analysis project Ga0247757, IMG submission 180929) | Plant litter microbial communities from Arlington Agricultural Research Station in Wisconsin, United States - UWRJ-L126-311R-4 | ecosystem: Environmental > Terrestrial > Plant litter >...
CCCCTGTGTCGATTTGAAAACACCATGAACGCTTTGCCGAGGAACCTTCAGGCCTGACCAAGCTCCCAATATCCATCTTTCTCATCCCGCCAAGCGTAGCGGCGAATCGTCAACGACTTCAGGGACTTTGTTTCACGAACCGTACGCGAACACCCTCCCCCCTGCGAGCTATACTGAGGGGGGGAAAGAACAAGGAAGCCTGGAAATACAAACACAGCCTCCTCAGATATCCTCCACCATCTCCACCTCACCCGTCCACACGTCACGGATCATCATACCTCGCGCGCCCTGCTTCCCCCCACCAGCATGCGCCTTCTCCACTGTCCACCTACGCTGGTAGATGGGGCGGACCTTCTCAATCTCCCCTAGAAAACGGCCTTCTTCTCCGATCAAGCCGCTCCTTGCGGCGGACAGTGAAACTTCCCCATCGTGGCTCGGCGGGGCAGCTCCGGCCACCAGCTGGGGAGCCAGGACAAGCCGTGTATTCAGATGGCTAATGTCCTCGAGATCGCACGCGTCGAGCGTCGCAGAGCGGGGTGGACGTGTGGGAGGTGGGCCGTCGGGCTTCTTGAAGTCGAAAATGGCTGGCGCAGTGGGCACGGCGGCAGGCGGTGGCTGCGGGACGAGGACGGGGAGCGTGATGCGATCTTTGAAGGAGTCGATTTCGGCGGCGGCAGCGGCTGTGGAGGAGCGTTTGAAGAAGCTGAAACTCTTCTTCTTGCTCAAGAGCTTAACGGGGGGTGATTTTCCGAGAGAGGAGGTCTGCTCGGGGTCGGATGAGCGTAGGAAGTGGAACGACTTCTTCTTAGTGACCGCATTGTCGCTGTACTTGTCCTTCTCCTTCCTGGTGGGCGTAGAAGGATCGTCTGGGGACAGAAGCCTCATAGCCATTAGGTTCTCGCTGGCGATCTCGGAGTCTGAGTTGTCCGTATCAAGGTCCTCGAAGGGTTCCTCCTCCATGACTGCTTTTGCTTCCGAATCCACGGGTTTGCGATGCTGGGTTGAAATTTCAGGACTGGATAGGCTTGTAACTGAGCAGGCATTTTTGTGGCCAGCGAGCTTCAAGCCATGCCATACGATAAACGGAGACAAATAATGGAAAGAAAACAGAGGGGAAACGGAGGGGAGAAGAAACAAGAAGGAATAGACTTCTTCTTCTTGCTTGTCTCGAAAAGGGCCATTTTTTGGTGCTTGAAGGGAAAGGTTAGTGTTGCTGTTTGGTCAGGAAGAGGCAGCTTGAGTAAAACAATCGAGCGTTATTTGGAGGCCTGTGTAAGGGGAAACAAATGCACGACTCAGACGCGCTTTATGGCGCATCGTCCTTTTCACTGTCATTATGGAAGGCGTGGGATCGGGGAGACTGGACTGAAGCAGTGGATTTCTCGAGTGAAGCATGCGGTAAAGACACAACGAAGCACACTCTACCCTTATCGTGCCTTGTATTCTCTATTTAAGTAAGATGGTTATAGGTCTTAGAAATTATTTGTAGCTTTACCTGCTAGTTCTGATCAGTGAAATCATGAGTTACCCGAAAGACCTGCTACCCTAACGTGAAAACTAGGGAGTAATTAAGAGTTAGACTATTTGGAGGAAACGGATGGAACAAGAACATGGGCATGACACTGACAAGGGGAAATAAAAGAATCATCACCCAGCCATTAAGGAGCCTCATTGAGACATTGATACTCCACTGCCCCTCGACAGGAAGGGCAGCGGTGAGCACTATGCCCATATATTTTTATCATTTTTATAGACTTTGATAGAGTGTTGGTATGGTCGTGCCTGGTTCCGAAAGGAAGGCTGACTTGACGCAGAAAGATCCAGTTTCCTCAGAGCCAACTAGAAACCTTCAAGAACGAAAATGCCGCTATAACTGGTAGAAATAATGGAAAACACGTTCGCTACCACCAGCTTCATGAACATCCAGTCATGGAATGTGATCGTTCGTGAACGATGACAGACGAAACAAATGCTCCAGGCCAAGAGCCAACCCAGCACCTGAACCCGATTCATGAACAACCAACACGCCACATATTGTGTCAACCACAAACCGTAATACCATAACGCCAGCCACTGAAAGAAAACAATACCAGCATCAAAACTGGCTATAGAAGACTGAAACACCATATGAACAAAAGAAATTAGAAAGAAACAGTATATGAATGAACCACACGCATGTTATGCAGGGTATTATACGATAAGCAGAGAACCCCAGATTATTGAGCGCCATTAGTATTGCCAATCGTCAAATTGAGCATACGCTTGAGATCTTGCTCTAAAGCGAGACCGTCTGAGTCGGCTTTCTTAGGAGTTGGGGGGTGCGGCTTCGCACGCACGGAAGAAGGAACAAACGCCATAACTGAGGCAGGTTTTTGAATAGTGGGTGGCGTGCTAGCTGGGGCGGGATTTGGGGAACCATTTGTATTGCCGTATGGATAGGAGTCAGGACGAGAGCGATATGGCCGGCGGCCAGGGCTCCCGGTGTGCCGATTATTGGGTGGGCCCGTGTATGGAATTTGTGGGATATGTGGTGCAGATCCACGACGTGAGCCATCAGGGCCATTGAGCACATTTCCCATTAGGGCTCTCATGTCATTATTAGCAGGACCGATTGGTAGAAATCCGCCTTGTGCTAGAACTGGTGAGTCAGCCGTAATTTCGGTACGAAGGCCAGAGTTGCGCTTCTCCGAGTCTGTTTTGGCAGCCTTGAACAAGGGAGAGAGGTTACGGTTTCCCCAGAAAAAATCGGGATCCTGCGCTGTAGGAGCTGGTGTGGTTGGACCCGAAGCGCTGCGGAAAGGCGACCTACCGTCATGCAACGGGGAAGGGGTGTGATCTCGCATAGATGCATTGGTTGGTCTAGGCTCCGTCTTTGGTGGTGTAGATGCAGCTGCCTTGGTCTGAGATATGGAAAGCCTGTTCAGCAAATCCTGAATTGCACCGGAACCATCATTCATTTGGGCCGTAGACTCAACCTGCGGGATTTTGGAGGGGGCAGTGACGGAGCGATGCGCAACAGGGGATGCAGCTGGCGGTGAAGTGCGTGAACCTTTGGTGTTCGCGTCCAGTTCGATAGGGAAAGGAACATTCAAGGAACCAAACGAATCGTGCTTGATATGCTGTGGTCTGCCGCCCAACGGGATGTTTGGGGACGAAAATGACGCGAAAGGGGTACTTCCAGTCACGTGCTTTGCCTTTTCAGCCCTGTCGGCCTTGAAGAGCATATCTAAGGGGGAATCCTGGTGCCGCGGGGGGATTGGGATCGGAGCACGCGAGGGCGAAGGAGTTGGCGAGGAGCCAGAATCCGAGCCTTCTTCTGGAGGTGGAGTGGGAGGGCTCTGTCGCGCGTTTGCTGGGACAGATCTAGACAAGAACTTGGGCATAGGCAGAGCGGATGCAGCTGGAGATTGTTGAAATGTTGCACCAGCATATGCGCCTTGTACTTTGGCAGGCGTTGCAATGGCCTGAGGAGGCACTTCTGAATCAGTCAGGGAAGCAGCTGGCATTCTAGTTGGCGAGAAGAGGCGATCGCTAGAGGGCTGAGAACGCGCATGTTTCTTTGACTGGCGCGGCCCGCTCGAGACGGATGTCTCCTCGCTCGAGAAGACTGCGCTCTCTGCCAGGACAGGGTTTGGGGCGTGACCGGAGGCATCGGAAAAGTTGTGCTGTGCCGACGCACGGCCACCATGATGCGCTTTGTTACCTCGCGGTCGCCTCTGGGTCCTGGTGCCGTTGGCGTTGGGCTGTGCCTGGTTTGCGCTCTTCGAGGACGGGTGGCTGGCGCGCGGGGCGCGTGGGGAGGTTGTATTCTGTGCACTCGACATTTGGTAAGCGAATGGTCGTCAGCGATGGTGTTGCAGGTATCGGCTGCTATCTGGACGGTCGTCGACGGGTGCTTTTGGTTTTGCGACTGGCGGGCGATGGGGTGGGATGGGACGGTGAGGCAGTGCTCTTGGTAGTGCAGTGTGGCAGAATAGCTAGATTGCGGGAGATTGAAGAGGTCATATCCAGTTGTCCAGAATTAAAGATGGGCATGGACCGGGTGACGGTGTAAACAACGGATAGGTGAGAGAGGAGGGGTGGTTGTTGAGTCGATGGAGAGAGACCTGGGGCGGACTTCGATTAGGCTTGGGCGTGCGCCAGCCTTGTTTGTCCTCGGGCAGCCAAGCCTGCCTGGCGCAATGACAATGGGTAAACGATGATTGCGGCGGCGGGGGGTCAGCTGAGACACAGGCAACAGGCAACAGTGGATGGGCCATGGAGTGTGCGAGTCAACAGATAGATACAGCTTGTTGTACTGAGAGCAAACGTATTGACGCTATGCAGTGCATGCCTACTTGCGGTGGCTCTGGTGACGTTTCCATGTCAGCGAGAGCAAGCACGGGCTTGGCACAGGCACCGGCGGTCCTGGTACCCAAACGTTCGCGGCTGCTCGCCAGGCACCGCGCTGTAGCCTTCACTCTGCCAACGCCGTCTCCACCACCGCAGCTGTCTCGGTCCTGCATAAGTCCTGCCGAGTCCTGTACCTCCCCTCGACACACCCGCATCCCCAGCCTCGCATAAGCGTCTTGCAACCCACCCTCAGCTCCCCGCACCCCCACCTCCAGCGCCACACCCAGCGACCATGGCCGACGTGAACATGACGGATGCTCCTACGGCTCCAAAAGCAAAGACTGCTAAGGCAGGCCCCAGTACCGAAGGCGACAAGAAGCGCTTCGAGGTCAAAAAGGTGCGTATTTAGGCGGCGACGGTGCAAAGACATTGCTCACACAACTACAGTGGAACGCCGTCGCTCTCTGGGCATGGGACATTGTGGTCGACAACTGCGCCATCTGCCGCAACCACATCATGGACCTGTGCATCGAGTGCCAAGCCAACCAGGCTTCGGCTACCAGTGAAGAGTGTACAGTCGCCTGGGGCATTTGCAATGTAGGCTCGCATCTACTCAAACTACGAACACAGCTGACCGCTATAGCACGCTTTCCACTTCCACTGCATATCTCGATGGCTCAAGACTCGACAGGTGTGTCCGCTTGACAACCGAGACTGGGAGTTCCAGAAGTATGGTCGGTAGGCGAATATTGGCGTTGGATACTATGATGCACGGCAGGAGGAAGGTAGGTGGCGCTTCAAGAATCCTGGGTGGTCGTTACGACGTCCGGGAGCTCGTGGAAAAAAAGAAAGCTGGAAAGCGGTTACAGCCATTTCTGGGGGAGTTCCACAGCACTCCAGTTAGGCTGCAAGGCACAACTAAAGAGTCTTGAGGCCCCTTTCAAGGTGGCGTTGCAATATCGATTCATGAGGTAGCATGGCGCGGGCAAGAATGCCTTCGACGAATGAAGTTCATTAAGTCATGATGGAGACCAGCTTTTCTAGCCCCTACATCCCTTGTCTAACGCCAATTTTTGTCTGCCTGTCCCTTGTCCCGCCTATCCAACCTTTTGGCCGTCGACGTTGATTGTGATTCCTGAGGTGCTGTTCTGGGGAGGCAGCCAGGGCTCAGGGTTCTTGTTGAAAAAGGGCCATGGCGGAACGACGACGAGGAAGGTGAGTGCGCTGCCTGCAAGGCCGACGTAGAGGGTGAGTTTAATGTCCTGGGTCATGAATCCAACGAGGAAGGCGATTATCTGTTGGGGTCAACAGCTGTGGCATGAGCATGGCGCGAGGGTCTGATGGACACGTACACCGGCGGCACCGAGGAGCACTGTGGTGAGCAGCTCGGCCCAGCGTTGGCCCTCGAAGTCCTGCGTGCTCTAGTCAGTGTTGCTCGCGGGGCCGACGGAGAGGCACGCACGATTTGGCCTTCGACGGCATCGCGCACTTGGTCGAGCAGCTGTTCGGCCATGGCGTGGTGTGTAAGAAGCGTGTTTCTAGACTTGTCGGCGGGTGGAGAGCGCGAACAGCGAAGCACGCACAGTGCGTTGCTTGAGTACTGGGAGTCCAGGACCAAACGGCGATGTGGCTACAGGAACAGCTGCAGGTCGGGCTGCGGCTGCTCGCTAGCGACCCGGCCTATTGCAGCGAGGGCCGTCCGAACATGGACCGGGGGGGCTATTGGAGGCTTGGGCACCAGCAGATGCTCGGGCTAACAACGGCAGCGCACCCATCGCACGTCTCCAGTCTCCAGTCTCCAGTCCCCGGTCTCCAAGCCTCCCATCGTAGCGTGCGATCGAAACACCCTCGTCCAAAACGACCAAGACCGTGGACTATGCAGAGAGGGACGCCCTAATAGCTGTACTGTGCATGATGAACACCCAGCAGACAGGAGCCCGTCAGCCGCAACCGGGGAGCGATCAGTGCCCCTCCCAGCATGACATGGTTGCGTAGCGACGGGCAGACTGCTGCTGCTGCTGCTGCTGCTGCTGCTGCATGGTCAACAAGTGGTGATAATGCACCCACACTGCAGCACACAGAAGCAATGTCGCTGGTAGTCCGGACCATGCGGATCCTCAAGATCCCCACGTGTGTGCAGCATGACTACCGAATAGCGCTGTGCTGTATGCACCAGTGACGAGCCCATTAATCGCGCACCTCAGCCGCGGCCGTCCCCCTAGCAATCGTCAATTCCAGGGCAGGTTGGGCTTAGTGACTCAAGGCTTGGTCGTGCTTCAGAGAAGGGTGGTCTCGGTTCTCAGCGCACCGGCCCGCACTGGCGCTGGGGCAGACTTTTAAACTACTCCACCGCCGTCGCCTCGCCTCTTCCCTTTCTTCTCCCCACCACCCCGTCCTCCTGGACTCCACGGAACCCACAAACACACCTCCCACACCGCTCAAAGTTCGGCCATCCGCACCCGAACTGCGACCCTTGCCCGGGACTTCCCCATTCCCCACTGTTGACGGCTGCAGCGACTGACGGACATCGCGCCATTTTTGTCCCGGTCGCCCCCCCTCCAGCTCCAACGCTCTCCGACGCCACGGCGTCTTGATTATCAACACCACCAAGTTGGCGGGCATTTACATTCACAAGTTTTCCTTCGTTCGTCCTCTTCTAGGACCCAAAGCCTGGGTCTACGGAGGCGATTACAAGAAGCCTCCATAACTGAGCTTGAGCAATCCATTCCCGCTGCTCGCGCACACTGCTGTCGTTACTCGAAACCTCTTCATCCATTGGGTGCAGAGGCCGGCCCACTGCCATTAGAAAACCCCATAAGGGCTGAGTGTAGGGTGCAACTCCCTACGCGAAGCCTCCATCCGCATTGAGCGCGCCGTCGAGGTGAGCGCTCACAAGCGACTCACCGGGAGAGGCCACCGCTCTTGCGCGCTGCAAGGGCCTCTGCCCTCTACAAGTGTCAAGCTGGCGTAGAACAAGATAAATAGAAGAAACCCGATTCGGATCCGTACTCATCGCCACCTGAGTCGCCGATATGTCCGATACCCCGAGGTCGGACAAGTCCCAGACGAGGTTCAGCACCCCTGTGTCTGATCTCGACGACCATCGCCATCAGCCTGCCTCGCTGCCAAGGGTTGATGGCTCGCCAATCCGCTCCCGTAGGCCTACTTTTGCGAGCATTCAAGGGCTCCCCCCGCCTTCACCCGCACTCCGGCTTGTCAATGAATCTCTGGAGATCCACAATGTCACAACCCGCGATTTCGAGACTGCTGTAGTGGATGATGACATGCACCTATCCCCTGAAGACATTTACACCAGAAGGGCATCCTTGGCCCTTGGCCGCCGCGACACTTTCCGGCGTCCTCGGGACCCAGCTATCGAGCGACTGAGCCGCTCACGGGCAACATCCAAGTCCTCGCGCTCTGTGTCTCCCCCCAATTCCGTTGATGCCTTTGCGGACACCCGCCCTCGCCGCCGTGCGGGCACTGTTAACAGCCGTGCCCCATCCGAGATCGAGCTTGCCCCCCACAGGACCGTTTCTGGAGGCACACGCCGGCGCCCGACCATCAGCGACGAACGACCTCAAGACATCGATTCCGATTGTGTCTCTACGCACAGCTTGGTGGAAGAGGATGTTTGCTTTCCAGTGGAAGACGTTGGCAAGACGACAAAATTCGATTATGAGGAATTGGAAGAATTTGTAGCCGAAGCGCACAGCAAAACACCGATTACAAAACTACATCCCAAGGAAAGCGTAGACTCGCGGCTCACGAAAAGCAAGCCGCGGATTTTCAACGACCTGCGTCCGAAGTCTAGCCATTGTACAACCCCTCGACTGGATAGTGATGCGATGACGATCAATCAAGATGTCGATCCGGCAATTCAAGAGAAACTTGCGGAAGAAGGCCTATCGCATATATTTACGATGGAAAACAAAGCTGCCCAGCCCGAATTCAGTCCCAACAGATGGACATTTTTCTCTTCCGAACTCGACGACACGATCCATGCCGCTGAACTGGGTGGGCTTCTCATGCCTGGGGAACGCTTTCGTGACCTCTTCGAGCTTCCGTCCGATAGTGGAGTTTGGTGGCTGGACATGCTCAACCCAACCGAGGAGGAGGTTTTTGCCATCTGCAAGGCTTTTGGTGTTCATCCCTTGACACGAGAGGACATTGCGATTCAGGAGCCCCGTGAAAAGGTAGAGCTGTTCCACCAATACTACTTTGTCTGCTTCCGCTCCTTCTACCAAGCAGACAAGGAAGCCGAGAATTATCTTGAGCCTATCAACTTCTACGCCGTCGTCTTCAAGGAAGGGATCCTGTCTTTCACGTTCAGCGAGAGCCCGCATGCGCTCAATGTCCGCAAGCGTATCGGCCGCCTACGGGACTACATCAATTTGAATGCGGATTGGATCTGCTACGCCCTCATCGACGACATTGTGGACAGCTTTGCACCAGTTCTGCGTACTATCGAGCAAGAGACGGACACGATTGAGGATCAGGTTTTCATTGCACGTATTGAAGATTCACGCGAGATATTACGTGCCATTGGCGATTGCCGCAAGAAAGTGATGCAACTTCTACGTCTTCTCGGTGGAAAAGCAGACGTTATCAAGGGCTTTGCTAAGCGCTGCAACGAGAGCTACAGCGTCGCGCCTCGCGGAGACGTTGGCCTCTACCTTAGCGACATCCAGGATCACGTTGTCACCATGATGTCCAACTTGGGACACTTTGAGAAGATGCTTTCGCGGTCCCATTCCAACTACTTGGCGCAGATCTCGGTTGACCAAGTCATCCAGGGCAATGACTCCAACGAGACGCTTGGCAAAGTCACAGTCATCGCGACCATTCTAGTCCCGTTGAACCTGATCTGCGGTTTGTTTGGCATGAACGTAAAGGTGCCTGGTCAAGATGGGAGCATTGCGTGGTTCTTCGGTATTCTAGGGACCATTATCCTTTTCGTCGCCGTCTGCTTGGGGACAGCGAAGCGCATGCGCTACATCTAATGCAGGATTCATTGCGCGTGGGTTGCCTACTTTTGGTTTCTTTACTTCTTTTGGTTTCTTGTTTGCTCTAACTTAATGATCATCTATGTTGCCTCAGCTGTGCCGAGCGCGGTGTTTGCAGAAAGAATAAAAACGATGGAGCAAGGCGAAGGGGAGGAGAAAAAAAAAATTGGAAGGTATAATATCTTTGTTTATACCAGTTTCTTTTGTAGATTTCTTTGAATTAGAGAGGATACTTGTTAAGATATTGGTGACGCAAAGACTGTCGTGATTAATCTGCAGACACAATATCTAAGGCACATTGAATGTATGACCAACAGGGTATCCAGTGGCGCGGACGGTACACAGCTGACCAGGAAATGAACACTCGGCGAGCGGGCTCTGTCACAAGCCCCCAAGGATACCCCCCTCCAGCTGAGAGCGCTCTGGGCTCGCAGTGTCATGATCTGGGCTTTGCATCATGTTCCAGGCGAGGGAGGTCGAGCCGAGGAGCTGACGCCGAGGGAAAAGAGTTTTCGAGGGATGTCTGGGAGACTATGCAAGAGGCAAGTCTGGCGCCCAGGGGAGCCAGAGGAGCCAGAGGCGCCAGAAGAATGTCCAGACGCCCTCGCCCGATGGGAATCTGCGACCATTAGAAATGACGCAGTCAAGAGAGACGCGGTGAAGTCAGGCGCCGGCCGCCTTCCGAAACGGGATCTGAGTGGGCGGCAGCAGGGGGGCCCCGGTCATGGAACCAGGCGGCATTCATGCTTCACCCGCGACTCGAGAAGCTGCGACCTCGCCGCCTCTTTCACTGCACTTCGGCACCGTCTCCGCGCTGCCTCTTCCTGGCGCTCGTTTATAGCCACCTGCTCCTTGCCCGTGTCGCTCTTCTGCTGGACACCCGCCTGCGTCCCGGCATATACCCTCACTAACGGAAACAGCACACCCGCATCACCCCACCCGTGCGACTACGGCATCATGGCGCAATCCGCCGAGCGACTGCTCATGAACGAGTTCAAAGCGCTGAGCAAGGAGACATGGACGAATATCGAGGTATGTCGACCTGGGTGTCTTTCTACCTATGCCGCGTGACTGACTCGCCTGCAGCTCATCAACGAGAACGTCTTCGAGTGGAGCGTGGCGCTCATTGTGTTGAACCCGGACTCGCTCTACTACGGCGGCTACTTCAAAGCCCAGCTCACTTTTCCGCGCAACTACCCCTATAGCCCGCCTGGTATGCGTTCCCGTTGCAGCCCCATGACCGCGCAAACTGACGTGGTGTGCAGACTTCAAGTTCATTCGTCCGCTGTACCATCCCAACATTTACCCTGACGGCCGCCTCTGCATCTCGATCCTGCATCCGCCCGGGGATGATGAAATGTCCGGTGAACTAGCCGCCGAACGCTGGAGCCCCGTGCAGCGCGTCGAGTCGGTGCTGATCTCTATCCTTTCGCTGCTCGACGACCCCGAGGTCTCCTCACCCGCCAACGTCGATGCTGGCGTCATGTTGCGCAACAAGCCGGAGCAGTACAAGGAGATGGTCAGGCAGGATCTGGAACGCAGCAAGGGCGACGTGCCGGCTGGGTTTGTCATGCCCACGCACGAGTCCGCTTGGAAAAAGAAGGACGACGAGGGCGATTTTGAAATGAGCTGGGAAGACAGCGACGTGGAGAGCTTTGGCGGAAGTGAGAGCGACGTGGACGAGGAGGAAATGGACTCCGATTTCGAGGGTGCAGACGAAGACGAAGACGAGGAATAGCCATGGCCTCTCTCTCACGGCCTTTCCACGCTGCCTTAAACCTCTTTCACGACTCTCCTCGATTATTTCATCCACCCGGCTCATTTCTCATGGGTACACGGCGTCTTCTTCGGGTCAAGCGTCTCCGATCTGGGGGGGAGTCCATAGACCGGATTGCATGGTTGGCGTTTTGATCCGGCATTTACCCCTTTCCATGTGAACATTTAAGATTGGCATGTTTTGTCGTCTCTGACTACTTACCCACTTGCCCGTGCAGACTGGCACATCCGAAGCCAGCTGTCCGCTATTGGGTTCCCCAATAATAAAGCATGCATTTTCTGTAGCAACATGCCCTGGACACATAGGAACGTGACAGCTGTGATGCACTAAAAATGAAGTAGATATTCCGAACGACCTTTTGGATCTTAAACTATGGTTGAAAGCCAACCGCTGAGAGCGACACCTCCCTTGCGCCTCGCCACCTCTTGAGATGATTATGGAAATAGCTGACGACCAGATATGCTAAAATGCCGCAACAGACAACGATGGGTATGCGTGGAAACACGCGATCAGAAGAGCCCGTCGCCCAGTACAAAGAATTTCTAGACCGTCCCCGCTATGCTTAAATCCCGAATCTCCTGCAACACCTCCTCTACCTTGGCATCCAGCTCACCTTGTGCATACTGGTCTCTCGTGTCCGCATCCAGATACTGCTGAACCTGCGCCATCCGCGAATACGCCTCGGCACAGAACCTTAACTGAATCTTGACCAGGGCTTCGAAACTAGGGTCGAGGTAGGGCACCCGAAGGTCGATCAACTGTGGCAGTTCCGTCGTGAGCATCTCGTTCAACTGGTCGTACGCCGCCTTGGCCAGCTGCTCGTCCTTCTCCGCGCGCGGCAGCTTCGTCACGTCCTTGTCAGGCCGGTCCGTCAGCTTCTTGACCTGCGCACGCATGCGGTCGTAGTCGAGCGCCTTGTGGTCGCGCTTGGTGATGCACGAGTTGATGTCGGGGAAGTAGGAGCAGAAGCGCTGGATGGGGTCGAGGACGGTGGTGCGGTAGGGCCCGTCGAGGGCCTTTATGGTTTCGGCGTCGAGGTCCGTGACGGCCTGCTTGTAGGAGCGCGAGACGCCGTCCTTGGCGCCGGCGTCGCCGTAGAAGGCGTCGATTGTTTCGGCGATGCGCATCTGCGACGCCGTCATGGCTCGCAGCGAGTCCAGGTAGCCCTTGGCTTCCTTCTGGAGCTTGTTGGCGGCCGTCTCCATGGTGCGGTAGCGGCTGCGGCTGGGCTTAGCGGGGAGCAAAGATGCTTCTTGGGGTGGTTTCGAGCATACCGCAACTCCGTCTCGTAGTCGCGATCATTGGTGCGTTCGACTTGGCCCGTCTTCATGAGAACCTGGGTCGTCGCGCGGTTGACGCCCTTCTTGAAGCCTGTAGCATCATGAGCATGCTGTCCGTCTTTGCGGAGGAGGGGGACGGTGGGACGGACCGGTCCAAGACATGGCGGCAGCGGAGGATGTGCGATGTATTTGGTGGCTATTCGACGCGATGTCCTTGGGGTGTACGTTTGAGTGAGGGCAAAGCAGGGGAGCGAGAAGAGCGTCGAGGCGATAGTTGGCGTGGTGGTGGTCCCTGGTGTTGCAACCAAGTTGGGTCCCAGCGGGCTGCAGCGCCTGCGCCACAAATGACGAAGCACGAGCGACCCCCGGCCGCTTTTCTTAGTGGTTCGTTCGTCTCACTAACCGTCAATGTTTGCTCGAACAGCACCGCAGCGCGTGTTGCGCCGCGCCGCGCCCAATTCCACGTATACCCTTCCCCGCACGAGGAATGCCTCATCCGAGAGCTCTCCGACAGACAACGATGGCTCCACGACGAGCACAATACCCGAGAAGAAGCATAGGATCATCTTCTCTGGCATCCAACCCACGGGCGTTCCGCATCTGGGGAACTACCTAGGCGCCCTACGACAATGGGTGCGGCTCCAAAAGAGCGCACATCCGAAAGACAAATTGCTGTTCTGCATTGTCGATTTACACGCTATTACGACGAAGCAGGATCCCCAGCAGTTGATGCAATGGAAAAGAGAGATGTATGCAAGCTTGCTAGCTGTCGGGCTCGACCCCCAGCGTAGCCACATTTTCGTTCAGAGCAGGGCTGAACACCATACGGATCTGATGTGGATGTTGAGTTGTCACGCCAGCATGGGATATCTCGGGCGAATGACACAGTGGAAGGTATCTGCTCCACATCTCACAATCTATATACTAGACTAGGCTTACCAGTGTAGAGTAAACTCGGAGTCTCAACCCAAGAGGCCCCAACCAATAATCCTGCCCTCAAGCTCGGCCTCTTTTCTTACCCGGTGCTTCAAGCCGCCGACATCCTCCTTTACGGCGCAACCCATGTACCCGTCGGCGAAGACCAGCAACAGCACCTCGAGTTCGCTCGCGAGATTGCCATTGGTTTCAACCATATTCATGGAGATCATCCCCAGACAGGAAACCCCCTCCTCATACCTCCTGAAACCATCATCTCCCCTGCGAAGCGTGTAATGTCACTTACAAATCCCACCAAGAAAATGTCCAAATCGGACCCTGACCCCAAGTCGCGCATCCTCATCACCGACACGCGCGAAGAAATTCACAAAAAGATCATGTCAGCACGCACCGATTCTCTTCATGGCATATCGTACGATCCAGAGATGCGGCCCGGCGTGTCGAATCTCATTGATATCCTTTACTACCTAAACGAAGACAGTGCCAGCTCGCCTGAGCAGTTGGCAAATGACCTTTCAGCCGCCCATGGGAACTTGAAAATGCTGAAGGAAAAGGTCTCTCATGTTATTGACAAAGAGCTTCAACCGATAAGAGAGCAATACAAGAATATAATTGCTCGGTCAGACATAGAGATGCTGCAAAGTATGGAACCGGCTGAGCGTTATGTGCGGAGCAGAGTAGGATTAATGTATGATCACCTCAGCCAACTTCTGGGGCTTGGATGGCACAGCCCTCAAAAAGCGGACACAGATTCATGGATGCAGGCTTGAAGACCTTTGTAATGGACACAATGCCTCGCGTCACTACTCGTGAGGATCGTGCATTCTGTATTATTAAAAAAAAAATTTTAACTCACCCATCACCATTCAATATATCCACACCAAGGTCCACATGCCTTGTTGGACCATTTTTAGTTTACATTTATAATCGCTATCAAAGTGCGCATGCTATGTGAACAGATGTTAGTTTGGCTAGCGGTAATCTAGAACTATGCGATGCATAATTTTGGCTTGTGCATTTCCAGGGCTTTAAAAAGCTGCCATGAGCACTCCACCTGAACATATGGGAAAGTAATTAAATGATTGACATAGTAAGGGATGAAACCAAATACTAAACCGACTTTTTCATCCAGCAAGCACCACTCAGCGAGATAAGAGTCCGACGTAATTGAACTTCTGTTCTACTACTGCGATAGCTGTACCATCTCATACACGTTCCTTTCAGTTTTGGTTTCTGTGAAAACCAAAAGTATGTCCGAACACGAATTTACCAGAGAAACATTATATACACGCTGCGACGGTTTCCCTATCAATCAATATAAACCTGATTAACTGGATACCTGGCCTTTAGTTTGCCACGCGACTGTTCGTTAATCGCACGTTTGCTGCTCTGGTCATAAAGGCTCACTGCGTTACTCTCAAAAATGCTCTTCGTAATTCGTATCGGGGTATCACCATCATGGCTACATGCTCAAAATTCGAGTTCTTCAACCTCCATCCCACATTCTTCACATCTCTTCTTAGTCATGCCCGTTTCCCTATCCAGTACGCTTCTTCCCCACTCGTGCACATGCTTGTCCCCAATACCTTTAAGCTTCATACCGAACTGCGCGTCCGCGCCCTCTGCGCCTCCAAGCCTTGCTCGCTTGTACGCCTCTACTCTCGTTCTCTTTTTCAACTCCTCTAATTTCTTGTTGAACTTCTTCTCCTTTCTCGCCTTGGTCACCGTTTGCCTCTTCTCGTATTCTACGTCTAGTGCTTCTGGACTTCCCCATTTCCTGTCGCTGAAAGCGTACTGCTCGACCTGCAATCGTAGGAAAAGCTGCATGTTATTCCAGTTCGTTTTGTGGGGATTAGGGCGTTCAAGATGCGGAAGAAGATCCTCATCTTTGAGCTCTGGGTCCGTAAGGAGATAGTCTTCCCTCGCTTCCGTCTTCGTGAGGAGCGAGTATTTGTCTGGAAGTTTGTCTTTGCAGGCGTTGCATACACCAATATCGAACACGTCCTGCCATTTCCAATCGATTTCGAGAGATCCGCATTCACGACATTTGCCCTTGATATCCCGCTTTCCGTCGCCATATTTGCCCTTGTATTCTTCGCCTGTGGCCCCGGCAGCTGCCAGCAACTCGGCCTCTTCGTCCCTGCCATCCGCCTGATTCAAAATGGAGATGCCCGGCTCGTATGGACCAACTCTGCTTTCCCTCATTTTGCGGTGTATGCGTTCCCTCTCCCACTCCGCCAACGTCATGTTCGCGGGCTTCTGCTCTTCCTTTCCTTTCCCTGTCCACATCGCGCGATTGTGTGGATCGTCGTCGGTGCTTAAGAAACCGCCCTTTGTATCTGTCATCTTGCTAAAGTCATACTCGATATACTCGGAGCGACCAAAGTTCTTCGCCGCTTGGATGAGGTCGTTTGCGGGCGGCGGGATGAAGCCATTCTGGTCGCGTTTTGCTGGAGACGCTGCGTTCGCATTGCGAGACTGTGCGGGCGTATTCGAAGCATTTATCGAGGCGAATGTGCGCTTTGTGCCTGCCACGGGTGATGGTGCAGGTCTCGAGGCTTGCGCTTGCTGCGCAGCAGCTTTGGCTTTGAGGCGAGCTTCTTCCTGTGTAGTGTGAGTATGAGATGATGGAGAATGTAATCATGACATACTATTCTCCGAACCTGCTCTGGCGTAGGTGGATTGGGCGGGAGCTTGCCCGCTGAACGTAGTGCTCGCGGTGGCGTTGATGGATGTTCCGCCATGGTCATGTGTGGTGATTACTACGGTACGAAGAAATACAGGCAGATGTAGCAGTGTTAACTAGCCAGCGAAGAAAGCTGGCTGGAGCGTAAACCCTGGGATTGCTGGTTCAGAGGTGATATGTAGGGCTTGACCGAGGCCTCGGTCGCAGGTAATGATGCACGCCAAGACCGGTGGCTTTAAAGGTTTGTAACCAATTTCCTATAGCATAACGGATGAAAGCGCGAGTGAACGCCTATGGTAGTTGAAAGCCCGATTATTTGGCATCTTTGGAAAGGGCGGGATGGTTGCGCCCTTACAAATACGGCCGTTCTGTATGACTCTTCATTGTGGCTGTACCGTCAGAACAGGCTTTGTTGAGCCCTCTACTATGTATCAACAAGAAATGTATTTTCTTACTATAAGATACGCCACCCGTCCCCATTATCCTTAAAAAGCCTCACACCCTATTTAACTTGAACATCCAACAAATGGGTAGCACAAACGCGCCCACACGTGCGCACGTGCACACCCCTGCTCCCGTAGCGCCGAACCCTGCCGATTCCGAACCAAAAAATGTTAAGGCACAGGCTTCGACCGACGACGAGGAAACGGGTACTGTAATAGCCACCCCCACAAGCCGCAAGGAGAAGCGTAAACAAAAGAAACAGAATTGTACTATTGAGTTGCCCACGCCTCCCTCTAGCGACACCGATTCGCCGCAAAAACAGACACCCCAAAACAATCCACCGCGAAAGAAATACACTTCCCCATCTTCTGCCATCACACCCTCCATACCTACTGCTCCTATGGCTTCACGAAAAGCCTACCCACTACTGGTCTGCTCGATAGGCAATCCGGGCGGTACCTACGCAAACACCCTTCATTCTGTCGGACATTCCGTCCTCTCACACATTGCATCCGTAAAGTCCTATCGGCCATTCGCAAAAGGGTTATCTGGCCTAGTCGCCCGACCCGACAACACAACGTATTCCTTTGGTATCATTCAGGGGTTCAGGCGCCAAGATACACCTGGCCCGCCCGAAGAAGATGACTGGACATTTTGGCAGTCGACTTCGCTAATGAACGTTAGTGGCAAGGGCGTGAAGAAGGCTTGGACGGAATTCGAGAGGCAGATTAAGGGCGAGGGTACACAGCCGAGGTTGGTCGTTGTGCATGATGAGCTGGAGTCTACTTTGGGAAAGGTGTCGATCAGGGAAGGAACTTCGAGTCCGAAAGGACACAATGGATTGAAGAGCTGTCAAGCGAGCCTAGGCAATATCAAGTGGTGGCGGATAGGGGTTGGCATTGGTCGCCCTGATAGTAGGGACCCGAACGTCGTTGCGAAGTATGTATTGAGCAAGATGACGGCTTCAGAGGCACGGGCGATAGAGAAGGCAAGTATAGGAGTTGTCGACGCATTGAGGCAGATCAGCGAAGGCAAGCGTTAGTGGTTTTGTAGGAAGGGGAGACTTGTAAGATTTCAGCTGGGTTGCATGCCAGGTTGGTGCAGCACAGCATTGTATACCATGATAGGCAAGCGTTGTTCTGGATGATACCCAAATGTTTAGAATAGATATTTCAGCTTCCATGAAAAAGTCCCTTGAGTAATTTGAGGTATCTAGTAGAACTCCAAAAATGCAAACTGTAAGAATACCGAAGCACCAGCCTTGAAGCACCAGCCTCAAAACACTCCAACACCTGTTCCCCACAACCAATCAAACCCATACACCGTTATACATTGAGTGAATTACGTGCTAACACTGAGTCAGTTGGCCACGTGTTTCCGCTGTTTCCGCGCTTCCAGTCTGTTCTTCGCTGCCGCTTTTCTGTCCTCCGTAAACGGCAATGTCCTCTTTCGTTTGGTTCTCGAAGAGTCATCCATGAGGTGACTCAAATCAGGTTTCGAACCAAGAACGAAGATGCTCCGAGATCTAGCCTTTTCAATGAATTTTTTCTCTATGACACCTGCAGTAGCTGTCTGTGAAAGCTTGCTAGAAGCTCTCATAGCTTGGCGTTGATCCGGAACCCGAGCATCAATGGCAGATTGCTCTACCTTTGACATATCTGTAAGTGTATCTGTGGCTTGGTAAGCCGGTCCCAATCTTTCCGTTTTTGAAGCACGAGGCATCGACGTGGATGTACCGTGGCGACGACCTTGGTTATTCCTAGACGGTCGGTCATAAGATCCGCCACCACCGCCTATAGGGATAGCCATTCTGTCTATCTGACCTACAGAACTCTCATCTGCATTCATCCATGTGTCACGCTCTGGTGTGGGTTGCGGTAGAGGGCTGGACATGATTGGTGCGGGTGACTGTGGCGCTATGATGTTCAACTCTTTCCCATCACTCTTGCGAACACTAAGCGGGGTGTGTAAAACTGATTCGGGTGATGGCTGAGCCTTAATGAGATTTGGAACAGGGTCGGCTTCACGAGTGCTCGTTCGGACAGGTTTGCCTAGTATAACAGAGACCTGATCGTCCCCTAGGCCTATTTTCTGTTTTGCAGAACTGGGGTGTGCGAAAAGGGATGATTCTTGGACCGTCTGACGTCTCGTATGCCGTGATTTCGGTGGAGAGTTTTCCTTGTCAAATGATGGAGCACGGGCCTTCTGAGACAGATACGAAGCCTCTACGTCTCTCTCGGGCTGAGATTGTGTACTACGAGTATCCTTGCTTGAGTCTTCAAATATCTCAAACATAGGTTTGCTCTCTTGCTGCTCGGGGGCCGATGACTTGTTCATTTCCAACGTCGCAATGCGGCTTTTTAGAGTTGTAATCTCAATGCCTGTGGACAGTTTGTCCTCCATGGATTGACGTAGTCGTTCTTGTAAATCTTTGTTCTGCTGCTCAAGCTCTTGCTCGCGCCGCCTGTATCGTCTACGCTCCTGCTCTAGCTTCGTAGACAGCTCATTGAAATCGTCGTCCTTCTTTTTGGCATAGTTTTTGGCCAGTTGCTGCTTAGCGATCAGCTTTTTCACTTCCTTCTCACTTCTCTCTTTATAGCTGTCGTATTGCGCTTTCCAGTATTTACCAGAACTAGATCGCGGTGCACTGAGATCCATGGTGATATCACTATCATCCCGAGCTTTTGGTTTCTGGCTAGATCGTGGCTGAGTAGTTGTCCTAGCATCCATCAATGCTGCGGTCAGCTTTGTACGAGGTCTCTGAGATTCGCTGTTCTCGTCCGTCTTGAGCTCGGTGCCGGGTGTCCATGGGCTCGGAAACTTTCCAGGGCAATCGTTTGGAATCCCACTACGACTGACGTTGCCTCGTTTTCCCTCGTTATCAACTACTTGCGCACCGAACGAGACTGTCTTGCGACCTTTGGCTGCAGTGCCCGGAGTCATCAGTATACCTCCAGGCTGCTTCGAAGGTGAAGATGGGCCAGAAACATCCTTGGGAGCATGTTTAGCGGCTACTACATCCGGCGACAGCTTTTTCTGTAGCTTTTTGACGGTATTGATTGCATCCCCGGCAGACGGAGTTCCAAAAACGGCGTGCTTGAAGGCTTTAAGAGCGAACTGATGCGCAGGGGTCTCGGGGGCATCAACGAAGGTGCTCTCATAACCGACATCTATTTCGTCAGTATAAAGGACACGGTATGTGTGGCTCAAGTGCTCGGCACATACCTGGCTGCAGGTCCTCGATCGCATTTGTGATGCGTGGGCCCGTGATCCAGGAGAACATGGCAGATGATTGGCGGTTAAGAGATGTGCGATATGGACAGGATTCGTAGTGTTGGAAGCGCCTGGAGCGGCGGTAGAATATGTGCGGTCGTTGTCGGTTTGTTTGGCGGCGTGTTTACAAGCACAAACGAAGGGTGGGGTACTCGATATCACCGAATCACCGGATCAGACAGGATAGGAAAGTAGTAGCTCGGGGCTGCCATGCACAACGAAATAGGTGCTTGTCCAGATCGGTAACAGGCAGAGAAGAGGATGGCGCGTGTGTTGTGTCTGTGTTGCTGTTCAGGTATGCGAACAAGCACGTAGGCCACGCTAAACCGCAAGGGGCAAGGCGCCCTTGCCTCACTGTGGGGTGCCACCGCTACTTCCATGAGCTGGCGGCGGCGGCGAGCGGTTGACCAGCACATCTCTCCACAACAACAAAATTTGCATAACGAGTGAAAAAGTACCATGTCTGCAGTGTGAATGGCGGCAGCTCCGGCTGCCAGTCTCCTCCGTCAACTCTCCATGTTGACCCATCCAACCACGTACGACACAGCCCAGCATGGCCCCGCCAAAGACACCGCGGAACAAGAAAAAGTCAGATGCAAATACGTCGCAGCCCGTGGCCCCCAATATGGGAGGTGATGCCAAGGGAAGCCATCCTGAAGGCTCGTCGCGGGCTCCCCAACTCCCCGAAGCCCTTGCGAAGGTCCAGGAAGATGAACGAGAAGTCTTGAAAGCCATCTTCATGGATGATTATGAGGAAGTCGAGGCTAAAGGTGCTTGGAGTGTATGTTGTTGCCCCTCCGTTAACGCGCAGCCCGGATTTGATGCAACAAGCCGTGAACTCAATCTCAAGGCATAGGATACTAAATAGAATATAGAAAACCACTGACCGGGTGCTCCGTTTAAAATTGCGATCTTTCTCTAATGAAGACATATCTTGCACCCTGTGTGCGAAGATCACCGCCGCTTATCCCAAGTCTTTGCCCGTTCTTGATCTTGAGAACACCGGCCACTTGCGCCTGAAAACACTTCAACGACTTGAAAACTTGCTTAAAGATCGTCCAAAAGAGCTTGTTGGTGAGGTGATGCTGCATGACATTGCGGCGTCTATCCAGGACATTCTTGAAGATGAAATTGCCGTTCGCGAAAATGACGGGACCTTCGAGAATTTGGATGCAGAAAGAGCCGTGCAAGAGGCTGCCGCTGCTGAAATGGCGAAGCAACAAGAAGAAGAACTTCAAAAACAGCGCGACAAAGAGAAGGCTGAGGAGGAACGCGCTCTGCAGCAGATGGTCAGCGATGAGATGAGGCGCAAGGAGCTTATGGCAAAGCGACGAAGCCGTGTCGTTAGCCAGTCACCCGCAAACTTCCTACATGGTCAGAGCACCAGCCATGTCTCATTCGATAGGGTTATTGAGCTGCAGTACGATGGCAAAACGACTGAATGCACAGCTGTGGAAGGTCTACTACCATTTCGAAATGGTCCTGTCACTCAGCAATTTCTCGTAAAACCTGTTGGAGATCACGGGCCCGTCACCCTTGTACTAAAGCGTGTTCAAGTGGGCGCTGATAAACCTGCTCACAGTGCCCAGCTGAAAAGAGCCATCACTGAATTTGAGGAAGAGATGGAGGATATCAAGCGGTTGCGTCAGATGACCATCCTAAACGTATTTGACTTCAAGATTGAGCAGCTTCCTAACTCAGTCTGGGAAATAAACGTCCTTGTTGAGTTTGCCGATAAAGGGTCACTGGGAGAGAAGCTTGATGACGACGGGCACATCGCGATTGCCAGAGTAAGGTCATGGACTGTGGACCTCCTGGAAGCCCTGGACTATTACCATCGAAATGGAGTCGTTCACAAACGCATACACCCCTATAATATTCTTTTACATCGGTCCTCAACTGGCGGTATAGCTATAAAACTAGCTGATGCAGGCTCCCAAGAAACATTACACAACCTCAAGAGATTTGGTCACGATGGTCAGCCCTTTGCCACATCTAGGTCAGCCTTCTGGGTACCCGCCGAGCTGGCCCAGGATTCCCGGAAAACGCGCAAGACTGATGTCTGGGACCTTGGCGTTGTGTTTCTGCAGATGCTGTTCGGCTTAGATGTACCACAAAAATATAATTCACCGAAAGACCTTTCAGATGCACGGGGATGCTCTGAGCCCCTTCAGGAGATGCTGAGAAAATTCTTCAAACCTGATCCTAAGAAAAGGCCTTCGGCGTTTGATCTCATACCTTGCGAATTCCTGCGGGACGATGTACCTGTTTTCGAACAGCCACCCTCGCCTATGCGCTCGAGGCATTCTTCGACCTCGTTAGCTGCTTACCGTTTGCGTCGCGAGTCCTCTTCTGGAATTGGTGGGGCATTCTCGCGCTATGCAAGTGACTGGGTAGAGCAAGGTAGGCTTGGGAAAGGAGGGTATGGCGAGGTTGTGAAATCCAGGAACAAAGTTGACGGCCGAATTTATGCCATAAAAAAGATCAGACAAAAAACGGCATCTGCCCTTACTGAGGTGCTTTCTGAAGTTATGTTACTATCCCGTCTCAATCACCCTTGCGTGGTTCGTTATTACACAGCCTGGCCAGAAGAGGAGATAACTTCGACGTCCGAAGCTGACGAAGACGAATCTACTACATTTGGAGAAGGCGGTTCGGTGTCCAGTTCTGACATCTCGCCTGGTGACACAGGCAACACAGGATTTGGGCAGAGCATAGGTGGTCTAGACTTCATTAGCTCAAGTGGATATCCTAAAATAGAATTTGGGTCAGACGATGAAGAAGACAATGATGATGATGGAGATATCGTATTTGGGTCAGATACAGGTAAGTAATGATAAGCGGCATCTATAGCCCCACTGACATATTCTAGAAGACGACGCGAACTCCACAGGTCCTCATTCACCAATAGCGAAGAAGCGAACTACCTCCAATTCTTTTCCAACCCGACCGGCAAGGACAATATTATATATTCAAATGGAATTCTGTGAAAAGCAAACTCTCCGTGATTTGATACGTCGAGATTTACATGATGACCCAGAGGAGTATTGGAGATTGTTCCGGCAGATGTTAGAAGGGTTAGCGCACATCCACGGGCATGGCATCATTCATCGCGATTTGAAGCCTGATAACATCTTCATCGATATGGCCAAAATACCCAAAATTGGAGACTTTGGTTTGGCAACGAGCGGCCAGTACCAACGGTCAGATCGGAAAATATCGGCGGGTATCCAGGCAGACGGAGACATGACACGCAGCATTGGAACTGCACTCTATGTCGCTCCTGAGCTTCGATCGAATGTAACTGGAAACTACAATGACAAGGTCGACATGTACTCGATGGGCATTATTTTCTTCGAAATGTGCTACCCCTTGAAAACAGCCATGGAGCGAGATCACGTCATACGACAGCTACGTGAAAGGAAACATATCTTACCTTCCGAGTTTGAGACACCCGAAAAAACACTTCAGGGAAGCATTATCAGCTCTTTGATTAGCCATCGACCAAGCGAGCGACCGAGCTGTGCAGAGCTCTTGCGTAGCGGCAAGGTACCTCTCCAAATTGAAGACGAGGCTGTTAAAGAGGCTCTAAAGGCACTTTCTGATCGAAACTCCCCCCATTACACAAAGATGATGGCAGCGTTATTCTCGCAAAAACCCGACACGCAAGCAAAAGACTATACATGGGACATGGGTATTGGTGCTGGTACTCCAAGTATTCAGGCTAATGATGTCCTGCTTCAAAATCTTGTCAAAAGCCGACTAGCCTTAGTCTTTAGAGGCCATGGAGCTGTGGAAGTACAGCGACAACTGCTTCTTCCTTGGTCTGATCACTATGTAAACAACAACGTTGTCAAGCTTTTCGACCCCTCTGGCACCCTGGTGCAGCTGCCATATGACTTAACACTGCCATATGCAAGAAGTATCGGTCGAGGCGCGCCTTTCTTGGAGAAGACATTCACCATTGGAACTGTATACCGCGATAGTTATACCGGCGGAGCACCCCGCAGCAATGGAGAAGCCGACTTCGATATACTCTCTTACGACACACTGGATCTTGCTTTGAAAGAATCTGAGGTTCTCAAAGTTGTTGACGAGGTCATCGATGAGTTTCCTTCTCTTGCTTCCACACAGATGTGTTTCCATTTGAACCATGCAGATCTCCTTGATACGATCATGGATTTTTGCAGAATTAACGTTCCTCAGCGCCTAGCAGTAAAAGAAGTCTTGAGTAAGTTGAACATCAATAAGTTCAACTGGCAGAAGATTCGGAATGAGCTTCGGGCGCCTGAGATCAGTATTTCTTCGACATCACTCGATGATCTTGCGCGCTTTGACTGGCGCGACACACCCGAAAAGGCTTTCTCCAAACTTCGGCGAATATTCGAGGGCACAAAGTACTTAGATCGAACGCATGCGGTCTTTGCTCACTTAGCTTCGGTGGTCGGTTATATGAAACACTGGAGAATTAAACGCAAGATCTATATCAGCCCTCTGAGTAGTTTCAACGAAAAGTTTTATTTAGGCGGCATTCTCTTTCAGTGCCTATTTGATGGAAAGCAGCGTGAGGTACTTGCTGCAGGAGGACGATACGATAAGCTCATCGAGGAATACCGTCCCAAAGGCCCAGGCCATGCTCATCCTACTGCTGCATACCATGCAGTTGGAGTGAACATTGGTTGGGACCGGCTTGTCAACTCAATGATGCGGTACTTGAAGAAGCCAGAAAAGTCTACGTTTCTAAGAAGACAGGCTGAAGAAGATACTCCAGTCGTTTCCTGGATGCCACGGCGATGCGACTGTCTCGTTGCAAGCTTCGATTCGGCTGTACTCCGTTCGACGGGTGTACGAATGGTCGCTGAGCTCATAGCAAATGGATATACAACTGAATTGGCTATTGATGCTCACTCAATCGAGGATCTTCTCCGCCATTACCGGGATGACCGACACAGTTGGCTCATCGTTATCAAACATGGAATAGCGCCGGACAAGCCTGATCTGAAAGTAAAGAGCATTTGGAAAAAAGAAGACGCTGATCTTCGCAGCGCAGATCTACTGAACTACCTTCGTAACGAGCTCAGAGATAGAGAAGCACGCGAAGGTACAGCTGCACAACGGCTCACTAAAGCCCTACCTGGAGCGCCTCCCTCGTCTAGCTCCATCAAAGCCAATGTCGATGTGCTCATGTCGCATCATCGCTCCAAGAAAACAAGTAAATGGAGTATTGTGGAAGCCGCGCAGACGCGTTCGTCCGAGCTGTTGACGTCGTTCCAGAGCGCACCCATTGCCGCAATCGAGACCAAGGATGAAGTCATGAATCTCATCCGGGACACCCGGCTAAGTGACCCAGATAGCTGGAGGAGGGTTATCCAGAACCTCCCAATTGCCGAGCGGAAGTACATACAGGAGCTACATGACTTACTGCTAAAATATGCGGCAAGGTGGAAGGATGTTATCAACGAGGCGTCTGCTAGAAGTGGAGAAGGCGGAAAGGCCTTCGTGTATAACTTTAGGACTGGTGGATGTCTACTGTATGACCTGGAATCGTGAGCATTGTTCTCTTGGAGTTCGTGTCGCCAACATTTGGCGCATTTCTGTAAATTATAGGACACGTGCTATAAAATCCATCGAGAATTACGATTCATACTTTTAAGTATACTTATCCTCGAGCTAGGCTCAGAACACAATATCCTTTGAATCATTCTCTCTGCTTGAAATTAGATCACCTATTTATAAATTGTGCCTCTGCTGCCAGACACAATTTCTCAAGAATCATTCTAAAGCCATAATTCAATCCACTCCTGTAAGGGCTGTACTTTCTCTAGTAAAGTTAAAACAGCTCACCACACTTTAAGAGAAATCTAAGAGCCTCTGCACCTGATCTCACAGATATCTCGTCTAGGGGTCTGGTTGACAGATATGGCAGATGGTGGCTGCAAGGTCAGAGCGCTTCAGAAGGGCAGTGCGAGCCTTGCAGACTCCGTTTCGTATGGCTACATAAATCAAGTACATTCGGCTTCTTCCCTTACGTTACCTTCGTTGCCCTGCTCAATCGCTGAACAGCCCTTTTTACGGGGTGTTACGGGTGTCCTCGCCGGTATCATCTCCGGAATTTTCGCTAGCATTTAAAGAATTATTACTATTCGGCTTTTTTTAAATTTATTCGGTGTTTTTTTTGGGATTTCATACACAACGTGGACTTATGTGCTATGCACAAGGAATAGAATCTCAAGATAACAGTGCTTCCCCTGTTACAAAAACCCAAAATTTACTTTTATATAAGTTACTATCTATAGCGCTACACTACGGCGCTACGCTACTATAGTAAGCCAAAATAATAACGTTTCCTCTTTAGCACCCGATCTTATCATAGTACCATTAAGGAGGCTTCATTCTGGACTTTGAATAATAGAGACCTGTTCATGAGGATCCGAACGATTTGTTACGGTACTTAGACAATCAAAATTTCTTGTTCATTCATGGTTACGTCCAAAGGGCTTGTGGTTTAGTGGTATAATTTTCCCTTAGCATGGGAAAGGTCCTGGGTTCGATTCCCAGCAAGTCCATCACTTTTTTGCCCTCAGCAGGGACGCGAGTGTTGATCTTTTTTTCGTCTTTTGTGCGCATGCAGGGACTGGGTCAGTCCGTGCACGGGCGGGGTTGCTTCCAAGTTTGGACAAGATCCTAGCCCACTCCCTCATCGAATGCCACGAGACAAACCTTAGGCGAACTTTTACAAAGAAATCCGAAGGGACTGACATTCAACGGTCCTTGGTCGTCTGCTTTACTGTTTTGTATTTAGCTAATGCCTGATAACTGATACCTTTGTACCGGGATCCTCCGCTCATCGACATGACTTCGATAGCGGGACGACGTTGAGAACAACCAACTCATACAGCTCGACGACATTATCGCGTCATTTTCGGCTCAATTGTAGCTATATGAATGCATGCGAGCGATTAGTAAATCTAAATTGCAATCAACGATAGCCTGATGATAAGAATTCTTGCACACGAGTTCTTAGGCAGCCCCCTTGCTATAAATAAATAAATCTGATCACAAGCTACCGGTTGCTGTGTATGCTTGCCAAGATGGCAGATTCTGGACTACAACTTTACGAGGCGGTCTCTTGGGGTGGGTCTGCTTAGCACCCATGGTTGCTGGAGGGAACGCACATGGCTTTCTACAGCTTCTCTCTTTTGTGGTTCCGCTTGCCTCGACCCTACACATTGAAACAGCTATTTTCGTTACTTTGAACCTGTGGATTCTACTCGAGAATAAATAGAACCTACTACATCAGGTCTTTGAAATCTTCAGGTTCGTGGTAGTTCCTTTGCGCAGGATAATGAGACTAATGCTCAGAATGCGGCAAACTTTGTTCCAAAGTCTTTATATAGATTAAAAAAAAAAAAA
>Ga0247757_10000671_pt1 | contig 27106 bp, 25 predicted proteins | sample UWRJL126311R4_FD_180929 | JGI IMG/M metagenome (GOLD analysis project Ga0247757, IMG submission 180929) | Plant litter microbial communities from Arlington Agricultural Research Station in Wisconsin, United States - UWRJ-L126-311R-4 | ecosystem: Environmental > Terrestrial > Plant litter >...
CCAGGGGCACCCGCCGATCCTCGACCTCCTCGACGAGGCCGCTTGTACGGCATCATCGTCGACACCGTGAGCCGCGCGCGTGATGCCGTCGGTCACCCCCTCGTTGTCGGCGTGGTGGTTCGCCGCGGGACATGGGACTCCCATGCGGCGCGGTAGCCGCGGTAACCGATCGCGACGGAGACGACCAGCAGGGTGATGCCGGCGAGCACGCCGAGCACGATCGCGAGCCATAGCGCGCCGCCGGCGGCGGTCGCGATCCCGCCGGCGAGCAGCCCGATGACGCACGCGTTGACGAGCGCGATGAGGAACACGGAGCCGCCCAGCACCTGCGACGCGTCGGTGCGGCGCCGCAGGAACGAGTACGTGCGCTGGACGCCGGCCATGTCGTCCGTCGTCGCGGCGAGGAAGTAGTCGGCGACGACCGGGTCGAGGTCCACGTAGCCGCCGCGGAGGCGGTTCATCGCGACGACGAACATCATGTCCTCGTCGGCGACGTTAAAGACGCGGACCTGGGTGAGGGTCCCGACCACCAGCAGGAAGCCGAGGATCGACAGCGCGGCCGCGGCGAACCATCCCGTGAACTGCGTCGCCTGGCCGAGCAGCCCGATCGTGACGAGCCCCGCCGAGACGAGCGTCAGGAAGATCGTGATGCGCGTGAGCACCTCGCTCTGCGCCGTGCCGCGGGCCGCGAGCAGGCCCCAGTGCTCCGTGGCGAGGATCTGGGCACGGCGGGCGAGGGCGGCGTCGGATTCGGGTACCGGCGCCGATGCCGGGGGCACGGGCACGGCCGGCTCCGATGTCGGGGCTGCGTCCTCGTCCGCCATGGGCCATTGTGCACCCGCGGTCGAACGCGGCGCGACCCCGCTGGGAGATCGCAGGCGGACCGGTACAGGCCCCGCTCCACTGACGAGAATCGGACCATGCGACTGGACCTCAGCGGGAAGACCGCGCTCGTCACCGGATCGACGCAGGGCATCGGGGAGGCGATCGCGGCGGGGCTGGCCGCGGCCGGCGCGCGCGTGGGGGTCAACGGACGGCGGCGGGACCGGATCGACGGGGCGATCGCGCGCATCCGCGAGACGGTGCCGGACGCCGACCTCGTCGCGGTCGAGGCGGACGTCACCGAGGAATCGGGTGCGGCCGATGCGATCGCGGCGCTCGGCGACATCGACGTGCTCGTCAACAACCTCGGGGTGTTCGGCTCCGCCGATCCGCTCGAGATCGACGATGACGAGTGGCGGCGCTACTTCGAGGTGAACGTGCTCGCGGCCGTGCGGCTCACGCGCCTGCTCCTGCCCGGCATGATCGACCGCGGATGGGGGCGCGTGCTCTACATCGCGAGCGACTCGGCCGTCGTGACGCCCGTCGAGATGATCCACTACGGGATGACGAAGACGGCCCTCCTCGGCGTCTCGCGCGGCTTCGCGAAGGCCGCGGCCGGCACGGGCGTGACCGTCAACTCCGTGATCGCGGGGCCGACGCATACGGGCGGCGTCGAGGACTTCGTCTACGAGCTCGTCGACCGCGACCTGCCGTGGGACGAGGCGCAGCGCGTCTTCATGCGCGAGCACCGCCCGCAGTCGCTGCTCCAGCGCCTCATCGAGCCCGAGGAGATCGCGAACATGGTGGTCTACCTCAGCTCGCCGCTCGCCTCGGCGACGACGGGCGGGGCGCTGCGGGTCGACGGCGGGTACGTGGACGCGATCCTGCCCTGACCCACCTCGAGCATCCGGTCTCCCGCCCGCACATCGCGGTCGCGGTGCGTCACGAGCACGACGATCCGGTCGCGGGTCGCGCGGCGGAGGTCCTCGATCAGGGCGTCGGCGCCGGGCTCGTCGAGGTGGGCCGTCGGCTCGTCGAGGAGCAGGACGTCGGAGCCGGTCAACAGGGCGCGGGCGACCGCGAGACGTCGCCGCTCCCCGCCCGAGAGCACGCGGCCGGTGGAGCCGACGCGGGTGTCGAGGCCGTCGGGGGCGTCGCGGAGGAGGGCGCCGAGGCCGACGCGCTCGAGCGTCTCGGCGAGCTCGGCGTCCGTCGTCGGTCCGGCGAGGAGCAGGTTGCCGCGGAGCGTGGAGTCGAAGACGTGGGCGTCCTGCGGGCACCAGGCGAACAGCGGGCGGGCGGAGTCGAGCGGCACGCCGTCGACGAGGATCCGGCCCGCGTCGGCGGGGAGTCCGCCGAGCAGTGCGGTCAGCAGCGTCGACTTGCCGCTGCCCGACGGCCCGCGCACGACGAGCCACTCGCCGCGGGCGACGCGGGCGTCGAGGTCGCGGACGGTCGGCTCCGCGGCTCCGGGCCAGCGCACCGTGAGGCCCTCGAGCCGGAGCTCGTCGACCGGTCGGCGGACCGGCTCCGACGCCACGGGCGCCGGGACGAGGAACGGGGACAGCGACCGCAGCACCCCCCGGAGCCCGGCGATCCGGGGCGCAGCCGCCGCGAGGCCGCCGAGCGGATCGGCGAGCGCGAGCGCGAGAAACGCCGCCGCGGCGACGAGCGGGGCGGTGGCGGGCGCCGGGGCCGCGGCGACGACGACCAGGAGCGCGGCGGCGCCCGCGGCGAACCGCGCGAGCGCCTCGCCGGCACCGAGGCCGGTGGCGCCGCGGCGTTCGGCGGCTGCCGCACGCGCGTCGAGGTCCGCCAGCCGGTGCAGCGCGAGCGCGCGGGCGCCGTTGGCGGCGAGCTCGGGACCGGCTCCCGCGAGGGCGGCGGCCTCGCGGGTGAGGGCGGAGCGGGAGCGGGCCCGCATCGCGTCGGCGCGTGCCGCTCCGAGAGCCGCGACCAGCGGCGGCACGAGGGGCGCCGCGAGCAGGAGCACGACGGCGGCCGGGAGGGCGGCCGGAACCAGGATCCCGATCGCGGCGGACGCGCCGAGCACCGCGAGCACCCCGGTGAGCACCGGCACGATCACGCGCGGCGCCGCTTCGCGCACCGTCTCGATGCCCGTGACGAGGTGGTCGAGCGCGGTCCCGCCCTCCTGCAGGCGGCGGGATCCGGCGGCCCGCGCGGCGATCGCGCGCCAGATCCGCAGCCGCATCCGATCGGTCGCGGCGAACAGCGCGTCGTGGGTCTGGAGGCGTTCGGCGTAGCGCGCGACCGCGCGGCCGAGCCCGAAGAAGCGCACGCCCACGATCGCGGGGAGGAGCAGGAGGATCGGGGCGCCGGAGGCGGCGCGCACGATGAGCCAGCCCGAGAGGGCGGTGAGCGACAGGGCGGCGACCGTCGCGAGAAGGCCGAGGAGGACGGCGAGGACCCAGTGCGCGGGAGCGGCGGCGAGGATCCCGGTGACGGGGGAGCGGCGCCTGTCCGTCGCGGCCGGCCGGTCGGTCGAGGGGGTCGGCACCTCGGCGGTGTCTCGGGACGCGTCGCGCTGCGGGCGGTGCCCCTCGACCCGCGGTGTCACGGCCGGCGCGATGCGGACGACGCGGTCGGCCGCCGCCTGGAGCGCCGGGTCGTGGGTCACGACGAGGATCGCGGCCCGTGCCCGCCGCGCATCGAGCGCCACCTGGAGGCGGGAGGCCGCCTCCGCGTCGAGGTGCGCGGTCGGCTCGTCGACGAGCAGCAGCCGCGCCCCCGCATCGACGCGGAGCAGCGCCCGCGCGACGCCCAGCCGGCGGCGCTCGCCGGGGCTGAGATCTGTGGTCGCGGCGGCGAGGAGCCCGTCGATGCCGAGCTCGACCGCGACCCGGTGCGCCGCGGCCTCGGTCGGGGCGACGAGGGCGAGCTCCGACGCGACGTCCGCGGCGAGGGTGCGCACCTCCTGCGGCGCGTAGCCGAGGCGCGGGGCGCGCGCGACGATGCCGGTGAGGGCGATGCCGGCATCCGGGACCCCGGCGAGCGCCGCGAGCAGCGTGCTCTTGCCGCAGCCGCTCGGGCCCGCCAGCGCGACGAGCTCGCCGGGCCGCACGTCGAGGTCCACCGGTCCGAGGAGCAGGCGGCCGTGGCGCCGCACCCGCGCGCCCCAGAGCGCGAGACCCGCATCCGCGTCCACCGGAGCGGGGGCGGCGGAGGCGAGCCCGCGCACCGCGCTCAGCGCCTCGGTCCCCTTCTGCGAGGCGTGGTACGCGGCGCCGGCGTCCCGCAGCGCGGCGAACGCGTCGGGCGCGACGACGAGCACGAGCAGCGCGACCGAGAGCGGCACGTCGTGAGACCCGAGCCGCACCCCGAGCACGACGGCGACGACGGCCACCGAGATCGTCGCGACGAGCTCGAGCGCGAGCGACGAGAGGAACGCGGTGCGGAGGGTCTCGCGCGTGCGGCGGCGCACCCGCTCCTGCACGCCCGCGAGCGCGGCGGTCTGCTCGCGGATCCGGCCGAGGCCGACCAGCACCGGCAGGCCGGCCGCGAGCTCGACGACGTGGTGCGCGAGCCGGGCCAGCTCGGCACGGGCCGCGGCCGTGCGCTCCCGGGTGTGCATCCCGACGAGGGCGAGGAACACCGGCACGAGCGGCAGCGTGAGCGCGACGATGAGGCCGCTCAGCGGATCGGCGACCACCACCCGCGCGAGCACCATGAGCGGCACGACGACCGCCGCGATCGCGGCCGGGACCGCGGTCCCGAGGAGATCGTCGACGTCGTCGAGCCCGCTCCCGGCGACGAGCGCGGCGCGCGCGGGCGGGATGCCGGCCCCGTCGACGAGGTGCGCGGCGGCCGCGGCGCGCAGCCGCGACTTCACGGCGACCGTGGTGCGCGCCGCGAGGACGCGCGCGGCCCACGCGGCCACCGCCTGCACGAGCACGCCGCCGGCGCCGAGCGCGAGCGACGCGGGAACGGCGGGGCGGCCGTCCGCGATCCGCGCGATCCCGTCGGCCAGCGCCTGCGCGAGCAGCAGCGCGCCCCCGGTCCGCACGGCGATGAGCAGCACGAGCCCGCCGAGCGCCGGCCGCGGCAGCTCGCGCAGCACGGCGGCCGGCCCGGAGGCGGTCATCGGCGGACGGCGGCCGCGAACGCGTGCGCGACCGGCAGCTGCTCGACGCGCAGCCGGCGTCGGAACACCCAGTAGCTCCAGGCCTGGTAGCCGAGGACGATCGGCAGCGCGCAGGCGGTGATGATCGTCATGACGCCGAGCGTGTAGGCGCCGCTCGCGGCGTTCGCGATCGTCAGGTCGAAGGCCGGGGACAGCGTCGACGGCAGGACGACCGGGTAGACGGCCGCGAAGATCCCGCCCGCCCCGCTGACGGCGAACCCCGCGATCCCGAGGAAGGCGAGCCCCTCGCGCCGCCGGTGCGCGGCGAGCGTGCCGAGCGCCGCGAACGCGACGGCCACGATCGTGAGCCCCCAGGTCACGGCGTCGCCGCGCTGCATCTGCACGACGACGGCCCACGCCGCCATCGGCAGGAGCGCGATCGGCGCCCAGCGGGCGGCCCGCCGGCCGGCCCGCCCGCGCACGGCGCCGTCGGTCTTGAGCGCGAGGAACGTCGCCCCGTGCACGAGGCAGAACCCGACCACCGCGAGTCCGCCGACGATCGCCATCGGGGTGAACCAGGCGAACGGCCCGCCGACGCGGTCGCCCTGGGCGTCGAGCGGGATCCCGGTGGTCGTGAGCGCGAGGGCCGCTCCGACGCCGAACGCGACGACGAGGGAGCCGACCCCGATCCCGGCATCCCACCCCCGCGCCCAGCGCGGATGCGCCACCTTGCCGCGGTACTCGATCGCCACCGCGCGCACGATGAGCCCCACGAGCACGACGAGCATCGGCAGGTACAGCCCCGAGAACAGCGAGGCGTACCAGTCGGGGAAGGCGGCGAACGTCGCCGCGCCGGCCGTGATCAGCCACACCTCGTTGCCGTCCCAGACCGGGCCGACCGTGTTGAGCATGAGGCGCCGCTCGCGGTCGTCGCGCGCGGTGACGAGCATGTGCATGCCGACCCCGAGGTCGAATCCCTCGAGGAGCAGGTAGACGATCCAGAGGACCGCGATGAGGACGAACCAGACGGTCTGCAGCTCCATGTCGCTACTCCTAGTAGGCGAAGGCCAGGACATCGTCGCGGCGGGCGTCGCCGTCGCCCGGCTCGTTGCCGGAACCGTCGCCGGCGTCGTCGTCCGGCCCGTGCGCGAGCTCCGGCATCGCGCCCGCGACCCCGCCGCGCACGTACGTGACGAGCAGCCCCACCTCGACGACGAGCAGCACGAGGTACACCGTCCCGAGCACGACGAGCGAGGTGATGAGCTCGCCCGAGGAGACCCCGGGGGAGACCGCGGCAGCCGTGAACATCCACACCCCGTCGATGCCGCCGGGCGTCGGGTTCGGCGCGACGACGAACGGCTGGCGGCCGAGCTCCGTGAAGATCCAGCCCGCGGCGTTCGCCCCGAAGGGCGCGAGGATGCCGAACAGCGCGAGCCGGGCGAGCCACTTCGACCGCGGCACCGTTCCGCGCCGCGTGAGCCAGAGCGCCACCGCCGCGGCGAACGCGGCCAGGGCCCCGAACCCGATCATCACCCGGAAGCCCCAGTACGTCACCGCCATGACCGGCACGTACTGCACCTTCGTGCCCGCGGCCGCACCGTAGACGGCCGTGTCGTCCGGGATGCGCGACCCGTACTTCGCCTGATACTGCGGCACGAGGTCGTCGACCCCGGCCACGGTCGTGTCGAAGTTCCCGTTGGCGAGGAACGACAGCACGCCCGGGACCTCGATGACGTTCACGACGTTGCCGCAGTCGTGCGATCCGACGTCGCCGATCGCGAACACCGAGAACGAGCTCCCGGTCTGGCACGCGGCCTCCGCCGCCGCCATCTTCATGGGCTGCTGGACGAACATGAGCTTGCCCTGCTGGTCGCCCGTGATCGCGACCCCCGCGAAGCCGACGATCGCGACGACCGCGCCGATGCGGAGGGCGGAGATCCAGACGCCGTGGTCGACGCGATCACGGCCGGGGATCGCGGGATCCGCGCCGACGACGACGCGTTTGCCGGTGTCCACCGTGTCGATCCCGTCGCGGCGGCGGCGCCACAGGTGGTACCAGGCGATCCCGAGCAGGAACCCGCCCGCGACGGCGAGCGCGCCGAGCAGGGTGTGGAGGTAGGCCCACACGGCGGTGTTGTTGGTGAGCACGGCGCCGATGTCGACGAGCCGCGGGCGGCCGTCCACCAGCCTGATGCCGACCGGATGCTGCATCCACGAGTTCGCGACGATGATGAAGAACGCCGACACCCAGCTGCCGAACACGGCGAGGCACAGGGTCGCGAGGTGGACGGGCTTCGGCAGCCGGTTCCAGCCGAAGATCCAGAGGCCGAGGAACGTCGACTCGACGAAGAAGGCGAGCAGACCCTCGAGCGCGAGGGGGGCGCCGAAGACGTCGCCGACGAAGCGCGAGTAGCTCGACCACGCCATCCCGAACTGGAACTCCTGCACGAGCCCGGTCGCGACGCCCAGGATGAAGTTGATCAGGTAGAGCTTGCCCCAGAACTTGACCATGCGGAGCCAGCGCTCGTCTCCCGTGCGCACCCACCGGAACTGGAACCACGCGACGCACGGCCCGAGCCCGATCGTGAGCGGGACCAGGAGGAAGTGGTACACGGTCGTGATGCCGAACTGCCAGCGGGCGATGTCGACGGCGTCCACGGGGATCCCTTCTCGCGTCTCTTCTACACAGTGTAGAACTCATTTCTACAGAACGTAGAACTAATTCGACGCGCGGTAGAATCGGCGCATGGCCACCCTGGGACAGCTCGAGCGCTCCGTCATGGACGAGCTGTGGGATGCGCCCGACCCGCTCGACGCGAACGTGCTCCGCGACCGGCTCGCGGCCGCCGACGGCCAGCGCGAGCTCGCCGTGACGACCGTGCTGACGGTGCTGAGCCGGCTCGAGAAGAAGGGCATGATCACGCGGGATCGCAGCGCACGCCCGCATCGCTGGCGCGCCGCCGGCTCGCGCGCCGAGCACGTGGCCGAGCTCATGCACGACGCCCTCGGCGACGCGGGCGACCGCGAGGCCGTGCTCGCGCGCTTCATCGGCCGCGTCACCCCCGAGGACGCCGCCGCCCTCCGCCGTCTGCTCGGCGACCGCGCCACCGCCGACTGAGCCGCCCGATCGGCCGACCGTGCTGCTGACCGCCCTCGCCCTCGCCCTGCTGGCGATCGCGCTGGCGTGGCCGGTGCCGCTCCTGCTGGCCGCCGCATCGTGGCCGTCGCGCGCGCCCGGGACCGCACTCCTGCTCTGGCAGGCGATCGCGATCGCGGGCGGGCTCTCGATGATCGGCGCGCTGCTGTGCGCCGGGCTCGCGCCGCTCGGCGATGACCTCGTGCGCGCGGCCCTCGCCCTGCCGGCCGCGCTCGCCGCGCGGGGGATCGCCGCGATCGGCGTCCCGGGCCTCGTCGCGCTCGCCGCCGCGGTCGCGCTCACCGTCTACCTGCTCGCGCACCTGGTGCGCACGATCGTGCTCGCGAACCGGCAGCGCCGCCGCCACCGCGACCTCGTCGCGCTGCTCACCTCGCCGCATCCGACCCGCGACGCGACGCGCGTGCTCGACGACGCGGCGCCGATCGCCTACTGCCTGCCGCGGGGGTTCGGCTCGACGACCGTGCTGTCGCGGGGACTCCTCGACGCGCTCGACGGCGATGAGCTCGCGGGCGTCGTCGCGCACGAGCGCGCGCACCTCGACGAGCGGCACGACGTCGTGCGGCTGGCCTTCCGCGCGTGGCGCTCGGCGCTGCCGTGGTTCCCGATCGCGGCCGTCGCCGACGATCAGATCGCCCGACTCGTCGAGTACCTGGCCGACGACCGGGCGCGCGCCTCCGTCGATCGGGCGGCGCTCGCGCGGGCCATCGGGCTCGTCGTGCCGGTGATCCCCGGGGAGCCGGGCGCGGGCGGCGTCACCGAGATCGGCGCGCTGCGCCGGGGCCGGCTCCTCGCGCCGTCGCGGCTGCCGAGCCCGACGCTGTGGGCGATCCGGCTCGCCGCGGTCGCGCTCGTGGCGGCGCCGACCGCGTGGCTCTTCACGCCGGCGCTGTCGGGGCTCGGCTAGCGGTCCGACTCTCCGCTCCGGCATGACGTGGATGGCGGCGGATCCTCACGTACGTTGGACGCGTGACGGATTCGCAGAGCAGCGCGACCCCTGCCGGCTGGTACGCCGACCCGACCGGACAGGCCGGCGTCCGCTGGTGGGACGGCACCCAGTGGACCGCGCACTCGGCCCCGATGCCGGCGGGCGGTCCGGGCGGGAGGTCGGCGGGGCCGCGCCCGCGCATCCCGGACACGACGCCGATCTACACGCCCTACATCTGGATCATGGTGCTGCTGCCGCTCGTGTCGAGCGTGGCGCTCGTGTTCTGGCAGCCGCACCTGCGCATGACGACCATCCAGGGGTTCCGCACCATCGACCAGGGCTCGCTCTACACGCCCGCGTACTGGCTCATCCAGATCCTCGGCCTCGTGATCTACGTGCTCAACATCGTGTTCGCGCTCCTGGACCGCAACACGCTCCTGAACCGGGGCGTCGTCCGCCCGTTCCACTGGGGCTGGTCGTTCCTGGGGATCGTCTACCCGATCGGGCGCTCGGTCATCGCCTACGGCGTCGCACGGCCGCGCGGACTCGTGCCGATCTGGGTGCTGATCGGCACCTACGTCGTGGGGACGGCGATCAGCATCGTCGTGGTCGTCCAGGTGCTCTCGCAGATCACGGCGATCCTGCCGACGCCCTGAGGCGGGGTCAGGAGGGGATCCCGCGGTTCCATCCGGGCTTCTGGATGAGGAGGTCGTCGTGCTCGTGGCGCCGCGCCTCCTGCACGAACAGGATCGCCGACGGGGGATCGGCCAGGAAGGCGCGGTACTGCTGCGGTGTCAGTTCGTACAGCTCCTCGTAGTCGACGACGCCGTTCGTGACCGGGAACGCGGCGTAGAACGCGCCGCTCTCATGCTCGACGCCGAGCGAGAAGCGGTGTTCGAGTGAGAAGTAGGTGTCCTCGGCGTTGATCGGCATGGCGGCGAGCCGGCTGCTCAGTACGGGATGCCGCGGTTCCAGCCGGGCTTCTGAATGAGCAGTTCGTCGTGCTCGTGGCGGCGGGCCTCCTCGACGAATGCGAGAGCCGCAGCGTGGTCGACCAGGAAGTGCTCGTACTGCTCGGTCGTCAGTTCGTAGAACTCCGCGTAGTCGACGATGCCGTTCGTGACCGGGAATGAGGCGTAGAACTTGCCGCTCTCGTGCTCGATGCCGAGCGAGAAGCGGTCCTCCCGCGAGAAGTAGGTCCGTTCGGTCTTCATCGCCGTCATCTTCCCATGGGGCTGACCTGGAATCGGCTCGGGTCGAGGCCCTTGGCGTCGATCACGCCCTCGGAGACACCCGTCGGAAGGTGCCCGCCTGGGATCCACTGCGGGTTGGCGCCCGCCTCGTTGCCGGACGGGATCCGGATGCCGAGGTCGTCGACCTTCGGGAAGTCGACCTTGACGATCTCGTCGTCGAAGAAGCCGTCCGGCAGGCCGAGCGCCTGCTCCAGCAGGCGGGGATCGCCGCCGGTTTCGGCCATGATCTTCTCTACCTGCGACGACGGCATCACGAACGAGGTGCCGTCGACCTGCGCCGGCCCCCAGTCCTCGTAGCCTTCCTTCCGCATGAACTTGCTCGCGCCGGCGTCGAACTCCTGCATCTGCTGCTGGTAATACGCGTCGGACAAGTAGGTGTGCGGATCGGGCCGCTCGCCCTTCGGCGTGTTGACGATCTCGGCGCGCTTCGCGTCGGTGAGTCCGTCTTCGAGCAGGCGGCCCTCGCCGCCGGTGACCAGCTTCTTGATGGCCGCGAATCCGCCGGCCGCGGCGTCGCCGAGGTCGTGGACCGCGCCCTTCGCGGTGTGGAGCGCCTCGCTGAGGGTCCTGCCGATCCGCTCGATCTCGGGCACGAGCCGGTCGATGCGGCGGACGAGGTCGGAGATCGTCTCGACGACGTGGGTGAGGTCCTTGCCGATGCGGGCCGCCCACTGGGCGACGTGCTCGGCGAGCTGGGCGATGATCTCGGGCAGACCGAAGCCGACGGTCGCGACCGCCTCGAGGACCGCCGAGATGATGGAGCCGACGATCTGCGAGAGCACGTCGCGCACGAGATCGTGGATCGTCTGCACGAGCTGCGACGCGATGTCGAGGCCGGTCGCGATGGCGTCCGCCCAGCCGCCGGCCGAGTCGAGGTGCTGCACGAGGTCGTGGGCGTAGGTGCGGTAGGCGTCGCCCGCCGCGCCCGTGATGGGGGCGAAGTCGTTGAGGCGGGCCTGGTAGGTCGCCGAGGCGTGGTGCAGCTGCGTGGCCGTGCTCTTCCACGTGCGCGAGAAGGCGGCGACCTCGTCGGCGTGGCCGGTCAGGTCGTCGAACCACGTCTTGAGCGGGTCGAGGTGGTCGATCAGCCAGCCCAGCCCGTTCGCGATGAGGGTGCCGATGGGGTCCATCACCGCGGCGGCGACGTCGAGACCGGTGCTGAGGGCGTCCAGCGCCGTCGCGGCCCAGTCGCCCTTCCTGATGTCGTCAGTGAGGCTGTCGACGTCGGTGAGGAGGTACGCGCCGGAGAGGGGGGAGCTCATGCGATCAGCCGAGGTCCTTCTGCAGGGTCGCGATCGCGGCGACGATCTGCGCCTCCGACTCCTCGACGTCGGTCGCGAATCCCCGGAGCTCCGTCGCGGTGCGACCGAGGAGCTGATCGGCGGCATCGATGGCCGAGAGGGCGACCTGGCTGAACAGCGTCGCCGGGGGCACCAGGAACGAGCACATGACGCCGAACGCGCCCCCCGCGACGTTCACCGATCCGGCGTTCGACCGGGCCGCGGCGACATCCGACCGGACGGCCTCCACCTGCTGGGCCTGCGCGCGGATGATGTCGAGGTCCGCCGCGATCTCGGTCATGCGCCGGCCTCCCGGGCGGCGTCGAGCCGGGCACGCAGCGCGCCGACGGCCGGATCGTCGTCGCCGAGCACGGCGGCGCTCGCGTCGGCCGCCCCGCGCTGCGCGTCGGCGCGGGCGCGGTGCAGGAGCGCCAGCACCTCGTCGGAGAGGTCGCGGGCGTCGCGGTCCATCGCGGCGGGGGTAATCGTGAGGACGGTCACGTCGCCCTCGACGTCGACCTCCACCTCGATGTCGCGACGCTGGGACTGCGCCTTCCCGCGCACGGCGGCGACGGCGGCGCGGAAGTCGCCCATCTTCGCCGCGCGATCGCGGGCTCGCGCGATGTCCGCCTGGATCCGTGCGGTCACGTCCTCGGGCTGTTCGAACACGAGCGGTACTCTACGTGGCCCGGGCGTCCGGTCGGGGTCGATCCGCCACGCGGATGGCGCAGCCGGCGTCCGCGGCGGCCCGCGTCATCCGCTCGGCACCGGAGCGATCCGTGACGAGGGTCGCGAAGTCGGCGAGCGAGCCGATGCGGCCGAGGTGGCGGGCGCCCGCCTTCGAGCCGTCGGCGACGAGGATCGCGGAGCCCGCCGCCGCGAGCATCGCGGCCTTCACCTCCGCCTCGGGCAGGTTGAGGTTCGTGACCGCACCGTCGTCGGCGACGCCGTTGCAGCCGATGATCGCGAGGTCGACGTGGAGCCCGGCGAGCGTCCGCGACGCGATCGGGTCGACGAGCGAGTGCTGCAACGGCCGCAGCGTGCCGCCCGTGACGATCACCGTGAAGCGGGGGACCGCGGGCTCGAGCGCCAGCGCGATCCCCAGCCCGTTCGTCACCACCACGAGCTCGCTGAGGTCGTCGCGCGCCACGAGCTCGTCGGCGACGGCGAGGCAGGTGGAGCCGACGTCGAGCAGGATGCTGGCGCCGTCCGGCACGAGCGCCGCGGCCTCCCGCCCGATCGCGCGCTTGACCGCGGCGTCGCGGCGCGCGCTGGCCTCGACCCGCGTCTCGCGGCGCTCGCCGCGGAGCGTCATCGCGCCGCCGTGCACGCGGCGCAGGCGCCCGTCGGCCTCGAGCCGTCCCAGGTCGCCGCGCACCGTGACCTCGCTGACGCCGAGGCGGGCGGCCGCGTCGGCGACCCGCACGAAGCCGTCGGCGGCGACGAGCGCGGCGAGGCGTTCGCGGCGGGCGGCGGGGAGCTCCTCCATGCGAACCCTTTCGATATCGAAAGCGGTGGTGTCGATATCGTAATCGGGTGCCCATCGTGAAGCGCCCGGCCCGTCTGGCCGACGGCCGCGAGCTCCTCTACTTCGACGACGCCGACACGACCCTCGGTCCGGACCGGCGGATCGACGAGCGGCAGCTCGATCCCCGCCCGCAGACCGCGACCATGCGCCAGGACGTGCTCACCGGGGACTGGATCTCGATCGCCGCCGCCCGCCAGAACCGCGCGTTCCTGCCGCCGGCCGAGTTCGACCCGCTCGCGCCGCAGTCGCCGACGAACCCGAGCGAGATCCCCGACCGCTACGACGTCGCGGTCTTCGAGAACCGCTCGCCGTCGTTCGGACCCGGTCTCGGTGTCGCCGACGTCGAGGGCGTCGGGTTCGAGCGCACCGCGCCGTCGTACGGCCGGTGCGAGGTGGTCTGCTTCAGCCCGGAGACCGAGGGGTCCCTCGCCACCCAGACGACGAGCCGCGCGCGCACCGTCATCGAGGCCTGGGCGGACCGCACGGCCGCGCTGTCGGCGATGGAGGGCATCCGCCAGGTCTTCCCCTTCGAGAACCGCGGCGAGGCCATCGGCGTGACGCTGCACCACCCGCACGGGCAGATCTACGCCTATCCGTACGTGACCCCGCGCATGCAGCGCACCCTCGCCGCGGCCGACGCGGTGGGCGGCGACCTGTTCGGGCGCGTGCTCGCGCGGGAGCAGGCGGGCGACCGGGTCGTGCTGAGCGGCGAGCACTGGACCGCGTTCGTGCCGTTCGCGGCGCGCTGGCCGATCGAGGTCCACCTGCTGCCGCACCGCCACGTGGCCGACTTCGCCGAGACCACCGACGCGGAGCGCGACGAGCTCGCCCCGTTCTACCTGCGGCTGCTGCGCGGCATCGACGCGCTCTACGACACCCCGACCCCGTACATCGCGGGGTGGCACCAGGCCCCGATCGGCGAGGGACGCGGCAAGGTGCGCCTGCACCTCGAGCTGACCTCGCCCCGACGGGCCGCCGACAAGCTGAAGTACCTCGCCGGTTCCGAGTCGGCCCAGGGCGCCTGGATCGGCGACGTGGTGCCCGAGGCCCAGGCCGACATGATCCGGAAGGCGATCGAGACCGTATGAGCACCGACCTGCGCGACGACGTGCGCGCCCTCTTCACCGCGCTGGCGGGCCGGGAGCCCGACGGCCTCTGGTCGGCTCCCGGCCGGGTGAACCTCATCGGCGAGCACACCGACTACAACGACGGCTTCGTGCTCCCGTTCGCGATCGACCGCCGCACGGTCGTCGCGCTGGGTACGCGCGACGACGATGCGATCCGGGTCGCGAGCACGCTCGCCTCTGACGAGGGCTGGACCGAGGCCGCGCTGGCCGACCTCGACGGGCTCCGTGCCGAGCAGGAGACCGGGGGCTGGGCGCGCTACCCCCTCGGGATCGCGTGGGCGCTGGGGCAGGCCGGCGCCGACCTCGCCGCGGTGCCGGGCGCCGACATCGTCATCGACTCCAACGTGCCGACCGGCGCGGGGCTCTCCTCGTCGGCCGCGATCGAGTGCGCCGTCGGCGTCGCGCTCAACGACGTCTGGCGGCTCGGGCTCGACCGGCCGGCGCTCGCGCGGGCCGGGCAGCGCTCGGAGAACGACTTCGTCGGGGCGCCCACCGGGATCCTCGACCAGTCCGCCTCGATGCTCGGCAAGCGCGACCACGCGGTCTTCCTCGACTGCCGGAGCCTGGAGTCCGAGGTCGTGCCCCTCGGCTTCGAGGAGGCCGGCCTCAGCATCGTCGTCATCGACACCGGCCAGGCCCACGAGCACGCGACGGGCGGGTACCGCGAGCGGCGCGAGTCCTGCGAGCGCGGCGCGCGCGAGCTCGGCGTCGCGGCCCTGCGCGACCTCTCGGTCGACGACCTCGAGCGCGCCCGCGCGACCCTCGACGACGTGACCTTCCGCCGGGTCCGGCACGTCGTCACCGAGGACGCCCGCGTGCTCGAGACGGTCCGTCTCCTGAAGACGGAGGGACCGCGCGCGATAGGCGACCTCCTCGACGCCTCCCACGCCTCGATGCGCGACGACTTCGAGATCACGACGCCGCAGCTCGACCTCGCCGTCGAGACAGCCCGCTCGGCCGGGGCCCTCGGCGCCCGGATGACGGGCGGCGGCTTCGGCGGCTCCGCGATCGCCCTCGTCCCCGACGACGCGATCTCGCAGGTGCGGGTCGCGATCGACGGCGCGTTCGCCGAGCACGGGTGGGGCCAGCCCGACGTCTTCGTGGTGCGCGCCTCGGACGGCGCCGGCCGCGAACGGATCGGGTAGGGGCCGCTTCAGGTCGAGTCGCGCACCACGAGCTCGACCGGCAGCTGCTGCGACGACACCTCGCCGCCGTCGATGGCGGCGAGCAGCTGGGCCACCATCGCCCGCGCGACCGCGGCGACGTCCTGTCGCACGGTCGTGAGAGGTGGCGTGGTGCGCTCCGCGATGGTCGAGTCGTCGTACCCGGCGATCGCGAGATCGTCGGGTACGCGACGGCCGAGCGCATGCGCCGCATCGAGCGCCCCTGCGGCGAGCAGGTCCGATGCGGCGAACACCGCGTCGAGGTCGGACCGCCGCGTGAGGAGACGCCGGAGCGCCTCGCCGCCCGCCTCGAACGAGTAGTCGGCCGCCTCTTCGAGCAGGTCCGGCCCGGAGCGGTCGCCGGCCTCCGCGAGGAACGCCTCGACGCGGGTGCGCGCCGCGAGGGACTCGAGGTGGGTGCCGATCACACCGATCCGCCCGTAGCCGCGGTCGCGCAGGTGGGCGGCCATGATCCGCCCGCCCGCCGACTCGTCGGCCGACACGTAGGGGAGCGGATCCCCCAGGGGGAAGGGGCGGCCGGCCACGACGACCGGGATGGTCTGCTGCTCCATGAGGTCGACGAGGTCGTCGTGCGACGCCTCCCCGGCGGTCAGGAACGCGAGCCCGTCGACGTGGCCGCCGCGCAGGAAGCGGACGAGCCGATCGCGGTCGCCGAGATTCGCGGCGGTCATGAACACGAGGGAGTAGTCCGCGATCGCGAGCTCGTCGGTCAGCACCTGGAGGATGAGGGCGTAGTTGGGATCGGTGAAGAGCCGCGTCGCCGGCTCGCCCAGGACGAGTGCGATGCTGCCGGTGCGCCGCCGGGCGAGGGAGCGCGCGCTCGCGTTGGCGACGAAGCCCGTCGCCCGCAGCGCGCGCTCCACCGCGTCACGGGTGGTCGGGCTGACCCAGTTCTTGCCGTTCAGGACCCGCGAGACGGTCCCCTTCGAGACGCCGGCCTCGCGAGCGACGTCGTCGATCGTCACACGCCCGGGTGCGATCACGGCGTCCCCTCGCTCACGCCCCCACCGTAGCGACGCCGCTCGGCTTGACGGGCGATCGTGGAGATCCTATCTTCTACTAAAACCGCTTTTAGTCACCCCCGGCTGAGGCGGACCGCGACGACTGCGGAGGGCCGATGACGACCACGGACAGCGCGACGGGCAGTCCGACGCTGCCGCGCACCGCCGCCCCTGTGCTGCGCGTGCGCCCCGCCGCGGCGGCTCCGCTCACCCGGCCGGCGATGTCCCACGACGTCGACGCGCACCACCGTGTCGCGCTCACGAGCGGTCACGTCCTGCTCGACGGCCGTCCCGTCATCCCGGTCTCCGGCGAGATGCACTACAGCCGGGTGCCCCGCGAGCGATGGGACGAACGGCTGCGCATCCTCCGCGCCTCCGGCGTGACGATCGTGTCGAGCTACGTCATCTGGATCCACCACCAGCCGACCGAGGCGGCGCCCCGCTTCGAGGACGACCTCGACGTCGCCGGGTTCGTCCGGCTCGCGGCCGAGGCGGGCCTGCAGGTGATGCTCCGGATCGGGCCATGGGTCCACGGCGAGGTGCGCGGCGGCGGTCTGCCGGACTGGCTGCTCGGTTCCGGAGTGCGGTCCCGCACCGACGACGCCGGCTACCTGCGGCAGGTCGCGGCGTGGTTCGGCGCCCTGGGCGAGCAGCTGGTCGGCCTCTGCGGGCCCGACAGCCCGATCGTCGGGATCCAGCTCGAGAACGAGCTGTACGACCAGCCCGGCCACCTGCTCACCCTCAAGCGGCTGGCCCGCGAGGCCGGGCTGACCGCGCCGATCTGGACCGCGACCGCGTGGGGCGGCGCCGTCCTGCCCGCCGAGGAGGTCCTCCCGGTCTACGGCGGCTACGTCGACGGCTTCTGGGTCGACGCCGACGCAGGCTGGGACGACAGCTTCCGTCAGCACCTGCAGTTCTCGCGCCAGTGGGACGACCCCGGGATCGGTGCGGATCTGCGCACCGTGGAGGCGGCGAGGCGCGAGCCGGACCCGGCGTTCCCGCTCGTGACCTGCGAGCTGGGAGGCGGGATGGCATCCGCCTATCACCGCCGCCCGGTGACCCACGGGCGCGACATCGCGGCGGTCGCGAACGCGAAGCTCGGCAGCGGCTCGGTGTGGCAGGGCTTCTACATGTACGTCGGCGGCCTCAACCCGACGAGTCGCGACGGATTCCAGGAGTCGCACGCCTCCGGCTACCCGAACGATCTCCCGCGCGTCGACTACGACTTCCGTTCGCCCCTCGGCGCGACGGGCGCCGCCGGCGAGAGCCTGCCGGCGATGCGGGAGCACAACGCGTTCCTGGCGGCCTTCGGGTCGCGGCTCGCGCCCCTGCCGTCGGCCCTGCCGGACGCGATGCCGACCGGCCCGCGGGATGCCGCGACCCTCCGCTGGGCCCTCCGCGGCGACGCCGACGAGGGCTTCCTCTTCGTCAACTGGCACCAGCCGCACGAGCTGCTCGCGACGCATCCGCCCGTGCGGTTCGCGATCGAGGGGGAGCCCGGGCTGGAGCTGCCGGACGTGCCCGTCGCGATCCCGGCGGGAACGATCGCGCGGTGGCCGGTCGGGCTGCGGATCGGCGGCGTGCGGATCGCCTGGGCGACCGCGTCCGCCGTCACCGTGCTCGACGGTGCCGTGCCGACCCTCGTGCTCCGTGCTCACCGCGGCATCCCGGCGACGGTCGCGATCGAGGGGCGCGCCGCCGAGGAGGTCGAGCTGAACACCGCGATCCCGGTGCGGACCGCCGAGGGTGCCGTCGACCTGCTGGTCCTCGACCAGGAGGCGCTCGAGCGCACGTGGGTCATCGACGGGCGGCTGCTGCGCAGCGCGACGCCGCTGTGGGCCGACCCGGACGGCCTGCGCACGCGCTCGGCGATCGAGCCGCGGGTCGAGGTGTGGCGCGGCGGCGACGCGGGATTCCGTCGGCTCGAGGCCGTGGCGCTCGGCACGGCCGCGGCGTCGCGCGACCTCGCTGTGACGCCGGTGCGCGCTGCGACCGCGGCGCCCCGGAGCTGGGGCGAGCGCGACGGGCGCGCATCGGCGCCCACCCCGGACGACGTGACGCGGTACGGCGCGGTGTTCGAGCTCGCGTCGATCGGGTCGCCGGGCGACGCGGACGTGGTGATCGTGATCGACTGGTCCGGCGACGTCGCCCAGCTCCGCGCGGGCGATCGGCTGATCGCCGACCGCTTCGGCGACGGCACACCGTGGGAGATCCGCCTGACTCCGCGCGAGGCCGCCGGTCCGCTGCAGGTGCTCATCACGCCGCGGCCGTCCGACGTGCGGATCGCCGTCGACGCCGAGATCCCCGTCGACCCGATCGACGTCACGATGACCGCGCGCGTCGAACTCCGCGGCGAATGGGCGCTGCGCGGACCCGACCGCGGGGGAGAGGACTGAGATGGCCATCGTCACCGCTCCCGGCCGGAGTCCGGCCCGCAGCCGGGCGGGCGCCGGACGCGCAGCCCGCCGCGAAGCCGCGAACGGCTGGCTCTTCGTGCTCCCGTTCGTCGTCGTCTTCCTGGTGGCGATCGTGGCACCCGTCGGCTACGCGATCGGCCTCAGCCTGTTCCGCGATCAGCTCGTGGGCGGCACCGCCTTCGTCGGCGGCGCGAACTATCTGAAGGCCCTCACCGACCCCGCGCTCTGGGGCGGCGTGCTGCGCGTCGTGCTCTTCCTCGTGATCCAGGTGCCGATCATGCTGATCATCGCGCTGGTCGCGGCGCTCGCGCTCGACAGCGGACGGCTGCGGTTCGCGGGCGCGTTCCGCATCCTGCTCTTCCTGCCCTACGCCGTTCCGGGCGTCGTCGCGGTGCTGATCTGGGGATTCATCTACGGCCCGCGATACGGGCTGGCCGGCTCCCTCAACCATGCGCTCGGCGCCGGACTGCTCGAGCCGCTCTCGCCGCAGTGGGTGCTGGGCGCGATCGTCAACATCGTCACCTGGGAGTTCGCGGGCTACAACATGCTGATCTTCTACTCCGCCCTGCGGACGGTCTCGACCGAGCTCTACGAGGCCGCGGAGCTCGACGGGGCGGGTCCGTTGCGCATCGTCTGGTCGATCAAGCTGCCGGCACTCCGCGGCGCGATCGTCATCGCGACGGTCTTCTCGATCATCGGCAGCTTCCAGCTCTTCAACGAGCCGAACCTCCTCAAGCCGCTCGCGCCGAACGCGATCGTCAGCTCCTACACGCCGAACCTCTACGCGTACACGCTGTCGTTCGCCGGGCAGCAGGACAACTACTCGGCCACCGTCGCGATCGTCATGGGCGTGCTCACCGCGGTGATCGCCTACGTCGTCCAGGTGCGCGGGATGCGGCGGGACGCCCGATGAGCGCCCTGCGAGCCCCCGCGATCGACGTGCGGCGCGCACGAGCGCCCCGCCGCTCGGTCCTGCTCCTCGCGATCATGCTGCTGCTGACCGCCTACACGCTGCTGCCGCTGCTCTACCTCGTCGTCAACTCCACGAAGTCGCTCGACGACTTCTTCCGCACCTTCGGACTCGCGTTCGGCAGCGGCTTCGCGCTGCCGGCCAACGTCGCCGAGGTCTTCACCCACGACGGCGGGGTCTTCGGCGGCTGGCTCCTGAACACGCTGCTGTACTCGGTGGTCGGAGGCGGCGGCGCCGCGGTCCTCGCGACGTTCGCCGGCTACGGCATCGCCAAGTTCCGCTTCCCGGGACGCCGCGCGCTCTTCGCGGTGATCCTCGGCGCCGTCGCGATCCCGGGCACCGCGCTCGCGCTGCCGACCTTCCTGCTCTTCAGCAACCTGGGTCTGACCAACACCCCGTGGGCGGTCATCATCCCGTCGCTCGTCAGTCCGTTCGGCCTGTACCTGATGTGGACCTACACGGTCGACGCCGTGCCGTCGGAGCTGCTGGAGGCGGCGCGGATCGACGGCGCGGGGGAGCTGCGCACCTTCTTCACCGTCTCGCTGCGCCTGCTGGCGCCGGGCTTCGTCACCGTCGTGCTGTTCTCGGTCGTCGCGACCTGGAACAACTACTTCCTGCCGCTGATCATGTTGAGCGATCCGCGCTGGTACCCGCTCACCGTGGGGCTCGCCCAGTGGAACGCGCAGTCGGCGCAGAGCACGGCGCAGCCGATCCAGAACCTCGTCCTCACCGGCTCCCTGATCAGCATCATCCCGCTCGTCGTCGCCTTCCTCCTCCTGCAGCGGTTCTGGCAGTCGGGGCTGGCGGCCGGGAGCGTCAAGCAGTAGCCGACCCGACCCCCGCAACACCCCATCGCACACAAGGAAGTGAGTCACCATGAAACGCAGCACCACCCTCGCGGCAGCCGGCCTCGTCGCCGGGCTCGCCGCGGCCGCCCTGACCGGATGCTCGTCGGGATCCAGCGGCGGCCCGACGGGCGCCGGCGCGCTCGATGACGCCCTGAAGCAGGGCGGGACCATCACGTACTGGGCGTGGTCGTCCGCCTCCAAGGACAAGGTCGCCGCCTTCGAGAAGGCCTACCCGAAGGTCACGGTCAAGTACGTGAACGCCGGCAGCGGCGGCGACGAGTACACGAAGATCACGAACGCCATCAAGGCGGGATCCGGCGCGCCGGACGTCGCCCAGTTCGAGTACACCGCGCTGTCGCAGTTCTCACTCGCCGGCGACCTCGTCGACCTCGCCCCGTACGGCTTCGACAAGCTCGAGGATCAGTACTCGACCGGCACGTGGAGCGCCGTGCAGTCGGGGGACAAGGTCTACGCCCTGCCCGAGGACTCCGGCCCGATGGCGATGTTCTACAACAAGCGCGTCTTCGACGAGCACGGCATCACCGTGCCGACCACCTGGGACGAGTTCGTGGCCGACGCGCAGAAGCTGCACGCCGCGGACCCGAACACGTACCTCACCTCCGACGGCGGTGACGGCCTCTTCACGAGCAGCATGATCTGGCAGGCCGGCGGCCACCCCTACAAGGTCGACGGCACCAAGGTCACGATCGACCTGCAGGACTCCGGCACCAAGAAGTGGACGGCGGTCTGGAACGAGCTCGTCGAGGGCCAGCTCCTCTCGCCGACCCCCGCCTATACCGACGACTGGTACAAGCAGCTCGGCTCCGGCGAGATCGCCGCGCTCGTGAGCGGCGCCTGGATGCCGGGACTGCTCACGACGTCGGCGCCGGAGGCCTCCGGCGACTGGCGCGCGGCTCCCATGCCGACCTACGACGGCACGCCCGCCTCGGCCAACTACGGCGGAAGCGCCCAGGCCGTCGTGAAGGGCAGCAAGAACGCCGCGCTCGCGGCCGCCTTCGTCAAGTGGATCGACTCGAGCGACGAGGCCGTCGACATCAACATCAAGGCGGGGAGCTTCCCGGCCACGACGAAGGCACTTGGGTCCTCCGCGCTCGTCGATCAGGCTCCCGAGTACTTCGGCGACCAGAAGATCAACGAGGTGCTGCTGGAGGCGTCGAAGTCGGTTCCGGCCGACTGGCAGTACCTCCCGTACCAGACCTACGCGTCGTCGATCTTCGCCGACTCGGTCGGGCAGGCGTACGCGTCGCACAGCGACCTGAACGCCGGGCTGAAGCAGTGGCAGTCCGCCCTGGTCTCGTACGGCAAGGACCAGGGGTTCTCCGTCACCGCAGGGTGAGCTCGAGGAGCCCGCGCCGCGGCGTCCCGAGGTCCGGCATCCGTGCTGGACGGTCTCGAGACGCCGCGGCGCGGCTGCTCGACCCGCGGGGTCACCGCGTCACGTGCCGCAGGAACGCGAGCGTGTCCTGCAGCGCCTCCTGGGCCTCCGCGAAGTCGAGGTGGAACTGGTACTCGTGCGGCAGCGCCGGCTCGTGGTCGGCCGCGTAGAAGCGGGTCGTCACGTCGACGCCGACCCGGTCGAGGGCCTGCGACATCGGGATCGACTCGATCCAGGTGAGGCCGTCGCCGTTGCCGCCGGAGATGTACACGGGCGGGAAGTCCTCGGTGACGAAGTCGATCGTCGACATCGTCGTCCCCTGGTAGCTCGACGACCAGTTGCGCGTGCCGGTGTAGGCCCAGAGCGCCGACTTGAAGCCCCACGCTGCGATCCCGGTGAGGTTCGCCATCCGGCGCAGGTCGTAGACGCCGCAGTGCAGGATCACGCCCGTGAGCTGCTTCAGGCCGAGGGCCGGCTCCATGCCGATGAGCGCCGCGTACTCGGGATTCGTCATGAGCACCGCGAGCTGGCTCGCGAGCTGCGCTCCCGCCGAGTCGCCCGCGAGCACGATGCGCTTCGGGTCGACGCCGAGCTCCGCGGCGTGGTCGCGCACGTAGGCGAGCGCCGCCCCGAGCTGACGGATCGCGGTCGGGTAGGTGGCCTCCGGGGCGATCGTGTAGTCGAGGCCGATGGCGCGGTAGCCCTCGGCGGCGAGGATGCGCAGGTACGGGGCCACGTCGTCCTTCGACCCGGAGATCCACGCGCCGCCGTGGATCCAGACGACTGCCGGCAGCGCGCGCTCGACGCCGGCCGGACCGAACACGTCGAGCCGCATGTCGCGATCGTCGCCGTAGGGGACGTCGAGGCGCTCGTCGACCGCGCCCTTCGGCGGATGCCGCTCGAACTCGGCTCGCGTCTCGGCCGCGCCGCGATCGAACACCGAGCGGATGAGCAGCGCCGCGGGCCACGGCGACGAGCCCGCCGCGATCCGCCCGGCGACGACCGCCGCCGCCGCCCCGCCGAGGAACCAGCCGAGCCGACGCGATGCGGGGGAGCTCATGCTGCGACGATACCGAGCCGCGTGCTCAGACCCGGTCGAGCGCCACGTCGGCCGGCGGCCGCGCCGCCTCGAGCGCGGGCCACAGCTCCTCGGGGATCGACGCGGTCGCCCAGCGCTCGGTCTCCGCGATCCGCTCGACCCGGCCCGGGCCGACGATCGTCGCGTGCACCCGCGGGTCGCGCATGCTGAACTGCAGGGCCGCCGCCGCGAGCTCGACGCCGGCCTCGGCGCACAGCACGATCATCCGGTCGAGCGCGGCCTTCGTCTCGGGATGGATCGGCCGGTACCCGTAGCTGCCCGCGAACCGCGGGTCGCCGGTGAGCACCCCCGCACCGTACGGGGCCGCGTTCGTGACGCCGACGTTCCGCGCGGCGGAGGCGTCCAGCAGCGCATCGGCCGAGCGGTCGAGGAGCGTGAAGCGGTTGTGGGTGACGAGGGCGTCGAACAGGTCGGTCTCGACGAACCGCTGCAGCATGTCGACCGGGCCGCCGGAGATGCCGATCGCGTCGGCGAGCCCCTGCTCCTTCATCGCGACGATCGCGTCGACGGGGCCTCCGGACTCCATGGCGGCCTCGAAGCCGATGTTCTCCGGGTCGTGGAGGTAGAGGACCGGGATGCGGTCGAGACCGAGCCGCTCGAGCGACTCCGCGACGGAGGCGCGCATCCGGTCGCCGCTGAAGTCGCCGGTCGCCGTGTCGCGGTCGAGCTTGGTCTGCACCACGAGTCCCTCGGGCACCCCGCCGGCGCGGGCGATCGCGGCGCCGATGTGCTCCTCGGAGTGGTGCGCGCCGTACATGTTCGAGGTGTCGAGCAGGTTCGACGGGAGCCGGCCCGCGAAGAACGCGTCGGCCATCGTCGCGATGCGGGCGGAGCGCTCCTCGGCGGATTCGCCGGCGCGCTCCTCGCCCCACGACGAGGTGCCGATCGCGAGGGGCGTGACCGCGACGCCGGCGCGTCCGAAGGGGCGGAGGGCGTCGAGCGCGGGGGTCGTCATGCGGCCAGCGTAGGGGGTGCGCCGGACTCGCTGGACGGCTCCTGACGGATTTTGTTGTCGTCCCCGCCAAATCCCTAGAGTCGGATCATGCAGCTTCGAAAGATCGGTCAGGTCCAGGTCGGCGCGATCGGGCTCGGCGGCATGCCGATGTCCATCGAGGGACGGCCCGACGAGGAACGGTCCATCGCGACCATCCACGCCGCGCTCGACGCCGGGGTCACGCTCATCGACACCGCGGACGCCTACACGCTCGCCGGCGACCCGCAGGGGCACAACGAGGAGCTCATCGCGAAGGCGCTGCGCTCGTACGGCGGCGACACCTCCGGGGTGCTCGTCGCGACGAAGGGCGGGCACCTGCGGCCCGAGCCCGGCGCCTGGGCCCAGAACGGCGATCCCGCGTACCTCAAGGAGGCGGCGAAGGCCTCGGCGCAGCGCCTCGGCGTCGACGCGATCGGCCTCTACCAGTACCACCGGCCCGACCCGGACGTGCCGTACGCCGACTCCGTCGGGGCGCTCGCCGAGCTGCTCGACGACGGCGTGATCCGCATGGCCGGCATCTCGAACGCGAACCCGGACCAGATCCGCGAGGCGCAGGAGGTGCTCGGCGGCCGACTCGTGTCGGTGCAGAACCAGTTCTCGCCCAAGTTCCGCTCCAGCCTGCCGGAGCTCGAGCTCTGCGCCGAGCTCGGCATCGCCTTCCTGCCGTGGAGCCCGCTCGGCGGCATCACGGGCGCCGCGAACCTCGGCGGACAGGGTGCGGCGTTCGAGAAGGTCGCCCAGGCGCACGGCGTCAGCCCGCAGCAGGTCTGCCTCGCGTGGGAGCTCGCGCTCGCGCCCGTCGTCATCCCGATCCCGGGCGCGTCGCGGCCGGCATCGATCCAGGACTCGGCGCTCGCCGCGGAGCTCGTCCTGACCGCCGAGGAGATCGAGGAGCTCTCCGCATGACCGGGCCGACGACGGCGCGGCTCGGTCGCACCGACATGGAGATCACGCGCGTCGGATTCGGTGCGTGGGCGATCGGCGGCAGCGGCTGGACCAACGGCTGGGGTCCGCAGGACGACGACCAGTCCGTGGCCGCCATCCGTCACGCGATCGACAGCGGCATCAACTGGATCGACACCGCCGGGGTCTATGGTCACGGCCACTCGGAGGAGGTCACGGCGCGCGCCCTCAAGGACGTGCCCGAGGCCGACCGCCCGTTCGTCTTCACCAAGGGCGGGCTCGGCTGGAACGAGCAGGACCACATGGAGAACGCGACGCGCCGCGGCGATCCCGCGTCGATCCGCCAGGACGTCGAGGACTCGCTGCGCCGGCTCGGCGTCGAGCGCATCGACCTGTTCCAGATGCACTGGCCCGCGGAGGACGGCTCGCAGATCGAGGACTACTGGAACGTCTTCGCGCAGCTGCAGCAGGCCGGCAAGCTCCGCGCGATCGGGCTCTCGAACCACGCGATCCCGGCGCTCGAGCGGGCCGAGGCGGTCGCGCACGTCGACAGCCTGCAGCCGCCGTTCTCCGCCATCCGCGCGGACGCCGCGACCGACGGCCTCCTCGACTGGTGCGCCGACCACGAGACGGGCGTCATCGTCTACAGTCCGATGGGCTCCGGCCTGCTGACCGGCGCGATGACGGCGGAGCGGGTGGCCGGCCTCCCCGAGGACGACTGGCGCCGTCGTAGCCCGGCCTTCACGACCGACCTCGACCAGAACCTCGCGACGGGCGCGGCGATCGCGCGGGTCGCCGAGCGGCACGGGGTCTCGCAGGCCGCCGCCGCGGTCGGCTGGACGCTCGGATTCCGCGGCGTGACCGCGGCGATCGTCGGGGCGCGCAGTCCCGAGCAGATCGACGGCTGGATCGCCGGCGCATCCGTCGAGCTCACGCCCGAGGACTACGCGGAGGTCGGGAGCGCGACGCCCGCACGCTGACGACCACGAGTCGCGCGAGCAGACCCACCGCGAGCACGCCCGCGCCGATCGCGATCGAGGGCCACGGCAGCGTCAGCGCGAGCACGACGCAGCCGACCAGTCCGGCGACGGGCAGGATCCGGCGCCCGCGTCGCTCCGGATCGAGCGTCATCGCGGAGAGGTTCGCGATCGCGTAATAGAGGAGCACGCCGAACGACGAGAACCCGATGGCTCCCCGCAGGTCGCCGAGCGCCAGAAGCAGCACGACGGCGATCGTCACGACCAGCTGCGCGATGTGCGGGGTCCCGAACCGGCCGTGCACCCGGGCGAGCGGGCGCGGCAGGTCGCCGGAGCGGGCCATCGCGAGCGAGGTGCGGCCGATGCCGGCGATGAGCGAGAGCAGCGAGCCGAGCGCGCCCGCGACCGCGCCGACGCCGACGACGAGCGGCCAGCCGCCGCCGAGCGTCGCGCGCACGACGTCCGCGAGCGGGGCCGACGAGCGCGCGAGCGCCGGGGCGCCGAGGTCGCGCAGCAGCACGACGGCGAGCGCGGCGTAGACCACGAGCGTGATGGCGAGGGCCAGGGGGATCGCGCGCGGGATCGTGCGCGCCGGGTCGCGGACCTCCTCGCCGAGGGTCGCGATCCGCGCGTAGCCCGCGAACGCGAAGAACAGGATCCCGGCCGACTGGAGCACCCCGTACGGACCCGCGGGCGCGGCCCCGGCGAGCGGATGTACGAGCGCGGTCGCCCCCGATCCGACGACGAGCACCAGGGTCGCGAGCACGATCGCGACGAGGACGGCCGCGGCGACGACGGTCTTCGTGACGCCGAAGAAGTCGACGAGGGAGACGATGAGCACGGCGGCGACGGCGACCGGCCGCTGCCACGCGGGCGGCACCGTGTAGGCCGCGACCGTGAAGGCCATGGCGGCGCAGCTCGCGGTCTTGCCGATCACGAAGCTCCAGCCGGCGGCGAAGCCCCACCACGCGCCGAGCCGCTCCCGGCCGTAGGCGTAGGTGCCGCCCGAGACCGGGTGACGGGCCGCGAGTCGGGCCGAGGCGGTCGCGTTCGCGTAGGCGACGAACGCGGCGATCGCGAGGCCGAGCAGCAGCCAGGGGCCGGCGGCCGCCGCCGCGGGTGCGAACGCCGAGAAGACCCCCGC
>Ga0247757_10000672_pt1 | contig 27103 bp, 29 predicted proteins | sample UWRJL126311R4_FD_180929 | JGI IMG/M metagenome (GOLD analysis project Ga0247757, IMG submission 180929) | Plant litter microbial communities from Arlington Agricultural Research Station in Wisconsin, United States - UWRJ-L126-311R-4 | ecosystem: Environmental > Terrestrial > Plant litter >...
TAGAGCGGGTTGAGCACGCTGTTGTAGCCCTCGGCGAACAGCGTCGCGTTGTTGTCCGTCGGGGAGCCGTTGAGCTCGGCGACGACCGGCGTCTTGGCCTTGGCGTCGGTCAGGCACTTGACCAGCCCGTCGCCCTGCAGCTTGCCGACCTTGGAGTTGTCGAACGAGACGTAGTAGTCGGCCTTGCCGCCCAGCGTCAGGCGGTCGTAGTCGATGACCTTCACGCCGGCCGCGTGGGCCTTGGCGATGATCGCGGCACCGGAACCGGGGTCGAGGTCGACCAGGAGCAGCACCTTGGCGCCGTTCGTGATCGCCTGCTCGGCCTGCGTGATCTGCTGCTGCTTGTCGCCCTCGGCGTTGACGATCGTGGCGTCGACGCCGGCCGCCTTGAAGGCGTCACCGAGGTACTTGCGATCCTGGGTCTCCCAGCGGACCGACGACTTCGAGTCGGGCAGCAGGACGGCGACCTTGCCGGCCTTGGCGCCCGAATCGGCGGTGGTGCTGGCCGCGGTCGAGCTGCTGCTCGAGTCGCTGCTCTTGTCGTCGTCTCCACAGCCGGTGGCGACGAACGCCATCAGTGCGAGTACGGCGGCCAGTAGAACGGCCGGACGCAGTTTGCGGAACGTGGACATGCCTCTCCTCCTCGGGCGGCGAGCCGCCCGGTGTTGGGGTGATGGGGGTGCGGTGCGGCGACCCGGCGCTGGACTCGCGGGACACACGGGACGATCGGGGGTCATACGGGACCTCCGACCGCGACTCGGAGGGGCAACGCACCGTCCCCCTCCGCGAAGACAAGGGCCAGCGCGCCGAGCACCTCGGCGCGCTCGCCGAGCACGCCGGTGACGATCTCGACGTCGTCGGCGGCACTGGTGATGGCGTAGCGGTCGACCGCGTCGCGCATCGGCCCGAGCAGGAGGTCGCCGGCGCCGCTGAGCGTTCCGCCGACGACGACCATGTTCGGGTTGAAGAGGTTGCAGACGTTGGCGATGGCCACGCCGATGTGGTGGCCGGCGTCGGCGATCACCCGACGGCAGGCCTGGTCGCCGGACTCGGCCAGCTCGACGACGCGGTGCATCGTGAGGTCGGGGCCGTGAGTGCGACCCAGCAGCTCGAGGATCGGGCCCTCGGCGGCCAGCGTCTCCAGGCAGCCGCGGTTGCCGCAGCGGCAGACCGGGCCGGTCTCGTCGATCGTCACGTGGCCCAGCTCGCCCGCGGTGCCGTCCGCGCCGCGGAAGAGCTTGCCCCCGAGGATCAGGCCGGCGCCGATGCCGGAGTAGGCCCGGATGTAGACGACGTTCTCCACGCCCTTGGCCGCACCGAAGGACAGCTCGGCGAGCGCGCCGAGGTTGGCGTCGTTCTCGAGCATGACCTCGAGGCCCAGGCGCTCGGTGAGGACCTCGCCCATCCGCATGCCGCTCCAGCCCGGGAGGATCGAGGGGGAGCCGAGGATCCGCGACTTGAGGCGGATCGGCCCGGGCATCGCGACGCCCACGCCGACGACGGCCCCGCGGGAGATGCCGGCGGCCTCGATCGCGTTGTCCACGATCTCGCAGGCCCGGTCGAGCGCGGCGGCGCCCTCGCCGTCGACGTCGAACTCGACCTCCTCCTCGGCCAGGACCGTGTGGGAGAGGTCGGCGACGGCGACGCGGATGTGGCTGTGGCCGAAGTCGAGGCCGATCGCCGCACCGGCGGAGCGGTTGAGGGCCAGGAGCACCGGGGGGCGGCCGCCTCCGGGGCCCGGAGCGCCCGCGTCGGCATCCGTGCGCTCAACGACGAGCGCGGAGGCCATGAGCTCCGCGACGAGGCTGGACACGGTCGTACGACTCAGTCCGGTGAACCGAGCGAGATCCGCGCGACTGGCGAGACCGCGCTGGCTCAGCGCGTGGACGACGCGCTGGCGGTTGCGGTCCCTCAGCCCTTCCAGTGACCCGTTCTGGGAGGAGACCAAAGCGAGATCACCCTCTTCGATCCGGACCCCTTTTGTCAAGAGGTTGTCAAAACTTAATGAAGATCCGGGGGGAGTTTGACCTGATCCCTGCGTAACTGGGGGTCGACGCCCCCGAAACCCCGGGCCCACCGGGCACGTTCTCCACATTCCTCCCAAGGGGTGGGAGGAATGTGGAGAACCCCCGCTCGACGGCCTGGGAACGACGAAGGCCCGCCGGTGGGCGGGCCTTCGGTCCTGCTTGGTCGCGAGCGTTCGCTCGCGACGACTACTTCAGCTCGACGCTCGCGCCAGCGCGAGCAAACTCGAGAGCCTGCTTACTTGAGTTCGACGCTCGCGCCAGCCTCTTCGAGCTCGGCCTTGAGCTTGTCGGCCTCGTCGCGCTCGATGCCTTCCTTGATCGGCTTCGGCGCCTCGTCGACGAGGGCCTTGGCCTCCTTCAGGCCCAGGCCGGTCGCCGCGCGGACGACCTTGATGACCTGGATCTTCTTGTCGCCGGCGCCCGTGAGGACGACGTCGACCGTGGAGGACTCCTCCTCAGCGGCGGCCTCGCCGCCACCGCCGCCCGCGGGGGCAGCGGCCGCGACGGCCGTCGCCGACACGCCGAACTCCTCTTCGAGCGCCTTGATGCGCTCGGACAGCTCCAGGACCGAGATGGCCTTGAGCTCGTCGATCCACTCCTGTGTGGTGGTCATGTGAATGGTTCTCCTTGGTTCGCTTCGGCTTGCTGCGGCGGGCTACGCCGAAGCGTCCGTCTGGTCGGTTGAATCGGAATCGGTGCTGCTGGCCTCGGCGGCGGGAGCCTCCTCAGCGGGGGCCTCCTCTGCCGGAGCCTCGGCGGCGGCCTCCTCAGCGGGAGCCTCCGTCGTTGCCTCGGGAGCGGCGGCCTCTTCGGCCGGCGCCTCCTCGGCGGCCGGTGCTTCCTCAGCGGCGGCCGCGGGCGGCTCGCCGGCGGGGAGCTCCCCGGAGGCCTTCTTCTCGGCGACCTGCCCGAGGGCGATGGCCACACCGGAGATCAGCGCGTTCAGGCCACGGGCCATGCCGGTGAGCGGCGAGGCGACCATGCCGACGAGCTGTCCGTACAGCACCTGGCGGGAAGGGAGCTTGGCCAGCGCCTGGATCTGCGCCGGTTCGAGCGTCTCCCCGTTCATCAGCCCGCCCTTGAAGGCGAGAAGATCGGTGGCCTTGCCGTAGTCGGCGATGGCCTTGGCGGCCGCGGCGACGTCGCCGCGGACGAACGCCAGCGCGGTCGGGCCGGTGAGCAGGGGCTTGAGGGCCTCCGCGTCGACCTGCGTCGCGGCACGCTCGGTCAGGGTGTTCTTGACCACCCGGAACGACGTGTCCGCGTCTCCGCGCAACTGCGTCCGCAGCTCCGCGACCTGGGTCACGGTGATGCCGCGGTAGTCCACGGCGAAGACCGCCTCGGACTCTGTGATCTGGCCGGCGATCTCATCGATCACCGCAGCTTTCTCTGCTCGGTTCATCTGCCTCCTGTCCCGGTCTTCCGCGGCGCAGGGCGCGCCGCTGCCGAAAGTCTCTGGTGCGTACGGGGGCGCGTGACGCTGCCCCCTATGGGTTCGTCGCTACGCCGCGGCGGGCGCGACCTCGGCGACGATGTCACGGGTGCGGGAAGGATCGACCTTCACGCCCGGGCCCATGGTCGAGGCCATGGTGACGGTCTTGATGTACTTGCCCTTGGCCGCGTTCGGCTTCGCGCGGATGAGCTCCTCGATGACCGCGGCGTAGTTCTCCAGCAGCGCGGACTCGTCGAAGCTCGTCTTGCCGATCACGAGGTGCACGATCGCGGTGCGGTCGGTGCGGTACTCGACCTTGCCGGCCTTGGCCTCCTCGACCGCCTTGGCGACGTCCATCGTCACCGTGCCGACCTTGGGGTTCGGCATCTTGCCGGAGGGGCCCAGGACGCGGCCCAGACGGCCGACGAGCGGCATCAGGTCCGGCGTGGCGATGGCCACGTCGAAGTCGGTGAAGCCCTCCTCGACGCGCTTGGCGAGGTCCTCGGCGCCGACGATGTCCGCACCGGCCTCCTCGGCCTCGCGGGCCTTGTCGCCCTGCGCGAAGACGGCGATCGTCACTTCCTTGCCCAGGCCGTGCGGCAGCGCGATCGTGCCGCGCAGCTGCTCGTCCGCGTGGCGGACGTTCAGGCCCGTGCGGACGTGGATCTCGACGGACTCGTCGAACTTGGCCGTCTTGAGCCGCTTGACGAGCGCCACCGCCTCGGCGGGGTCGTACTCGTGCTCGCGGTCGACCTGCTGCTTGGACGCTTCGTATGCCTTGCCGTGATGAGCCATGCTCACACCACCTCCACGCCCATGGACCGTGCGGTCCCGGCGATGATCTTGACGGCCTGATCGACGTCGTGTGCGTTCAGGTCCGGCAGCTTCTTCTCGGCGATCTCGCGGAGCTGGGCGTCGGTGATCTTCCCGACCTTGTTCCGGTGCGGCTCGCCCGAGCCCTTGTCCAGGTTGATGGCCTGCTTGATCAGCACGGCGGCCGGCGGCGTCTTGGTGACGAACGTGAAGGAGCGGTCTTCGTAGACCGTGATGACGACCGGGATGACCGTGCCGCTGTCGCTCTGCGTCTGGGCGTTGAACGCCTTGCAGAACTCCATGATGTTGATGCCGTGCTGGCCCAGCGCCGGGCCCACCGGCGGAGCCGGGGATGCCTGGCCGCCGAGGGCCTGCAGCTTGATGGTGGTCAGAACCTTCTTCGCCATGACTAAATCTTCTTCACTTGATCGAAACCGACCTCGACCGGGGTCTCACGGCCGAAGATTGACACAAGGACCTTGAGCTTCGAAGCGTCCTGGTTGATCTCGGAGATCTCGCCTGAGAAGTCCGAGAGGGGACCGGAGACGACCTTGACGGACTCTCCGATCGAGAACTGCGCCTTCGTGGTGGGCTTCTGCGCGACCTCGCGGTGCAGCAGACGATCCACCTCGGGCTGGGTGAGCGGGACGGGCTCGTTGCTCGCACCGACGAACCCGGTCACGCCGGGCGTCTCCTTCACGAGCTTCCACGAGCCCTCGCTCATCTCCATGTTCACGAGCACGTAGCCGGGCATGGTCCGCTTCTCGACCGAGATCTTCTGCCCGTCCTTCACCTCGGAGATCGACTCCGTGGGCACCACGACCTGACGCAGAGAGCGCTTCTGGTTCAAGGTCAGCGCCCGGTGCTCGAGCTTCTGCTTGACCTTGTTCTCGTGCCCGGAATAGGTGTTGACGACGTACCAGCGAAACATGGGTGGATCTTCCTGATCTACGCGATCTAGATGATGAAGTTGACGACCTGCTTGGCCACGTAGTCCGCGACGCCCAGATAGGCACCCGCGATCACCACGAAGCCGAGAACGACCGCGGTCGCCTGCGTGACCTGCCGGCGGTCGGGCCACTGCACCCGGCGAAGCTCGGCCCAGCTGGCCCGGAGGAAGCGGATGAAGCGCGGACCGCCCTGCGCGGGGGCCTCCACGTGATGCGCCTTGGCGCGGCTCGCGTGGTCCAGCTCCAGGTCCTCGTCGACCGCGCCGGTGCGCTCGATGTCGAGCTCCGCGGCGTCGACGTCGTCCTCCAGCCGCGAGAACTCCTCGGCCGTCAGCTCCTCGGGGTGCTCGACGCCCTGGACGTCGTCGACCGCACCGTCGTCGGCGACCTCGCCGCCGGCGCCGGCGACGATCTTCGCCTCGACCTCGTCGACGTCCCCGGAGGCGTGGTCCAGCGAACCGGGCTCGTTGGCCCGGTGCAGACCACCGTTTCCGGTGTCCGTCCCGTCGTCCTTGCGGCGGGGCTTGCGCTTGCGATTCCGAGCCACGTCAGATCAACCCGGCTAGCGGGTTTCCTTGTGGCTGGTGTGCTTGCGGCACCACTTGCAGTACTTCGCAAACGTGATCCGCTCGGGATCGTTGCGCTTGCTCTTATTCGTCTGGTAGTTGCGCCGCTTGCAGTCCTCGCAGGCGAGGGTCACTGCAATGCGCACGTCTCCGCGGGCCATGAGGCGTCCCCGTGCTCGTGTAAAAGTAGGACCAACAACCGGCTCCGGGCGAAAAAACGACCCGCCCGGGGCGAGTCAGGACGCGAAGTCTAGCGCGATCGTGCCCGCCGGTGCGGGGCGGCCGGTCAGGCGCGGGCGCCGGCCTGCGGATCCAGGCGCGTCATCGTCACCGCGGCGTCGTGCTTGGCCATCGCCACGCCCCGGTAGACGCCCTTGATCGGAGGCACGTCCGCGTAGGTCCGGCCGTGCCCGATCTTGACGTGCGTCTCCCCCGCCAGCCGGCGGTTCGTGGGGTCCGCCCCCACCCAGACCGGCTCGCCACGGCCGCCCGCGCCGGGCAGCAGCGCCTCCAGCCAGGCGTGGGTCGCGACCTCGAGCGAGTCGTCGCCCCCGTCCTCCGGCGCGGCCCACAGGTACCCCGAGACGTACCGCGCCGCGATCCCCTGCTCGCGCAGCAGCACGAGCGCGAGGTGGACGAAGTCCTGACAGACGCCGCCGCCCTCGTGCAGGAGGTCCTCGATCGTCGAGCCGACGTAGGTGACGCCGGGGTTGTAGACGAAGTGGTCGGGGATCAACTCGCACAGGAGCCGGACCGTGGCCAGCGGCGTCTTGGCCCGCGACATCGCGATGAACTCGTCGAGCATGCCGGCCGGCGGCTCGTTGCCCGCGGGGAGCAGGAACTCCCCGGCCGCCTCCGCGTAGGCCTGCGAGCTCATCGCCTCCCACGGCGCGTCCGGCGGCTCCAGCGGCGACGACGTCACCACGCGGGCGCGCACGTCGATCGTCAGGTGGTCGTGCGGCTCGGCGATGCCCAGCTCGATGACCTCGGTCCCGAAGTAGTCCTCGTGGCGGTGCACGCGGGTCTCGGGGTCCAGCCGGATGATGAAGTCGTCGGTGCGCTGGGACGACGTCGTCGCGGGACGCACGCGCAGCGCGTTGAGGTTGTCGGTGACGAGCCCCTCGTAGCGGTAGTCGGTGAGGTAGCGGATCTGGAAGTGCATCAGGTGGTCACCACGCCCGGAGCCGAGCTGGCTCCGGCGAAATAGCGGTCGGCGATGTCCTGCTCGGCCAGGGCCAGCTCGCGCTGGACGATCTCGCACAGCTCGGGCAGGTCGGTGTCGGTGTCGGCGGCGCGGCGGCGGAACTCCAGATCCGCGCTGAGGCGGCTCAGGCGCAGGACCGGCTCGCTGTTGCGGGGGTTGGCGTCGGAGTGCACCAGCGCCTCGTGGACCGCGTCCACCGCGGCCGCGACCGAGTCGGGGTAGGCCCGTTCGTAGAGCAGGAAGCGGGTGACGGGCAGCGCGTTGGGCGAGGCCGGCACCGCGCGGCGGAAGGCCTGGAAGGCCCCGACCGCGTGCAGCAGCGCCAGCGCCTGCCCGTCGACGCGGCCGTCCTCGGCGTCCACCGTCGTCACCCCGGGAAGGGCGACGCGCAGCATGCGCAGCATCATGTCGCCGGCCTCGATGCGGCCGCCGGCGGTGAGGAACGCGCGCGCCTCGTCGTTGAGCATGGTGCGGCTGGTCAGACCCCAGAACAGGGCGCACCGCTCGCGCACCTCGCGGTACACCGAGTAGGGCGCGGTCCGCAGGCGCGACTCCAGGTCCGACTCGGTCAGGCGCAGGTGGGTGGTGTTGATCGCCTCCCACATCTCGTTGGAGATGACGTCGCGGACGGTGCGGGCCCCCTCGCGCGAGCGGCCGACGCAGGCCATGATCGACGCCGGGTTGGTCTCGTCGATGGTCAGCGCGCGCAGCACGTCGTCGCGGCGGGCGGGACGGCCGTCGCCGGCGCCCATGATGGCCAGGAGCGCGCCCCAGCCGAGCGTCACGCTCGACGGGTCGTCCGGGCGGGCCTGCAGGTCGATCTGGAAGACGCCGTCGAGCATGCGGGCGGTGTGCTCCGCTCGAGAGAGGTTGCGGCCGAGCCAGAACAGCTCGTGGGCGATGCGGGCGAGCATGGGCTAGACCTCGTCGATCGCGGAGGCGGGCGGGACGATGACGACTTCCTGCGGGCCCTCGGCCCGCGCCTGTGCCTGCTGCTGCTGCTGCTGCTCCTGTCCGCTCCAGCCCGAGCCGTAGCGCAGGTCGGGCAGGCTCGGGGGCAGCTCGGGCGCCGACGACGGCGGCGGCGCGGGCGCGGCGCCGTCCTCCAGGATCCACGTGTCCTTGGAGCCGCCGCCGCGCGAGGAGTTGACGATCATCGACCCCTCGACGAGCGCCACGCGGGTCAGGCCGCCCGGGATGATGTTGATCGTCTCGCCGAACACCGCGAACGGCCGCAGGTCCACGTGGCGCGGAGCGAGGATGCCGTCCACCCCGGCCGTGGGCACGGTCGACAGCTGCACGACCTCCTGGGCGATCCACTTCTCGGGCTGGGCCCGGATCAGCTCGGCCAGGCCGGCCAGCTCCTCCGCGCCGGTGTCCGGCCCGATCACCACGCCCTTGCCGCCCGACTCGCCGGTCGGCTTGACCACCAGCTCGTGCAGGCGGCCCAGCACGTGCTCGCGCACCTCGGGGTCGGTGAGCAGGTAGGTCTGCACGTTGTCGAGGATCGGCTCCTCGTTCAGGTAGAAGGAGATCATCTCCGGGACGTAGTGGTAGATCGCCTTGTCGTCCGCCACGCCGGTGCCGAACGCGTTGGAGACGGCGACCGTCCCGGCCCGGTAGGCCCGCACCAGGCCCGGCACGCCGAGCAGCGAGTCGGAGCGGAACTCCAGCGGGTCGACGAAGTCGTCGTCGAGCCGGCGGTACACCGCGTGGACCCGGGCCAGGCCCGAGGTCGTGCGCATGTAGAGGACGTCGTCGCGCACCACGAGGTCGCTGGCCTCGACGAGCTCGACGCCCATCTGGCGGGCCAGGAAGGCGTGCTCGAAGTAGGCGGAGTTGAGCGGGCCCGGCGTCCACACGACGACGACCGCCTCCCGGTCGGCCGACGGCGCGACCGCCTTCAGCGCCGCGAGCAGCAGCTGCGGGTACTGGTCGACGGGGCGCACGCGGTAGTGCTGGAACAGCTGGGGCAGCAGGCGCGTCATCGCCACCCGGTTCTCGAGCACGTAGGAGATGCCCGACGGCGTGCGGACGTTGTCCTCCAGCACCTTCCACGAGCCGTCGCTGTCGCGCACGAGGTCGCAGCCGGCGACGTGGGTGTAGACGCCGCCCGGAGGCCGGATGCCGTGCACCGCGCGGGCGAAGTGCGAGCGGCTGACCACGAGCTGCCACGGCACGATGCCCTCGCGGACGATCTCCCGGCCGTGGTAGATGTCGTCGACGAAGGCGTTGAGCGCCCGGATGCGCTGGGCCAGCCCGCGCTTGATGTGATCCCATTCCTGCGCGGGGATGATCCGCGGGACGAGGTCCAGCGGGAACGGGCGGTCCTTGACCGGGCCGTCCTCGCCGGTCGCGTCGAACGTGATCCCCTGCTGCATGAAGATCGCGTCGCGGCGCCGACCCGCGGCCGCGAGCTGGTCGGGACCCAGCCGCGCCAGCTCGTGGGCCAGGGCCGACGTGAACTCACGGGGCATCCCGCCGGGGGCGAAGACCTCGTCGTAGAAGGGAGGCTGAGGGCGGTACACGTTGGGTTCGCGCACGATGACCGGTTCTGACATGAGGGAGCATTGTCGCGGGTCGGGGACCCCGGGCGCGAGATCCACTCGGTCGCCCCTGGCGCGCATCCGTTCGTACACTCGGTCGATGGAGGCCAGCGCGCCGGTCGGGCGCCTGCGCGCGAGCGCCCGGGAGCACCCCCGCCGAACCGCCTTCGCGGGCGTGTTCGCCGCGGTGATCTGCTGCTTCGTGGCGATCGGGACGGTGCTGCCGATCCTCCCCAAGTACGTCAAGGGGCCGATCGGCGCCGGGGACGTGGCGGTCGGCCTCGTGGTCGGCGCGTTCGCGTTCACCGCGGTGGTCGGCCGGCCCGTCGGCGGGCGCATGGCCGACCGGCGCGGTCGCCGCGGCGTGGTCGTGCTGGGGATGCTCATCGCCTCCGTCGCCGGGTTCCTCTACCTCCTGCCGCTCGGCGTGGGCGGCCTGATCCTCGCCCGGCTCGTGCTGGGGATCGGCGACGGCTGGGTGTTCACCGCCGGCGCCACCTGGATCGTCGACCTCGCGCCGCCCGAGCGGCGGGGCCGGGTGCTCGGCCTCTTCGGCCTGGCGGTGTGGGGCGGGCTGACGATCGGCCCGCTGCTCGGCGAGTGGGTGCTGCACCTCGGCGGGTACGAGGCGGTGTTCGTGCTCAGCGCCGTGCTGCCGCTGCTCGGAGCCGCGATCGCGGCGCGGGTGCCCGACCACCATGTGCCCGTGGCGGCGGGTGGAGATCGGGACGAGGCCGGGGCCGGGGCCGACGGGCTCGGCGCGTCCGCGCGCCGCCCGGGCCAGGGCCTGCGCTCGCTGCTGCCGCGCGGGGTCGTCCTGCCCGGGGTCGCGCTCAGCCTCGTCAACGTGGGCTACGGGACGCTCGCCGGCTTCGTCGTCCTGCACATGGCCGCGCGGGGCGTGCCCGAGGGCACGGCGGTGTTCACGGCGTTCGCGGCGGCCACGGTCTTCGGGCGGGTCGTGCTCGGCTCGCTGCCCGACCGGTTCGGCGCGGTCCCGACGTCGATCGCCGCGGGGGCGGCCGAGGCGGCGGGGCTGGCCGTCCTCGCGATGGCCTCCTCGCTCCCGGTCGCGCTGGCCGGCGCCGCGGTGATGGGCTGCGGCTTCTCGCTCCTCTTCCCGTCGCTGGCGATCATCGCCCTGTCCCGCACGCGGGACGATCAGCGCGGCGTGGCGCTGGGGGCGGTCACCGCGTTCTTCGACATCGGGGTGGGCCTGGGCGCCCCGCTGGCCGGCGCGGCCGTCGCCCTGGCCGGCGGCTACCCGGCCGCGTTCTGGTTCGCCGCGGCCTGCGCGGTGCTCGGCGGGCTCACCATGCTCGGCCTGCTGAGGCCGGCGCCTCCGCAGAGATAGGCTCTGGGAACCCATGGACTCCCTGCGTGGACAGCTCCTCATCGCGTCGCCGGCCCTGGAGGACCCCAACTTCCACCGGACCGTGGTGCTCGTCACCGAGCACACGGCCGACGGGGCGATGGGCCTGATCCTCAATCGCCCGGCCGACACGCCGGTCGACGAGATCGCCCCGGAGCTGAGCCTGCTCGTGGACCGCACCGACCCCGTCTACGTCGGCGGTCCCGTCGGTGAGGAGGCGGTGATCGTGCTGGCCGAGTTCGACGACCCGTCCGAGGCGGCCGCCCCGGTGATGGGCGGGCTGGGCTTCGTGCCCGCCGACGCCGACGAGGCCGATCTGGCCACCCGCCTGCGCCGCGCCCGGGTCTTCGCCGGCTACGCGGGCTGGGGCCCGGGGCAGCTGGACGGGGAGATCGAGGAGGAGGCGTGGATCCTCGAGCCCGCCGCGGTGGACGACGCCTTCTCGGAGGACGTCGAGGGGCTGTGGTCGACGGTGCTGCGCCGCAAGGGCGACGAGTACGCGCTCCTCTCGACCATGCCGCCGGACCCGTCGGTCAACTGATCCGCGGGCGGCCCCGGAACGACCGAAGCCCGCTTGCGCGGGCTCCGGGTGCTGCGGGTGCGAACGCCCTGACGGGCGTGCGACCTAAATCGACTGAACGTTGACGGCCTTCGGGCCCTTGTCGCCGGACTCGGCGTCGTAGGACACCTTGGAGCCCTCGGCGAGGCTGCGGTAGCCGTCACCGATGATCCCGGTGTGGTGCACGAAGAGATCCTTGCCACCCTCGTCGGGCGTGATGAAGCCGAAGCCCTTCTCGTCGCTGAACCACTTCACTGTACCTGTAGCCATGTTTTTTCCTCCACGGCGCTGTGTGCTGACGATCGCGGAGGTGCTCATGAACGGGCTACCACTACGGCGCTGGCACTACTTTGCCGGGCTATGTGCCCGGCCTTGAAGGGCGAAGGCTACCAGTGTCGGGCTTCGCGTCTAGTGCGGATTTTCCGGGAGTCGTCCGGCGCGGCGCGTCAGCGACCGCATCGCCGGCCGCTTCCACGCACCGGATCGGCGCGGCTTTTCCTCCTTGCAACAAGTATTTACTTATGTAATACTGGTATCCACAAGCAACGAAAGGGATCCACATGGATACCGTCACCACCGACACCACCACCCCGGACAAGGCCATCACGGTCGACGTTCCCGCCGACCGGGTGCCCGAGTTCTACGCCTGGTACGCCAGGTTCCTCGCCCCAGACGCCTTCCGGGGCCGCCGGCGCGGTCGCCACGGCGGCCACCGTCACGGTCCGCACGGCCACCACCACTGCGGCCCGCACGGCCACCGCGAGGCCCACGGCCACTGCCGCGGCGACGATCGCCGCGACACGCCCGAGTCCACCGCCACCACCCCCACCGCGGACGCTCAGCCCGCGCAGGCCGATGCCTGACAAGCAGGTCACGGTCGCCGTCCCGGAGGAGCGCGTTCCCGAGTTCTACTCGTGGTTCGCGCACTTCCTGGCCTCCGACCCCGGCACCCCCGTGGCCGGCGACGCCGGTCGCGAGGGATGGGGACCCACCCGCGGCCGGGGGCGGGGCTTCGGCCCGGGCGGCCCCGGCCGGTTCGGGCCCGGCCACCGCGGCGGCCGCGAGCATCCCGACGCCGAGGCCTGGACGGCCGACGACGCCGAGATGGCGGCCTGGCTCTACGCCAAGCTCGCCGCGCCCGCCCAGCGCCTGTTCGACCTCCTGTCGGCCGCGCCCGGCACCCGCATCCCCGGCAACGAGCTGGCGGCCGCGCTGGACCTGGACAAGGGCGCGCACGGCGTCGCCGGCATCCTCGCCTGGCCGGGCCGGTACTGCCGGCGCCTGGGCCGCGTGATGCCGATCGCCACCACCGGACGCGCCGACGGCGGCACCGACTACTTCATGGAGCCCGGCGTCGCGGAGCTGTTCGCGGCGGCAGCCAAGGGCGACTGACGGGCGGGGCCGCCGCCGCGAGCCCGACCAGCTCCTCGCTGACCTCCCACAGCTCCCGGGCCCGGACCGGGTCGCGCGCCGCCGCCGAGGGCGCGCCCTCCCGGACCACCTCCAGGTACCGGCCGCCGGGCCTCCCCCACGCCGGATCGGTGACCATGCCGGCCAGGCGCCGCGCCGCCCGGGCGGGCGTCGTCGCTCCCGGGACGAGCGCGGCAAGGGCGGGCGCCAGGACGCCGTACACGCGCTGGGCGGCCGGCGGGTAGTCGCGGTCCAGCGCCGTCTCGGGCATCAGGCCGGGGTCGAACCCGTGGACGGCGATCCCGGCGCCGGGGCGCAGCGCCTCCACCCGGCGATCCAGCTCGAGCATCGTCAGGACGTTGGCGAGCTTGGAGGTCGCGTAGGCGACCTGGCCCGAGCCCTCGCCGGGCACCGCGAGCGCGCGCGGATCCTCCCAGCGGGGCGGCGGGAACCCGCCGTTGCGCACCCGCCGGGCCCGGTGGGTGCCGCTGGCGACGATCACCACGCGGCCGCCGGGCGCCAGCGCGGGAAGCAGCAGGCGGAGCAGCAGGAAGTGACCGAGGTGGTTGACGCCGAACGTAGCCTCGAAGCCGTCGGCGGTGACGTGGCGGCGGTCGCGGTGCTGCAGGCCCGCGTTGGCCACGACGGCGTGCAGCGGCGGCAGGCCGGCGGCCGCCAGCCGCGCGGGGAACGCGCGCACCGAGGCCAGGTCGGCGAGGTCCAGAGGCAGCACCGCGACCTCGGCCGCCCCGTCCGGCGCGTCCCGCCGCAGCCCCTCGACCGTCGCCGACCCGCGGGCCGCGTCCCGCGCGGTGACCGCCACCGTCCAGCCCGGCGCGCCGGCCAGCGCCGCGGCGCAGGCCCGGCCCAGGCCCGACGTGCCGCCGGTGATCACGACCGTCCGGGGCGCTACGCTCAGTTCGTTGATGAAGCAAACGTTAGCATCACAAACGAAATTGCCCGAGCGGACCGCGCGCCCCTCGGCCCGCGGGTTCACCGGGCTGCTGCTGGATCGCGTCGCCCGGCTGGGCGCCGTCCACTACCCCCGGGTCTACGGCCAGCTGGGGATCGGCAAGCCCGCCCTGGTCAGCCTGGCCGTGCTCTCCGCCGAGGGCCCGCTGCGCCAGGCCCGCCTGGCCGAGCGCACCGGCATCGACCGGGCGACGCTCGTCGGGGTGCTCAACGAGCTGGAGGCGCAGGGGCTGGCGCGGCGCGACCCGGACCCCGCCGATCGCCGGGCCCACGCCGTGTCGGCGACGGCCGCCGGGCGGCGGCTGCTCGTGCGGGCCGCCCGGCTGGAGGCCGAGGACGACTTCTTCGACGTGCTCACCGGGCCGGAGCGCGCCACGCTGGACGCGCTCCTGGCCCGGGTGATCGCCGCCCACGAGGCCTGACCGGCCCGCCCCCCGGGCGCCGAGCGTCACCTTTGTCCCCGTATGACGGGGTTTGGTGACCCTCGGCGGTTCAGGGGGCGGGTCAGGTGGCCGGCACGCCCGCGGCCGCCAGTCGCGCCACGCGGGCGCGGTGGGCGCGGGCGCCGCCCAGCAGCGAGGCGTCGACCTGGGCGCGCTTGTACAGCCAGTGCAGGTCGGCCTCCCAGGTGAAGCCGATGCCGCCGTGCACCTGGATCGCCGAGGCGGTCACCGCGCGGGAGGCATCGGCCGCCGCCGCCTTGGCCATCGCCGCCGCGACCGGCAGCTGCGCCGGCGCCGCGTCCGCGGACCAGGCCGCGAAGTACGTGGCCGACCGCGCGCCCTCGGTGTCGAACAGCATCTGCGCGCACAGGTGGGAGACCGCCTGGTAGGCGCCGATCGGGGTGTCGAACTGCTTGCGGTCCTTCGCGTAGGCGACCGACAGCTCCATCGCCCGCTGGGCGACGCCGACCAGCTCGGCGGCCAGCACCGCCTCGGCCCGGTCCGCGCCCGCGGCGACGTCGCCGGCGAGCGGCTCCCCCACGTCCTCGGCCGCCGTCACGCGAGCGAAGCGCCGGCCGATGTCGATCGACGAGACCGGCTCGACCGTGACCGCCGCGGTCTCGACCAGCCGCGCGCCCCCGTCGCCGTCGAGCAGCACGATCACCGCCGCGGAGTCCGCGTCGGGCACGACCGGGGCGACGCCGTCCCTGACCACGCCGACCGTCGCGCGGACGGTGCCGTCGGCGACGCCGGGCAGCCAGCGGGCGCGCTGCTCGTCGCTGCCGGCCTGGTCGATCAGGACCCCGCCCAGCGCGTTGGACAGGAAGGGCGAGCCGGCCACGGCGTAGCCCAGCTCCTCGGCGAGGATGACCAGCTCGACCAGGCCGAGGCCCAGCCCGCCGAAGTCCTCGGAGATCGCGATGCCCGGCCAGCCCAGCTCGGAGAGCTCGGCCCACAGGGTCTCGTCGTAGGCGCCGCCCTCGGCGGCCGCGCGCACGCGCTCGAAGCTGGACCGCTTGGCGAGCAGCTCGCGGGCGGTGCGCTTGATCGTGTGCTGGTCTTCGGTGAAGTCGAAGTTCATGTCCTCTTCCCCTACTTCCGCGGCAGCCCGAGCACGCGCTCGGCGACGATGTTCTTGAGGATCTCGGTCGTTCCGCCCTCGATCGTGTTGCCGCGCGAGCGCAGCAGGTCGAAGCTCCAGGGCGAGTCGGTCAGCAGCGCCTCGGGGCCCAGGACGTCGACCGCCGTCTGCATCAGCTGCTGGTTGGTGGACGACCACATCAGCTTGGTCAGCGACCCCTCGGGGCCGGGCTGGCCGTACTTCATGGTCGCGGTCAGCCCGCGGTAGGCGGTCAGGCGCAGGATCTCGCACTTGACGTGCAGGTCCCCGAGCTTGTCCGCGACGACCGGGTCGTCGAGCAGGCCGCGCGCGGCGGCCGTCTCGGTCAGCTCGTCGAGCCGCACCTTGAGCGCCACCTGCAGCCCGAAGGCCAGGCCGGCACGCTCGTTCATGAGCGTGGTCAGCGCGACCTTCCAGCCGTTGCCGACGCCGCCCAGCACGTTGGCGTCCGGGATGCGCGCCTCGCTGATGAACAGCTCGTTGAACTCCGACTCCCCCGTGATCTGCCGCAGCGGCACGACCTCCACGCCTGGCTGCTCCATGTCGAGGATGAAGTAGGTGAGGCCCTTGTGCTTGGGGGCGTCCTGGTCGGTGCGGGCCACGAGCATGCACCACTTGGAGTACTGCGCTCCGCTCGTCCACACCTTCTGGCCGGTGACGACCCACTCGTCGCCGTCCTTGACCGCGCGGGTCTTCAGCGCGGCGAGATCCGACCCCGCCTCGGGCTCGGAGAAGCCCTGGCACCAGATCTCCTCGGCGGACAGGATCGGCAGGAGGTAGCGGCTCTTCTGCTCCTCGGTGCCCCAGGTCATGATCGTCGGGCCGGCGAGCAGCAGGCCCAGTACGTTGGCCGGGAACGGCGCGCGGGCGCGGGCCATCTCCTCGTAGAAGATCGCGGCCTCGACCAGCGTGGCGTCGCGACCGCCGTACTCGCGCGGCCAGTGCACGGCCGCCCAGCCGCCGTCGTGGAGCTTGCGCTGCCAGTCGCGCCGGTGGCGGTACTGCTCGTCCTCGCCCTCGGGCGCGGGCGGCACCTCGTTGGCCTGGAGCCAGGAGCGGAACTCGTCGCGGAAGGCGAGCTCGCTCTCGGAGAAGGTGAGATCCACGGGATCCTCCTGGGGTGGGTGGTCAGGCGTCCTCGTCCGGGGCGGACAGGATCGCGATGGCACAGCGGGTGAAGGTCGGCTCCAGCTCCGGCAGGCGCTCGGCGCGGCCGAGGCGCAGCCAGGCGGCGGCGAGCTGGTCGAAGCCGGCGGCGAGCACGAGGAACATGTCGCGGGGCGGCGGGCGATGGTCGGGGAAGGCGCGGCGGGCCAGGCGGCGGAAGCCCTCGGCGTAGCGGACGACGGCCTCGTTGCGGGCGTCGAGCGCCTCGGAGCCGGCCACGTGGATCTCCAGCAGGTAGGTGCGCGCGAAGCGCGGCTCGTCCCGCAGGCCCTCCAGGTACGCGCGGTTGGAGGCGACGAGCTCGGCCCGCCAGCCGTCGGCGCGGGCGGCGCGGCCCGCGGCGCGGACGCCGGCGAACATCACCGCGGTGCCGTGGCGGTAGGCCTCCACGAAGCACTGCTCCTTGCTCTCGAACAGGTCGTAGAACGTGGAGCGCGAGACGCGGGCGGCGCGGACGACGTCGGCCACCGTGGTCGCCGGGTAGCCCTTCTCGGCCACGACCTGGGCCATCGCCTCGAGCAGGCGGGCGCGCTGCCCGTCCCGCGCGGCATCGCCGTTGAGGACCGTCTCGACCGACGGGTGCCGGGCGACGAGAGAGCGGGCGGAGGAATCGTCCACACGAGGACTGTACCCCATGGGTACACTGTGCGTACTCTACGGGTCCACCACGTCTGGGGTCAGCATGCAAGTGCAGGACAAGGTCGTCGTCATCACCGGAGGCGCAGGCGGCATCGGCACCGCCCTGGGCAGGCGCTTCGTCGCCGAGGGAGCCCGCGCCGTCGTGCTCGCCGACCTCGACGGCCCCGCCGCCGCCGCGGCCGCCGCCGCCATCGGCGGCCCCATCCGCGGGGTGGCCTGCGATGCCGGCGACCTCGGCTCCGTCGCCGAGCTCGTCGCCGACGTCGAGGCCACCGAGGGGCCCGTCGACCTCTTCTGCTCCAACGCCGGCATCGCCCGCGGGATCAACGTCGACGACGATGACGCGGCCTGGCAGGCCAACTGGGACGTCAACCTGATGTCCCAGGTCCATGCCGCCCGCGTGCTGCTGCCCGGCTGGCTGGCCCGCGGCGAGGGCTACCTGCTCGTCACCGCCTCCGCCGCCGGCCTGCTGACCACGCTCGGCGACGCCGCCTACGCGGCGACCAAGCACGCGTCGGTCGGCCTGGCCGAGTGGCTGTCGATCACCTACGGCGACCGCGGGGTGCGCGTGTCCTGCCTCTGCCCCCAGGGCGTGCGGACCAACATGGTCTACAACGAGGAGGGCGCCGGCCACATCGGGCTGGAGCAGGTCAAGGCGCTGCGGATCGTCGAGCCCGACGACCTCGCCGAGACCGTGGTGGCCGGCCTGGCCGCCGAGCGCTTCCTCATCCTCACCCACGAGGAGGTCGCCGCCTACCAGAAGGCCAAGAGCAAGGACGTGGACGGCTGGATCGGCGCGATGCGCCACATGCAGGCCGACCTGTTGACCAAGTTCCCCGACCAGGAGTACCTGCGATGAGCTTCCAGACCACCGAGCGCGGCCTCGCGCTGCAGGAGCAGCTGCTCGCCTTCATGGACGAGCACGTCTACCCCGCCGAGGCGACGTACGCCGAGCAGATGGCCGCCTCCGGCGACCCGATCTTCCACCCGCCGATCATCGAGGACCTCAAGCTCGAGGCCCGCAGGCGCGGGCTGTGGAACCTGTTCCTGCCCCACGCGACGGAGTGGACCGAGGGCCTGTCCAACGCCGAGTACGCGCCGCTGGCGGAGATCACCGGCCGCAGCCCGCACCTCGCCCCCGAGGCGCTCAACTGCGCCGCGCCGGACACGGGCAACATGGAGATCCTCACCATGTTCGGCACCCCCGAGCAGCAGGAGCGGTGGCTCAAGCCGCTCCTGGAGGGCGAGATCCGCTCCTGCTTCGCGATGACCGAGCCGGCCGTCGCCTCCTCCGACGCCACGAACATCGAGACGGACATCCGCCGCGAGGGCGACGAGTACGTGATCAACGGCCGCAAGTGGTGGACCTCCGGCGCGGGTCGCGAGCGCACCAAGGTGGCGATCCTCATGGGCAAGACGGACAAGGAGGCCCGCACGCACGCGCAGCAGAGCTTCATCCTCGTCCCCATGGACACGCCGGGCGTGACCCGCGTGCGCAACCTGCGCGTCTTCGGCTACGACGACCGCGAGACGCACAGCGAGGTGCTGTTCGAGGACGTCCGCGTCCCCGTGACGAACCTGCTCGGCCCCGAGGGCGGCGGGTTCATGATGAGCCAGGCCCGCCTGGGCCCCGGCCGCATCCACCACTGCATGCGGCTGATCGGGATGGCCGAGCGCGCGCTGGCCGAGATGTGCCAGCGAGTGCAGGACCGCGTGGCGTTCGGCAAGCCGATCGCCGAGCAGGGCGTCGTCCAGGAGTGGATCGCCGACAGCCGGATCGAGATCGACCAGGCCCGGCTGCTCACCCAGCACGCGGCGTGGATGCTCGACGAGGGCGGGCCCAAGGGCGCGCGGAACGAGATCTCCGCGATCAAGGTCGTCGCCCCGAACATGGCCTGCCGGGTGATCGACCGGGCCATCCAGGCCTTCGGCGGCGCCGGCGTCTCCCAGGACACGCCGCTGGCCGAGATGTACGCGGCGGCCCGCACCCTGCGCTTGGCCGACGGGCCGGACGAGGTCCACCGGATGGTCATCGCCCGCCGCGAGCTGCGCCGGTACGAGCCGGCCCGCTGATCGCTCGTCGGCACATCCGTTCCCGATCCGGGCACGGATGTGCCGAGGACCGGCCGGGCGGGGCTAGTCCTGGGTGTCGACGAGGGCGCGCAGGGCCGGCGCCAGGAGCTCCAGCACCTGCTCGCGGGGCGCGGCGGCCAGCTCCTTCAACCCGCCGCCCGACCGCACCACCCCGACGCCGACGAGGGCGGCGACGAGCAGCTCCGCGCGCAGCCGCGGGTCGGACACGCCGGCCGCGCGCAGCTGCTCGACGATCGGCCCGACCAGCCGCTCCTCCAACCGGGCCCGCATCCGCTCGCCGACGGCGTCGTCGAGCTCGGTGCGGGTGATCGCGTGGGTCATCGGCCCCGGGCCGTGGTCGTCCCAGCGGCGCAGCAGGCTCTCCGCGATCGCCTCGGGGCCACCGGCGACGTCGGTCTGCGGCTCGCTGGCGAAGACCGCGAGGTACAGGCCCTCCTTGCCCCCGAAGTAGCGGGCGATCAGCGCGGGGTCGACCCCGGCGCGCTCGCCGACGTCGCGCAGCGTCGCGCGGTCGTAGCCGCGCTCGGCGAACAGCACCCGACCGGCCGTCAGCAGGGCTTCGCGGGTGGCGGCCGCGTCGCGCGACCGCTTGGGGGCTTCGGTGGGCGGCTCGGAGGGCACCCGGCAAGTCAAACAGGTCCACGCGCCTCGTGGGGAATCGCTGCGCTCGGCACGCCGGATCCCGACCGTTCCGGCATGGCGCGAGCGACCGGACCTGGCACGCCGACGGTTGAAAGGGGGCCGCAGGGGGCACCCCGGTCACAGCAAGCACGCAGCACGTCCACGAAGTTCAAGGGAAGGTCCACATGTCCGATTCCGCCCCCACATCCCGCCGCCGCGCGGCCCGCACGGCCACGCTCGCGGCCCTCGCCGTCACCGCCTTCGCCGCCCTTCCCGGCGCGGCCCTGGCCGCCGCGCCCGCCGTCGAGACCGGCGGTGCCAGCCGCATCGGCCCGCAATCCGCCTCGCTCGCCGGCACCGTCAACCCGCAGGGCAAGACGGCCGTCTACTTCTTCCAGGTCGGCAAGACGAAGGCCTACGGCACGAACACCGCCGAGGTCCCCGCCGGGGCCGGCAGCAAGGCGCGCAAGGTGACGAGCAGCCTCGTCGCCCTCAGCCCCAACACGACCTACCACTACCGGATCGTGGCCCGCAACGCCGACGGCACGCAGGTCGGTGCCGACAAGGCGTTCAAGACCGACAAGCAGCCGCTGGGCTTCACGCTCGAGGCGACGCCCAACCCGGTGCCGTTCGGTGAGCCGGTCGTCCTCCAGGGCGTCCTGTCCGGGACGGGCAACGCCGGCCGTCAGGTCGCGCTGCAGCAGAACAACTTCCCGTTCACCGCCGGCTTCAAGACCGTCGGCAACCCGCAGGTCACCGGCACGACGGGTGCGTTCTCGTTCCCGTTCACGGCGGCGCTCATCAACGGCCAGTATCGCGTGATCACCACGGCGGGCACGAAGGTCGTCAGCTCCATCGTCACGCTCGGCGTGTCGGTGAAGGTGGAGACCAAGCTCGGCGCCAAGAGCGTCAAGCGCAACGGCCGCATCCGCTTCTCCGGCAAGATCACGCCGCCCAAGCCCGGCGCCCTGTACGCCATCCAGCGTCAGGACTCCAAGGGCAACTGGATCGTCGTCGCGGGCAGCACGTCGCGCACCGGGACGTCGTCCTACTCGACCTTCAACACGAAGGCGAAGATCAAGAAGAGCGGCCTCTACCGGGTGTTCGTCGGCGTCGCCGACGGCTACCAGGTGTCGGGCATCGGCCACTCCAAGAAGATCTCGATCAAGAAGTAGCCCCTCCTCACGCCGGTCCTCACCCGGCTCCTCCCCGAGCCCCACCGCGCTCCCGCCCAGCGGGAACGAGGTGGGGCTCGGCGTGTGAGGGAGCGAAAACGGGTACGGTCGCGTGAGGTCCGCTCTCCGGCGCTCATCATGAGGCCGCACCTCGCGGCGTCCCATGGTCTTCAGCGCTCCGACCTTTCTCTTCGTCTTCCTCCCGGCGGTGCTCGTCGCGACGTGGCTCGCGCCGAGCCGGCTGCGCCGCTACGTCATCCTCGCCGCGAGCGCGGCCTTCTACTTCTGGGGCGTCCAGGAGTTCCTCTTCGCGGTCTGGGCCTCGACGCTGATCGACTGGGGGATCGGGCTCGGCATCGCGCGCGCCCGGCGCGACGGACGCACCGGCCTGGCCCGCGCGCTGCTGATCGGCTCGCTGCTCCAGAACCTGGGCCTGCTGGCGTACTACAAGTACGCCGGGTTCGCGGCCGACCAGCTCGACCGCCTGTCCACGGTCCTGGACGGGCCCAGCCTCCAGGTCGCGGCGATCGCCCTGCCGATCGGCATCTCGTTCTTCACGTTCGAGAAGATCAGCTACGTGGTCGACGTGTGGCGCGGCGACGTCGAGGCCCGGCGCGACCCGATCGACGTCCTGCTCTTCGTCTCGCTGTTCCCGCGCTCCATCGCCGGGCCGATCGTCCGGCTGCGGGAGATCCAGGACGACCTGCGCCGCCCGACGCCCACGCTCGACGGGGTCAGCGAGGGCGCGGTGCGCTTCGCCTACGGCCTGGCCAAGAAGGTGCTGATCGCCGACCAGATCGCGGCGGTCGCCGACGCGTCGTTCGCCGCCGCGCCCGCCGGGACGCTGACGACGTCCGCGGCGTGGATCGGGGCCCTCGCCTTCAGCCTCCAGCTCTACTTCGACTTCTCCGGCTACAGCGACATGGCCATCGGCATCGGGAAGATGCTCGGCTTCACGCTGCCCGAGAACTTCCGGCGCCCCTACTCGTCGGTCTCCATCACGGACTTCTGGCGCCGCTGGCACATGACGCTGTCGCGCTGGTTCCGCGACTACCTGTACGTGCCGCTGGGCGGCAACCGCCACGGCAGCGCGGCGACGTACCGCAACCTGATCATCGTGTTCACCCTCACCGGGCTGTGGCACGGCGCCGCGTGGACCTTCGTCCTGTGGGGGCTCTACCACGGCGCGTGGATGCTGGTGGAGCGCCGCATGGGCTGGCGTGACGTGGACGGGCAGCGCCCCCATCACCTCGTGTGGCGGCGCGCGGTGACGTTCCTCATCGTCCTGATCGGCTGGGTGCTGTTCCGGGCCGACTCGCTGGACGTCGCGTCCTCCTACTACCACGCGATGTTCGTGCCCACGGGCGGGCTGACCCCGGCCGTGCACGCCGTGCTGAGCAACCAGGCGATCACCGTGCTGGCGCTGGCCTCGCTGATCCTCGTGCTGCCCGCCGCCCGCGCGGGCGGACCCTGGCTGTCCAGCGCCGCCGGCCGCGTCCCGGCCGTGCTGCGCGTCGCGGCGCTCGGCGCCGTGTTCCCCCTCACGCTGGCCTTCACCCTGTCCAACGGCTTCTCGCCCTTCCTCTACTTCCAGTTCTGACCGTGCGCCACCGCCCCCTGCTCACCATCGGCTGGTTCCTCGGGCTCCTGTGCCTGCCCGCGGTCGCCTGGCTCCTGGGCGTCCGGCAGCCCGACGTGGAGAACCGGGCCAAGGCGGCGTTCCCGGAGCTGAACCGCTCGAGCCTCCAGGCGAAGGAGACGTTCGCCGCGCTCGACGCCGCGATCCTCGACCGCCTCCCCGGCCGTGACCGGGCGATCACGCTGCGCAACCGGATCGCCGTCGACCTGTTCCGCGACAGCCCGAACCCCGACATCGCGATCGGCGACGACGGCTGGCTGTACTTCGTCCCCGGGCTCCAGACGTGCGTGCCGGGTCAGCAGCCGGCCGCCGATCCGGCGGACGCGGCGGAGATCGTCGCCCGCACCCTGCTGGCCTCCGGCCGGCGGGCCGCGGTCATCGAGCCGGCCGACAAGCTGCTCACCCATCCCCAGGACGCCCCGGAGATCGACGCGGCCCGCGCGCGGTGCGCCAAGCACGACCAGGACGCCGTCGAGGCCCGCCTGCGGGCGAGCCCCGGCGGGGTGGAGATCGACAGCGCGCTGCGGCGGATGGAGGCGGCCGACGACCCGGTCTTCCTCAAGAGCGACTCCCACTGGAACTGGCGCGGGCGCCTCGTCTTCCTGCGCCGGATCCTGAACGCCATCCGCCCGGGACTGGCCGAGGAGGCCGGGCTGCACGTCGGTGCGGCGATCCGGCAGCCCGGCGACCTGGGCACGCTGCTGGGCATCCCCCGTGACGACGACGACCGGGCCGTCGGCGTGCGTCGCACCCCGCGGCATCCGCTCCCGGCCGGCGACCTGGTGATCGTCGGGGACTCGCAGGTCGAGCGCTCCCTGCTCGCCTCCGCCGGTGTCGGAGACGGCTCGGCGTCGATCCTCGACACCGTCCTGCCCGGCCAGCGGTACTGCACCTGGCCGGAGCTGCAGCAGTCGGCGTGCGACGACCTGATCCGCAAGGCCGGCACCGTGGTCGTGGAGAGCGTCGGGCGCAACCTGCTGCAGTTCGAGCAGCTGTGCCCCCGGCTCGTGGCCCTGAGCATCGAGGACATGCGCGGCCGTCCCGGCTCGTGGGAGCGGGTCGACGGCGGGAGCCAGGCGCCGGATGCCCCGCTCGCCCTGCCCGCCGGCGGCGACGTGCGGGTGCGCGCGGTGCCCGCCGACGGCGACGTGAGCGCGACGCCCCGGCTGCTCCTGTTCCCGCTGCGCACGCTGCCCCCGGCCCCGGCCGGGGAGCCGCCCGCCAAGGTCGCGTTCGTCCAGCAGCCGCAGGCCGGCCCGCCGGCGCCGTGCGCGTGGACGGAGCAGGCCGCCGTCGGGCAGTCGCTCGCCCTGCCGGTGCCGGCCGGGCGCCGCGCATCGGACCTCGTCGTGCAGCTCTCGGCGCCCGCGGGCACGGTTCTCGGCCGGCCCGAGGTGGTCGTGCTGGACGGCCGGCGGGCCGTCGCCCGCCGCTAGCGCCCGGCGCTCAGCGCACCGGGTCGGGCGCGACGGCGAGGCGATCGATCTCGTCGACCGTCTGGCGGAGCTGCTCGAGCAGCGGCAGCGCCCGTGGCGGGAGCCGGTCGCGCTGCGCGGTGAAGGCGTCGACCAATGCCCGGTAATACCACCGGATCTCGTCCCCGTCCCCGGCCGAGAAGCGCGACCACACGTCCTCCCCGTCCTGCTGGTAGTCGGCGAGGATCGAGCGGGCGTTGTGGAACTTGTCGGCGAGGCCGACGAGCAGGGCACTGACGTCCTTGTCGGGCATCGCGTCCAGGTAGCCCTGCTTGCGCTCGCGCCACGGCGGCTTGGGCGGGTCGATGTTGTCGGAGCTCTGCTCGACCCAGCGGGCCACGTCCGGCCCGAAGCGCTCGCCGATGTCGGCCAACGCGGGGGCGCCGCCCCCGTCCTCGACCACGTCGTGGAGCAGCGCGGCGATCGCCTCGTCCTCCGTCCCGCCCAGCTCCAGGACGATCGCGGTGACGGCGAGCAGATGGGCCAGGTACGGGATGTCCGTGCGCTTGCGCAGCTGGCGCCGGTGGTGGTCGCTCGCGTAGTGCAGGGCAGCGTCGAACCGCGGAGTCAGGAGCGGATCGTCGGTGAAGGTCTCGGTCATGCGCGGAGCCGGTGCGGGGACGCGGCGGACGCCAGCCTACGGGGGCGGGCCGTCCGTGTCGATCCGCCGTGCCGGTCGCCGGTCGCCCAGGCGCCGCGTAGCATCTGCGTCGTGCCCGCCGACCGTCCGTACCCCGCCCCGAACGAGCCGCTCGCGATCGCGTTCTTCGACGTCGAGGGGTACACGGAGTACACGGCGCTGCACGGCGACCACGCGGGGCTGCAGCTCGCCGATTCGCTCCTGGAGATCGCCGAGCAGCTCATCGCGGGGGCGCACGGCCGGGTCATCAAGCGCATCGGCGACGGCCTCGTGGCCAGCTTCGGCTCGGCCGACGGCGCGTTGCGCTGCGCGGTCGGCGTGCAGCGCGCGCTGACCGCCCGGGCCCAGATGGATCCCGAGGCGCCGATCGCCGCGGCCAAGATCGCCCTGCACTGGGGGACGCCGCTGCGCCGGCGCGACGACCTCTACGGGAACGACGTCAACCTCGCCTCCAGGATGGTCGACCAGGCCAAGGGCGGGCAGATCCTCGTGTCGGAGCCGCTGCGCGCCGAGCTGAGCGAGACGCCACCGCCCCCGCCCATGAAGAAGGCGGGCAAGGCGAGCGGCAAGGGGCTGAAGGAGCGCCCGCAGCTGTGGAGCGTCGACGCCGCCGACGAGGGGTCGGCCCTGATCGACGCGATCGGCGACGGCGTGCTCGCCACGTTCCTCTTCGACCCCGCCGAGCACGAGGCCGACGCCCGGCCCGAGGCGGCGTTCTGGGAGGGGATGCGCGCCGCCGAGGCGGCGTTCAACGGACTGGGCGCCGACCCGTTGTTCGCCGGCCGGCTGGTCGGTGGCGATCCCGACGCTCCGGGACTGTGCGTGCTCGTCGCCTTCCCCAGCGTGGCGTCGTGGGAGGCCTTCTCCAGCGGCCCGGAACCCGCACGGCTGCGGGAATCCGCGCTGTCGGTGATCGACGCGCGGGTGGTCGCCGCGTACACGCCGTGGCCCCAGCTGGGGACGCTCTTCCCCCCGATTCTGCCGTAGCCACCGGACGGGTCTGAGACCCCGTCTCAGGCAAGTGCGTCATCGTGCGCCACATCTTCCGACACCCGGTTGCTCGGCCGATCGGGTGGGTAGCGGAACCGTCGAGACTCCTCGTTGGCTGACACCGCAGACGCCGCCGATCCGTCGTCTGCAACGACACGAGGCGGGGAGTCCCCCGTACGTGACGCACCCGGGCGGCGGCATCCCAAGGGCCGCCCGGGGTGTCACGGCGTCGCCCCGGCTAGAGCGCCAGGACGTGGCCCACGTCGGGGGCCGCCTCGCCCGTCAGCACCGCGCGGTAGACGCGCTCCACCTCGGACGGGCCGCGGCCGTGCTCCACGCGCAGCGGGCCCGTCGTGCGGTCCGTCACCGCGGCCAGGTACGGCGTCCACGCCTCGGCGAGCCGCCGCTCGAGCCCGGCCGGGCCCCAGTCCCGCAGGCGCAGGGCGGCCCGGTCCGGGGCGAAGAACAGCGTCGGGGTCACGCCCGGCAGGTCAGGATCGCCGCCGAGCGCGTCCTTGTGCGTCATCCCGACCATCGTGTCGGCGACCAGCGCGTCGTCGAGATGCCGGTGCAGCGCGCCGCGCACCACGACGTCGCCGGACATGTCGACGTAGGCGGTGCGGACCTCGGGATCGAGCAGCTCCACGTCGTCGTAGGCCAGGACGTGGTCGTACCAGCCGAGGCGCTCGACGAAGGGCACGTTGCGCGCGGACGTCAGGCCCACGACCTCGGCGTCGCCGCGGCGGGAGAGCAGGAACGCGGTGGTGTAGGCGGTCTTGCTGGACGCGCTCGACAGCACGACGACCGCGGCGCCGGACCGCTCGGTCTCGGCGAGCACGTCGTCGAGCAGGAACGCGGTGGCGAACAGCGGGCGCAGCAGCATCTGCTCGGCCTCGTGCGCCGGGTCGTAGCCCGGGTCGGCCGCCGTGCGGACGTACCGGTTGTAGACCGCGGCCCGCTCCCGCCGGTGCTCGGCCCCGTCGGTGAAGCCGGACGGGCCGACCTGCTCGGGACGCAGGACGACGTGGGTGGCCATCGGGTAGTAACCGTAGAACCGCTCGCCGACGTCGACGCCCTCGGCCCGCGAGCGCACCACCTCCCCGAACCCCCACACGGGGACGATCCCCCAGCCCTCCGGCGCCGGGAAGAAGTCCCAGTAGTGGAACGCGTCACCCAGCAGGCCGTACGTCACGTTGTTGGCCGTGAACGCGAACGCGTCGACGGCCAGGACGACCTCGCCCTCGGCCAG
>Ga0247757_10000673_pt1 | contig 27062 bp, 26 predicted proteins | sample UWRJL126311R4_FD_180929 | JGI IMG/M metagenome (GOLD analysis project Ga0247757, IMG submission 180929) | Plant litter microbial communities from Arlington Agricultural Research Station in Wisconsin, United States - UWRJ-L126-311R-4 | ecosystem: Environmental > Terrestrial > Plant litter >...
TTTCTTCTCGTATATCTGATGGCGTTGTAGGTGTATTTTCGGATAGGATTTTATGTTATAAATTTCGTTGCATTATTGATTTATTTGGTAAAATGCGTGATGTTATACTAGATTCATGTACAAATGTTTACATAAAATAACGCTTTTTTTTTCTGTATCTTTATAAGATGCCTACGTTTAGGTTAGTTTAAGCCTCACAGAGTGCGAAATGCAGCAAGGCATACTGAACAAACGGATTCTAGGACCCTAAAACATCCCCCGACTGTCCTCAAGGTTGGCTCTCAATCAGTCTTCTTGTCCTTGATCGGCGCGAAGAGAGTCTCAATAAGCTATGAGTCAAATCAATAAAGTGGTGTTTTAACTAAGCTAAAGGACGATAGGCAGAAAGACACTTACCCAACGATCAAGCGCCATGCTGTCATTAAGGTTCTCCATCTTCTTGTCCATTTGATCTATATCACGTTAGCTTCTCAAAACTTCTCACTTAGACGGTACCCTGAAACAGACTCACCGTCAACGACGTGCAACACATCAGCAATCTTTTGTTCAGCCGATACCTCAGTCAAGAACGTGGCCGCCGCTTTCGCTGTACCGACACGCCCAAGGACGAATTTGACACCTGCGTACGTAGCACATGTCAGTAAAAGCTGAGCGTGGGGGGTATTCTAATCGGATTATGATGACCCAATTAGGGCCTAACAAAACTAGAAAACACGTACTTGCACGATCATACCCTGCTGCTTTTAATCGATCTCCACACTCCGCAATTTCATTGACTAGAGTGTTCCTTGGCTCCGGCTCCGGCATACCGTCTGTGATGATAGAAACCAGTATCGGCCTACTGATTTTCTCGTTCCTTTGTATCTTGTCGTACACCATTGGCTGGAGGATTTTGCTCCGTAAGCTGGTCCCGATTGGCGTGTCTCCGCCCCAATTTGTAGAATTAATTATGTTTCCAATCTGTTCGTAATTGAGGCTTGAGGAGTTGTCCACGTCCTGGTTGATAAAGCGAAGAGCAACACCTTCGCCGGAAGGAAGGATACGGGTAGTAATGCGAGCAATTCGGTTGGCGAGATTGCGCTGAGCATCCCAGCGTCCGTCGCGTTTCATGGAGGCGCTATCATCTAGAATGCGGAGTTAGGCCACATAGTCATAGGAGAAACTCGGCCGTACGGAGGTTGTACTATGTTACATACCACAATACAGTACTTGTTGATGCAAAGAGATGCAGACCGTCTTTGGAAGTAGGTCTGGTTGACCGATCGGTGTGCTTGAGTCGTCAGCCAGGTCGGCTGCCTTTTGGGCAAGCTCTTTGACGTAGTCCGGCTTCTCTTTAAAGAAATCCTTCACGCTAGGCGGAGTTTTTGCGACGAAGCCTTCCACATCTGCGACAAAGGCTGCTTTATCGTCATTCTGTCCAGATGGATTGACCAACTATCATGCGACCAATTAAACACCAAGATTTCGGAGAAAGCTGGGGCGTCGCGACGTACTTTATCCATCGTGGGATTCAGGTCCGGTTTGATTCCGACAATGGCATTGAAGGCTTTGTTGACCCAAGCTATAACATAGCTTAGAAGATTCAACATGAAGCTAACAACTCCTTCGCGCTTAGCCGCGTTCTTATCCTCAGTGTCGGCCATTGTGTCGAATGCAGCTTCTAGCGTTCTGGAACTAGGTTAGCCCGACTCTTATGAAAAAGAGCCACTTGATGAGGCAGAATAGCTCCTGCATGCTTTTGTCTGCTTTTAAATATCGCATCAACCAACTCTGTGACCACTCGTATAATACCCCGCAAGGTTCCACAAGAATATTGTATGCTGCATTCGATGCTGTATACGGAAACTTGATTGCAGCACCCGCTGATCTACGGGTGTGCTGGCATCTTGTGATCCAACTACTCACCGTGGCGTGCAGTGTTTCCTTCGTCTAAAGTGTCAAGGATCTAGTTTTGTGGCAGCTCTGTTAGCCGTTTGTGTATTAGCGACTTCCAAATTGAACCGCTCAGCCAGCCTCATCGACCAGCTGGTCCCGAAATGGGTGCAGTCGTCCCGAGATGGATGCAGTGCGATAGATTGGCAAAATTGAGCCATTTTGATTCGATGATTTGTGTGAGGTCACCCTTCAACGTAAATCTCCGATATGATGCCCGTGAAAGTATTTCAAAACCTTCTATCCCAGTGATTGATTTTTTCCATCTCTATCGCTCTCTAAGCTAAACAATCGGAAATCCACCAACCTTTCTAAATGTCTAAAGTATCCGCGACAACCACAGCCATCGCACGCTTCAAAGAGAGTGGCATTCCTGTAATTGAGCCCAAGGAGCCTACGTATAGAGACTATGAGAAAGCTGTTGTGACCTCAAATCTCTTGTATCGCTTCACACGACCACCTTGTGTGTTGAAACCCGAGACCACTGAGCACGTCCAGAAAATTGTTCAACAGGCAAGGTCGGCAAAAGTTCCACTTACCATTCGATGTGGGGGGCATTCATACGCCGGTCACTCGACAGCTATCGAGAAGGATACACTCCTTGTCGATCTCAGGAGTATGAATAGTGTCCAGCTAGACATGAAAACCAAGGTCGTCACCGTTGGAGCTGGGTGCCAGTGGGGTGAGGTTTATCGGAGCCTGATCGAGGGTGGGCACGATGGATGGGTCGTCAACGGAGGTCGGTGCCCGTACGTAGGCGTGGGAGGCTACATCCTCGGTGGGGGGTTGGCGCCCTTTGGGCGAAGCTTCGGAATGGGATCTGATACGCTCTTGGAGGCTACGATCGTGACTGCTGATGGGAAAATTGTGGTCGTTGGCGAAAAAGATCGGAAAGATTCCAATGAGGGTCGTCTCTTCTGGGCTTTGCGTGGAGCTGGCTCCGGCAATTTTGGGGTAGTGACACAAATGAAGCTGAAGGTCATGCCTTTGTCAACAAGAAATGCTGGAAAGGTGATGGGTGGACGGTTCAACTGGGCCTTTAGCGAGGTGAAGAAAAAAGCTGATGGTTCACCGAAAGCCGCCGACGAGAACGCGCAAGACGAAGAGCAGACGACAGCCCAGCTTCTGTCTACGATGAACAAATTTTACAAAACAGAATGGCCGGATAGGCTGACCATGGACAGTATGTGGGTGTGCAACCTTCGTGCGAATGTGCCGGACATTGTCAGCTTCAATGTGTACTTCGATGGAACCCCAAAGGAGTTCGAGAAGCTAATCGACGATAATATTGAAACCAAGGATGTTTCGAAAGAGCTGAAACGGCGCATCTTGCCGGAGCCTTCCACACGCTTCCTGTACGAGACACTGGAGGCCCAATGGTACGACGAAAGTAAAAAGTTTTTCGCAGAAGACAAGACTTATCGCATTTTCACATCCTTCTGCTTCGATCGGGCAACAATCTCAAATAGTGTAGATAAACTCACCGCCAAGTGCAAAGAAAGGATGGCAGCCTTCCGAAACAAATTCACGGGCGACAACGTGCAGATGGACATTACTTGGATCCATGCTGGCGGCCAGACGTCAAAAGCGAAGAAGGCGACCGATACCGCCTTTTACTGGCGCGAAACAGTCTACCATTGTTATGTCGAGGTACTATGGAAGGACAAATGGATGGAAATGGCCATGCGACGTTTCATGTATAAGCTGAAGGAAGAGTTCCGGCCCTTCTCCCTTGGCGGTGAGGCAGCCTTCATCAATTTCCCAGATCGAAACCTTGACCCAAATGAGTACGAGAGGGCGTACTTTGGTGAGAACCGACATGAACTTAGGCGTATCAAAGAGATCTGGGACAAAGACAACTACTTCAAGTGGCAGCAGCAGATAAAGCTTCCAAAAGATGTTACCGAAAAAGGAAGCAATGTCAATGGGCCTACTGATGAGAATGATACCGACGCAGTGGCAAGAAAACAATGGACTCCATATCTCTGGAAACACCATGCGTCCGAAGATGCCGCAGCCGAGCTAGCAAATCTATGGGAAATGGAGTCTTAGTGAAGCTTGTTCCAAGGGTCTTCAGCACGATTACATATGATAATCTTTTATTTGAAGGCTCTTACTTCAGGCCTATCTAGGCTGGCAAATAGGTCCGGGGTACCCGCTAGCGGGTTGGGTTAGGTTAAAAGGGCACAGGCTATAGGTAAGGGTTTAGTTAGGGTCGTCTATGCAATAGGTAGGGGTTTAGTTAGAGTAGGCTGGTAAAGGGGCCTGGCCTATTTACTGACCTAATTATATACAATTTTTAAAAATCATTAACTATTTTTACTTTTTCTAAAGCTGTGTATTATATATAGCTAGAAATTAGTTATATTATTCGATAAAGTAGTATACAATGACATGATACCTTTCTAGTCGGGCCAGCGCATGAACCTGACCCGACGTTATATTGCGCAACAACAATAGACTTAGTAATACTAAAGGTTTGGCGACAGGGGGATATCATCCTGGAACCTTAAGCGAATCCTCGGACGAGCTGCATTCTCGTTCTTAGCAAAGCCTTGCTTATTGCCAGGCTTCAGCCTGGTCTTCCCTTCATCCTTTAACCACCAAATTCTACCCCGCACTGACACCTGATTGACACTTACCACCCAGCCATGCCGTCTCGGCCTGAGCAACCTACTCATATTGAACTCCCGCTACTCCCTGCACCAGATTCAAATGCTCGAAAACCTACCTTAACTCCCGCACGGTCTGAACAGATATTGCCTAATGCGATCGTCGATGACGACATCCGCTCAGTAGCCTTGTCTCGACGGTCATCCCAGGCCAGTTTAGTATCGGCTGCTTCGTTGCAGATACAGACACAGAAAAACACACGCGTCCGACTTATTTTACTTGGTATCAATGCACAACTTGATAGTCTGTTTCAGAAAATCGAGTCCACAGTCAACAACCGATTGAGACGAAGCAAATTCTATGGATGGCGGATGGGTGTTTTGTTTGGTAGCTGCATGTCAGCATTGGTGCTCTGCTGCAACATCGCAGTTATAATGATTGGTAGCCTGGTTCATTCTGGATACAAAGGTGGTATTGTAAACCTCATGTATGGGGGAGCCTCATCTATATCTAGATGGAGCACTTTCTTCCATCTTCTAATCAACATTGGAAGTACCATACTTCTTGCATCCAGCAACTATACCATGCAAGTATTGTGCTCACCTACGCGACAAGATATTAACAGAGCTCATACCCACGGTAAGTGGGTCGATATTGGCTTGCTAAGCTTCCGAAACCTTAAGGTCATACCTCCCAAGCGTGCGGCATTAGCGCTTGTCTTAGCCTTTTCCTCTATTCCGCTCCATCTATTGTAAGTTGATATTATGCCTAAAACGATGATTTCTGATATTACATAGCTACAATGCGGCCGTTTTCCAGATTGCTACTTACAACGAGTACAATATCACTCTCATTGCTTCTGAGTCTCAAGCATATTCCAATTTATTGGTTATTTCAAACGATACCCAACCTAATCACACCTTTCAGAGACTCAGTAACGCTCAGTGGAAGAACACATATGATACAAAATTTGTCTCGGATCATGGCGATTTGTTTCTTGCCATCGACCGCATCGCCTTTAATACTTCTCAACTACCAACCTCACCCAACATCAGTGATTATCTTCCTTTGTATATTGAAAAGGGCAACCAAGCAACCATTCAGAACCTAACTACCGAGTCTTCTGATTGGATACGGTATGACTATTCCACACAGAGCCCAGTTAATATAACGATGCCTATCTCTGTGAACGTCGAAAAAGCCTTCGCTAAAATCATTCTGCCCCAGAGTAGAATTCAACTAAGCCTTACGTTCATCGCCACAGTAATTGCTTTCAATTTCCTGAAACTAGCTATCATGCTCTGGGTTCTGTTTACGGATAAGCGTGACTATATTGTTACTCTTGGGGACGCCTCGGCATCGTTTTTGAAACGTCCAGACTCAATAACTCGCGGTAAATGTTTATACGGCAAAGAAGAGATGCTTTACTCTATTGGTCACATTCCTTATTATGCTAAAGGAGATGAGGATTCTACAGAAGAATATTTCTCAGATCGGCTTGCCGGAACGTGGCTACCTAGGACTAGACCATACTTTGCCTCCATTAGCCGAGACCGGCAGGTGTTCTTTGCACTTCTGTGAGAAATTACTATGATTTAATCGTACTTTACTGATAGTGGCAAGGTTTTGTTTAGTCCTGTCTTCAACTGGACTGATTTCTATCATTGGGTTTTCGAGTGGTAGTGCCAATAAGGGATCATGGGGAACATCTTCCGACGACGTCTTACCTTTCGGCTCCGAGGTTCTATTCAATGCTTGGATTGTTAATCTTCCACAACTCGCGCTATCAATATGCTATTTAGCTTTGAACTCGATCTGCACTTCGATGGCCAGTGCTCAAGAGTGGAACAACCTGGCCCAAACTCGCAAAGGACTGAGAGTGACTCGTCCCGAAGGCAATCAGCGCAGCACTTACTTCCTTCAGCTTCCATACAAGTGGGCGACTCCATTAATTTTTACGAGCGGTTTACTTCATTGGTTACTCTCTCAAAGTTTTTTCCTAGTACGTCTTGATATCGTTGACCGCGAAGGTACTGTCTTGGAAAACAGCTCAAAATCTGCATGCGGAGTCTCGCGACTGAGTCTTCTCATATTCTTCATCATCTTACTTCTTTCGGTATGCGCTGTCGGAGCCATCGGAATCCAGCGTATGGAACAGAAAATGCCGTTTGCTGCATCTTGTAGCTTAGTTATTAGCGCCGCGTGCCATCCACCTAAATATGAGAATGATACGCAATTTAAGGAGGTTAAGTGGGGGGTAGTTGAGGAGCAGACTCAGCATGAATATGCACATTGCTCTATCACTGCCATGTCCACTAGGAAGCGGAAACTAATAGAGGGGAGCATCTACCATTAGTATATCTTTTTTGCATACCTTATCATATGGGCTATGGAATTGAAATTAGCATCTAGGTATTTCGGTATTTCGGTATTTCGTCTGGCTTGTTAGACATAGTCTTCCATATGCACTATCACATAGGCCTAAACCTGTTTTGTCTGATAGGTAATAGGAGGCGAGGATGACGATCAATATCACGTTATCTATCACGTGAGGACAGCAGATCTTTATAGGGGGTCTCTGTTGGGGCGTTTTGAAGAGAGAAATCGTTAGTCTGGACATGCCCTTTCTTGCGAGAGGGTCGCTAAAAACAAGAACTGCCTACGTGCTAGACACATCTTCTATACCCCTGAGAGGTCGAAAGAAACCATATAGGCCACTTACATAAGAAGTTAAAATATATCAATCAATCAATCAACCTTCTCGATTACATACACTTCGCTGAACAAAAGACACTTAGTTTTGGCAAGAAAACCAAAGGAAACCTTGCAAGCTCCATAAATTATTATTCCCTTGTAATCGTTCTTCATTCTCCACTACAAACGATACTCCTTGGTCATGTTGAATGAGGTTGGTATCCTTATACCATCTTCACGCTAGCTTCCCTCTCATCATCCCCGGAATCTATCTTCTTGCCAGCTCCCCTCTCACCGGTCCCAGATACCATTTCCTCGCCAGTGTTCCACCCCGACTTTACCATCTCTTCGCCAACATCCCCTTTACCATCCCTGGGCAACGATACCTTAGCAACAAACTTCCGGGTCGTCTCTTCAATGGCAGTAGTGTTCACTCCTGAACGCCCGGCTGGAACCCTCTGCCGGAAGTCGACCCGGTCCTGGGACTGGAGTATCTGGATTATATTCGTGCAGCGCAATTGCAATTGCAGCTGGGAGTCCTTCAAGAAGAGCATTTACTTGCTCCTGTCTAGAATGTTGCTCTACTTGGCCTGTTACCTGTTAGCTGTCATGCTTTAGCTCACAGCCAAAGCTCGGTTTACTGTCAGGCTCTGTCCAAGAGATGCTCGCCATGGCCTAAGATCTTTGGGCTCTGTCCGTACTGGTGCTCAATCTGCTGCTTAGATTGACGGGTCTACACATAGCTCTACTGGAACCCGCATCACTGCTAACACAATACCTTCTCAATTTCGAAGGACCAAACGTACCTTCGTCGTGCAGTTTCCGCGTATGTTGCAAACCACATCGAGCGAGCACTGCCGCAACGCCCGCACCCCCCAATATTCCTGCCACCGCTATCCAATCTTTGTATTCCATGGTCTCCCCGGTCTTTGTTGACACGACTTCGAGTTCAACGTGGCTGGGGCTTGTCAGCATGTTATTGTTGTAGCGCTGCTTACCTGGTACCCACGCGAGATGAACAGATCGCGCCTTAGCCGGCGTTACAAACGTGAAAGTCGCAATACACCGAGTCGAGCAAGCCAAGCCCTGTTTGTCGGAACTATGTCCTCGGGGAGCGAGGCTGCAGTCCCAATACCGCTAAGCAGTTCGCGGTGATTTGCGCCTTTGAAGCTGAGTTCGACTGGGTGTGAGTCGGACAACTCGCTGTGCTGGATTCCACCAAGAACTTGAGGTTGTGCAAGAAACAGAATCGATATGGGACGACTTGAACGGCGTGGATTTAGCGTTGAGTGGTCCTAAGATTTCTGCCTTGTTATAGACAAGACCTAGATTGGGTAGGTGGCGCAGAGATAACGGCGACTAGTTTTCATAACCAATAAATAGGTGCCCTACCGGATGAATGTAGTCGTCTAATAAGAGACCACTCTCGTATGATGTCTTTTGAAACAGGCGGGACCTCACCAATGATTCGGCCCTTAGGAATCCTCATTGACTTTTCTATAAGAACAAGTGCGATGCTTCAACACAGTCACAAAAACTTACACGGAGCTGTGTGAGCAGCGGAAGGTTACCACATAGAATATCCCCGCATTAGGACGAAAATTATCAGGTTTCTGTGTATGCATAGGCCGATTTCCCGAGTCATTCGACCCCGCTCCTGCAGCTACGGGTACTCATGGACGACATACCGATTAACTCAATGAGATAAAAGCGAATTTGCATGAAGGCTAAACATAGGGAAGTAAGCCAATGATATTCAAATTTGCATGAAAGCTAAACATAAGGAAGTAAGCCAATGAGCTATAATGTATACAGTGAACTTTATACTGAATATAGCCTTGTTAAAAGCCCTATTAAATATTGTAGAATAAGTAAGGCGCTAGGGGTAACTAAGAGGGACAGTTTATTGATAGCTAATATTGCGATTTTTATATATACGTTCTTCTGTTATCCTGAAGCTTCCTAGAAGAATACTCTGACTGAGTCGTCCTCATCTTCTTCCTCTGCCAACATCCACAGATCGTCAACGCGTTTAATCTTTCAGTCTCTTTCCTCAAAGGTCTCATCGACCCTCATGACGCATGAAAATCCAGGTGAATTCGAATGGCAAGAGGGTAGATGATTTTGTACGAGTAGAGAACAAGGGGGGCGGCAAAGTGGACGGGGCGCTCAAGGATGACAGGTCATGCGGGGGAAGCGAAGCTAGTGCTCGCTGAGGTCGACATCCCAAATCTGTTGATCCACACTAATGTGTTCGTTACAATACGAAGACGGCTGACATGTGGGTTTCTGTATAGCAACAAAGCAATAAGGACTCCGGTGAAGGTAGCTTGCAAGCATGTTGATCAGGGGACTGCATGTAACATTAGTGATGACTAACACATATAGATCGTTTTGGGTGGAGAGGGGCCATAGGAAATTAGCGTGGCAAGTCAGCACGAATGTGGCCCTCCGACTCCGAGTGCTAGGGGAATTGTCAGCACAGCCCTTGTTCCTTGGCTCGCCCATGCTGGTTCGTCAGGAGCTAGTCTTAAATAGACTAGTGTAAGATATGCATTCCGGTGAAGCTCGCTTAATTGCAACCCTGCTCGAGTTTAAAGCGCTTTTGCTGTAGGAAATTGAAGCTTACTGAGCAAGAGTATAAAGTACAAGCTGTGTAAGCACACGACCAGTTGGAACTGGCTTTTAAATACACTTCACAAAGAGCAAGAAACAAAATGTTTCTAATACTGTAAGCAGCTGAGGCCATGTCATATGATGGGTTCTCGCTATATAAGGGCGTCAAACATGTCTGCTACACATAGACTTCTACACTGAGCTACATACTCAATCAATTCATTCAATTCTTTATTCTTGCCACTTCCTTACAAATACTGATTGACTGATTGTACGATTTCGGTCCTAGCCCATATTGCAGACACGTCGCTTTCTTAGGGCACCCAGAAGCCCCAGGCCGAGTGACTTGACTGTCGCTGGTATATAGTTCTGCCCCATTTCTCGGTATGCCTTCTCTAAACATGGCGCGAAGGCGGCAAGGTTGGGCTATGGTGGAGAGGAGTTAAAGCTGCGAAGTGACTGCCATATTCACAGTGCTATGAGTGAGAGAATCATACGATGATAATGACCTAAGTGTTATCTAGATATCATAACGGAGACTATATAGAACACTTTAGACTAAAACTCGCAAACTTACGGATCCAAAGCTGCGACGAACGAATTGTGGCACAATTTTAATTGCGCACTGCCCAAACTACCGCAATCATTCCATAGAGTGGAGCCTGCTTCACATTATGGACTGATGGCTTTGAGGTCTGTCTTCGGCATGTGACTCCTGACTTATTTCATCGACTTGGCTATTTCCATGTTGATCTGGGGACAGATTTGTCATCAAAATGCCCTCCTGGGCTTCTCCGTCCTCTTTGAGTGTTGAACGATGGGTATTAGTAGTCCTTGTCGAAAAAACAGTTGAGTTTGTCAGGCCAGTCGTACCTTGTGACTGGTGTTGACGATTGAACTTTTTGTGTTGGTGGTTCTCCTCATGATTGAAGTAATACCCACGATTTCTAGCCGTGGTACCACTGAGACTAGGGAAGAGATGGAGCAGGATTTGGCGGAGTGTGGGAAGGCAGGTGCTGGCGGTGTTAGTAAAAGGCTCGAATGTGCACGGCTGGGGTCTACTTACCCCATGATGCCTACGCCTATCTCGAGTTTACTCCATAAATATGCATCGTATAACTCCCGGGTCGGATTTTCTGAAATCGATACTTTTACAATGGCTCTTAACCTTAGGATACTGACCACCGTCACAAAAGTCCCTACAATGAACATCAGCATCACCTTAAGCTTCTTCCTCCAGTGCATGTTCAGTCCCTTGATCTGCCACCAGGGGATCGCTAGCATCCAAATGTCGAACGCAATATTGATGACTGCGTGCACAATGGTGAACACTATGCCGACTATGCAAGATCCATCATGTAGCCCATCCCACGACTCCCAAGCATAGCTTATAGGACGGCACCGAAAGAGCGCAATCAGCACGAAAACTGTGCCCCAAACCGCGACCAGAGCGACAGTACTCCATAGGATACGTTGTACTCCAATGCCGGCGAATACGCGAAGGTAGAAGGAGAGAAAACATAATTTTAACAGGGCGGTCTCGAGGAAGTACAGCACACCCGCGATGTGGGTGTATTTCATGAAAAGCGTAATTTCGTCTGGATGCAGCGTCCACGTGTCTTGACCCAGACCATGTTCTATAACGCCGCAGACGGCGACTAAGAAGCTAGCAAGGAAAGTAATAGATGTGACAAGGACACACCAATCGTCGTAGCCGAGATCGACTCGTGCAAGAAGCAGTTTGTAGGTAAAACGGATGATGACGAATACAAATACTGTGATGAATGTAATGTATGTAAAGAGGTCGGCTTGACGACCGCTGTTGTGGAGTGGGGCGCCACAAGTTGTAACGCTCATGTTTTTCACATCTCCACGGCTGTTAGTCCGTAGAAATATGAGCTCCGGGTTGCCGCCGCGCATGTTTACCTAGTAACTCAGGAATTGTACAGCTTGATGCTATCAAGCATGTTGCGACATTGGCTTGAAATTCTTGATTTGTGCAAATGCAGTTCGTATCAGTTAAGTTGCATATTTGGCTCCCGAAGGCGGCAAGAAGACATGGTTGCTAGCAATGTCAGAATACATGATATGAAGGGAGGTAGTCGCTTGTCGAAATAGACAAGAGTGAAAAGACATCGTATATCAAGAACGAAAAAGGTTGGAAGAGCACATACAGCACAAGCCGGTATGCTTGGAATTTGCGCCAATGCAATGGCAAACAAGCTTAACCACAGAAACAACATATCCTTCACAACGCTGTAGTTTGAATCAAAGGCGCCGGTAAGGATTTAAGCCCCAAATCCCTCCTATTATAAGTTCAAAACCATACCGACAAAGACGCCACGGCTTATCACACAAGGATGATTTCGCATGTCTGAGTCGTGCGTGGCGTATGTTTCCTTGGCACAGTGGCCGCATTTGGAATGGGGGCATCGAAGCGTGGGGCCTGCTGTTCAGGATACGCTGATTCAGCAGTCGGCTAGACCTGGAGAAGAGTGCGAAAGTATCACCATCAATCAAGTCACTCATTGGAAAGGTTGTTCAGTTTGCCTCGTCTATTTTCACGTAAGCTAATAAGTAGTCATTGAAGGGAAAACACGTAACCCGTCACACGCACTGGACTTCGGAGGAAGCGCCAAGCAACTTTGTTTGTGCTGGTTTCTGCTGTCACGGAGGTCATTCTTCCGCCCGGAAACGTAACTGATACATGGCCCCAAAAGCAATTAGGCGCCCACAACGAGATCGTCGTCAGTAAGGATCGACTGCTTTATTGGATCATTGGCATCAATGTTCACAAAAAACAAAACAGTCAGGGTTCAGGCCACAGACTGGCACTGACAGCATGACTCGAAGCGCTAAGGGCACGACTTCCGTGCGCATGCAGGAGAGCACGGGTTAGCTCAAAGTCGGATCTGTTGCCCAGCGACTTCAAAGTGCTATGTGAGATCCAGTTGAGTGAAACTAACAAGTGGAGAAGCAATCATGTGCGGGGAGAATTACAGCCGCTTCCGAAAATTGCTTCTTTCAACTGGGTAGAGCGACAAGGTTGAAAGCGCGTCGGCGTTCCGTCGGACACAAAGTGTTAGTGCACTCATAGAAGACCTCACCTGATCAGCCCATCGATTCTACACCGATCAAAATCGCTATACATCTGCATATCACAAAATTAACAAAACAGAAGGGCATGCTTGAAAATCATAACAAATATTTCCTGAGTAGATATGGAAGATGTTTTCATCTACTTTGTGTATAATTCGTTGACGCACCGGCTGCACTAATGCAGCACATGTGCCACGCTCAGACCTTCACTTTGATTCTCCAACAGTCTTTCATCAATAATCCATCGAAACATCCCATGCGCAAATTGGTGGTTACGGGTCTAGGGCTAGTAACGCCCATAGGAATAGACCTCGCTTCTTTGCTCCGCGCTGCCGCAAAATATTGCTTGATCCGAGGTGCGCGCCAAACCTTAGCAGCGACTTCGCACACCCCTCAGATGGCAAGGTTATAGCTATTTGGACACGAACATGCTGTAGATTCCGAGGGCCAATTCTTGGCTGTTGTCATCCCTACATCGAGTCTTCCTTAAGGAATTTTCAGGAGTGGAAGATAAACAGTGTTAACTACCTAGGTCACCACGCTGCCCATCCGCTTCTGGCTCATCTTTATCATCCTTATTCTCGGATTCTGCTAGATTGGCGTCGCACGTGCTGGTTAGCTGGAAGATTGGGAGAGAATTCAAATTGCATAAATGCACTACTCATGTACCCAGCACAGACCTACAGCAATGTGAATTTAGATATGTTGGTGGTTGTGCTACTGGCTCTGTTTGCTTGGAGACTGCATTTGCCAAAGACACAAAAATTGGCTGTCATTGGTATATCCTTGTTGGGGCTGATGCAAGCGTTGCGCCTCATACTTGTCGAATAACTATCACTACATAAACTACGCAGGCCTGTTCTCTCCAGTTCCGCAAAAGATCATTGCTTGCAACTTTGCTGGCTATAAACTTCAAAGAGCAGAAATCTCTTTCAAGCAACATGCATTTCGCAAATTGCAAACTTTTACTTGAATCATGAGACTTTACTACCTGTCCGTCTACAATTGAAGCCACACTTCAAATTATAGCTGCCTACATTACTGTACTCAAGCCCGCTCTTCGATTGACGATTGATCTCTAATCCCGCTAGCTTCCAGCGTTCAATAAGATATCGAAAACACAGCACATAGTGAAAGTTAACATCGTCCACTCACGTCTAGAGATGTTATGAATAAGTCGTAAACAAAGAGCACGAAGGAATGCCATGCAATATGTCATAACGATATGATATTTAGATCAGGAGGAAATACACCATGTAAACTGGGTCTAAAGATCGACTCAACGGAACCCAAGTTTGTAGACGGATTATTTGAATATTCATGAGCTCTTCAGAGGCAGAGGCTCAGGCTCGAATCATGGTATAGTTTATGGAAATAATCAGGTACTATAGACCAATCATTTCAGGTCAAAGCTCGTCATAGGGCCAGCAGCACCCTGTATCCTCCACATCTGTACCCCTTTCCCCAGACCCTAGCTGGTTCTTATCCAGTGTGCCTCGTCTTCGACTATTGACCATGGCTACTATCAACAAGGTCCTGCTGAGACAGCCGAAGCATGGAAGCAGCAACACGAGGACTTCACCTCGTATATAGGACCGCTGACTAGAATAGCATCGTAAACACGTTGAAATCTAAGTCTTTTAGTTTCAAGTGCGCGAATTCGTCTGGATCCGTTAGCTAGTGGATTTCACAGGTCCTGTATTGTACATACCGCAGGTCTCGGATATGTAACTTATTCCTCCCTCTTCTGGCACTTGCATATTTCGCGTTCTTTGCCTGTCTCATGTGTGGGGGAAGGTTGAGTCCGTACTCTTTCTTCAGCGAGCCCAATACGCTGCATGCACGCCTGGTTCAGGTTGTGTTGTTGTGTGAGTTGTCATTTCTCCAAACATTGCACCAGCTTCCAAGTCCACATCATATGGACTGACCGGGCTGACGTGCACAGGGTTGTCCCACGGGTTCTCCGGCTCGGCCATAGTACATATTTCAGGAACCTCGGCGTCCTCCATCTCATGTCTTGGCTCCGGATCTCCCATCTCGCAAAGCGGTGTTCCAGTCAATTCAGCAAACTCCTTAGACTGCGATTGTAGCTCAGGTTGTTTGTTTGCAGACTTCTCCGATTCTTTTGTGTCTTTCCGTTTTATAGGTGGTCGCCGCCGCTTTTGTCGTTTAAGGTAAAAATGAACCGAGATTGAAACGACGACTAAAAGGATCAGGACAAGCGAGATTATCAGCATGACCTCGCCTGCTTGAACCACCGACGGTGACGATAAGCCGTTCGCCGCAGGACTCGTATGTGTCGCATGTTCTGTCTTCGTGGGTGGCGGCGGAGCCGCATTCTGATCTACCATATTTGCTGAGGTCTGCGGGTCGTCGCGATCGAACGCCGTTTACCGGTATGAAAGATGATACATTCGTCGGGTACAGAATGGTGTTGATGCCGTAAATCGCGTCAGAAATAGCGGTTCATTTGATTCTCGCGGCGGGAATCCCTTGAAGTCGCCCAAGATCGGGATCTAAGGAGTATGAGAGAGCCACCCTGAACGTCCCAGGAGCGGCTGCAAGCCCTCAAATACGCTCACCTTTACCAACGGACCGATTCAAGGAACACGAGTGAGCAGGCAACCACTAAGTCCGAATAGGAAGCCAGTGGCTCAGGAACCATGGGGTCAAGTCCAGCTGGATGGGTTAGCCCGGCAAAGCTGCGATTAAGCGAACGAATCCAAAGGACAGCATAAACGGCGACCACTGATTGCTACAGGGGTTATGCCTGTGTCTGTGCGGGCTAAGGCGGATGGGTTGGGGATCCACGAGGGTAGACCGTCCCGCAGGGTCAGATCATTCTCATGGCCCCATTTGCAAAGGCAGCATCAAGATGAGATCGACCAGTACTGTAAACAATTGAATGCAATCTTCGAAAAGAAAACCTGTTGAACTTTCCAACGCCGACTATCCTTTGCACAGGTGGCCACCTGGCGTCGAGATAAAGCCCGAGCTGGCCACGGACTTTGAGACACCATCATGCGGGAGCTAAGCTGCCTATGTGGGCCACAAGCTCCCCGCATCCCAAGAGGTTTAGAGACCCTTCAACACCATCACCCCATCACTGACGCTGGCCCAAGGCGCCTTTTACCTAGGACGTATACCAACCTTCCCTCACCAGGCGCTTGGCCATCTCGGCCTCAGCACAGAACGCTTTCCCAGTGTTCCGGTTGCGGAACGGGAAGGCGGTTTGGCGCTTGGCTTTGAATCTAGACAGGATGCGCTTCGAGCGTCATCGGTCGGGTGATTGGTAACCCCAATCTATCTCCCACGGCATTTGATATAGGAGCCTGGCATTATAGGTGAGAATGCCCTGGGCCTCGTCATCTCAAACAGTTGCACAGCAGGTGCCTCACCGACTAAGTACACGATCTTCTAGCCCTTGACGATCGTGTCGAAATAATGCGTTCGACTTTTACACGTCTCATACTTATCAACTTCATCTTGGTTGTGTGACTATCGGATTGCGTAGGTGATCATGCGGCGATTTGAATGGTCATGTTTCTGACTAGGCCGCATACGAACACGCTTGCATTGTAATTGGGATTTCGCGAAACATCCTAAATAGGGAAGCTCGATTTCGTCAGCCTCAGGGGTAGGCGAGCATCTTGGTTGATTTGCAGGCTTGGTAAAACTTGCAAACCAGCGAAGATGGTTGATATGGCAACATCTCGAAAACTGCTTCACATGAGAAGAGGGGCATTAGGGTCTTGCGAAGCATATGCCAGTGCTCGTGCAGCTTCGCGACACTTCCTTTCCGGTGCGTGCTTCCATGCCAGCAGGCTGAGCCTGTTTTCGCATTTCGACTTTCAGCCCCTCAGCGCCATGGTCCGATCACCCGCTCCCTGACAGCGCCCCCGCACGCCAAACGAATCCCTTCAAACATGATCTTCCCGACCCCTTGAACATCACGTATCAACCCTCTCGCCCATCTGAACGCGGGGTATAGTTCCACCACGCAGACGGAGATATACTTCGACAGGATCCGATGGCCTGTTCGCCCTCCCAGCGAGCAAGGGCCTGGCTGCAAGAATAGCAGCTGCTAACCTACTCCAGCGAAACTAGAAGATCTGTTATCTGGGCAGCCGGGTGCGCAATGACTTTCTACCGTTCCAGCCTCTTGTGTGGATCAGGGTGCCTTGTTTTTGCCTGTCAGCATTACAATTTGTATTAGAATATCTTGTCTTCAGCTCGCCGCGCCGACTTGTCGATTCGCTGAGGGTAGAGAAGCTACCATTGCCTTTGACTGATGTAGAAACTCCGTGCTGTGTCTCCTTATCAGCGACATTATCTGTCAGATAGATTTACCAAGAGTACCCATACAAGACAATATTCCCTGCAACTTCCACGCAAAACCTTCGCCTCGACACTTGACGCTTCTTCTGCGCATGTTTAGGTGCTTATCGTGCTTGAACTTATCTCTAGTACTGACTCAGTCAATTAGGTTAACCACTTCGCGCATATATTGGTTCCCAACACTCGACTGTGGAGTTGGTAACTTCTCGAATCCATAGTCGCTCAATCTATGCTGGCTAACAACATAAAAGTTTTCATTTATCTCGCTCGCTATTGAGCCCATAGCAAAACGGCAGCTGTCAATGCTCCATACGCTCTAGCAACGACGATAACCATGACGGGTCGAGGTCTTAAGGGTTGGAGGTCCCAGCCCAACACCTCCGGTCTTTCAGGCTTGTGATCCAGTTCAAATCTCCAATTTCCGTTATCAATCGCCTGACCAGCTGCTCTTGAGCCATCGAACCATATCTCTACTGTCGCTCCATCCATAGGTTGCTCGCTGTGGATGTTACCTTGGACTCGTATGCTTAACCCGTTATCCTGGTACCCTATCTCCAAAGACGCTGTCAATTCGATCTTGTTCTGCATTCCCTTACTTCCTTCTGCTCTCTTTATAACGTCCGTCTCCAAGGCCGGCGTCAAAGCCGGCATGATTCGTGCCTTACTCTTCTGTTCATACGCGTAGGCGTACGCCAGTAATTTTTCATCATCATATGCCTTCCCCGCGAACGTCAAATTGACCGGCATCTTGATATCGTCCCTGACGCCCATTGGCACACTAACAGTAGGTACACCCAGGTGTCGAATAGCACGATTACCGTTGGAGTATTTGATCCCATTCTGCAAGCTATAGCGAGCACTTTCAAGGTTGAACTCCAGATCTGCGATGCCAACATCTCCCTGCGCAGGAAAAGCAACGCAATCCAATTTCAGAGCATCCATCCAGTCCTCCAAATCGCGCTTCCGTTGTGCTTCCAGTGCTGGTAGCACTTCCTTCAGGCCAGGAAAGTCGTTGATCGGTGTGTCTTTCAATTTCGCTTCCAACTCTGGAAGACCGGCGTAGTTAATCCAATTACGTACCTCCAACCATGTGTCAGGCAAGTAATTTTGTGGTTTGGGGAACAGCAAGAGCGGATCAACATCTGCAAGAGATTTGATCTTAGGATCGTTGTTCTGAGCGAGGAAATCCGACCATGCTTTTGCAATGAGCGTACTGCGCTCCACGAGATTCCAGCCTGATGGTGCATCGACGACGTTATTTGGTTCACTGGACTTGGAGTCGTTCTCGTAATTAGTAACGAGGGGAAAGTCAGTGTAGACAATCTCTGCGCCCAATGATTCTAGATCTGCTGCTGCTCTCTTCCAGAGGGATATAGTCTCAGGGTTGACTGTGACTGGTTTCGCATGGGGATCTGAATCATTCTCTCCAACGTACAGCTTTGGGACACCGATTCTTTTCCCACGGAGTGCGTCCGCTTGTGCCAATTTGGAGTAGTTTGTCTGTTCGGACTTCGGAAGCACTGCATGTGTTTGTTCCCTATAAAAATCTCCTTTCACTTCTTCATCTGGTGTCGCGATGACGTGGAGTAGCGCCAGCATGTCTGCCATAGACCTGGCATATGGGACAGGCACATCGCAAGTTACATACAACGGCCACAGCCCACGGCATGAGAGCACGCCTCTGCTCGGCGTGTATGCCACAAGCGCATTATTACTGGCAGGAGACCTTCCGGAAGACACAGTCTCAGATCCCAGACCAAAGACAGCCATGCTGGATGCAGTCGAAGTTGCCGCGCCATTTGAGGACCCAGAGGAAAATGCAGCAGTCAGGTATTTTGCATTATACGGACTCTCTGCACGCCCATACATTCCACGCTGCATACCTCCCGCGGCCATAGGCGGCATATTAGTCTTGCCGATGAGGACAGCTCCCGCATCTCTCAGCTTCTTCGCAAGCGCTGCGTCTTCGCTTGACCGTAATCCTGCTAAAGCAGGCGAGCCATTGGTAACAGTCAGGCCTTCATATTTGTAGCTATCCTTTATCGTGTATGGAATGCCTTCCAGGAAGCGTGGTTGTAAGCCTGCTGCACGGCGCGCATCTGATGCGGCTGCTTCTTGAAAGACGGCAGGATTGAAGACAGTGAATGCATTTAGGCCTCCGCAGATGTCGTACCTAGCAATGCGATTGAGGTAGCTAATGACTAGGTCAACACTAGATATTAGCCCTGACGAAAGGGCTTCTTTATGTTGGGCGATTGTCGCTTCGACTATGTCGAACGAGGTGTTGGGATTAGACTTGAACGATCAGCAGGGAAACACAAAGGCAAGTCACGTCTCGTACCATGGTCTCAGTTCGGTATTTTTTTCGATCGATTGAAGAAACCTTCTGTTGGCTAATTAAATAGCTAGACACGGATAGCCTCGCTTATCGAAGTTGGGGTAGAGAAAGTGGGGGAGTTCGTAGCGTCATAATACACGTGATCAAACGCAGGACCTGTATCTAGGTATATATTGTCGTTATCGGTTTTTCGGGGTTTCTTTGAATTCATACACTCAACGTGGACTTATTCTCTACACACAAGGGAAAGGGTCTTGAGACAACAATGCTTTTTCCGTAAGAAAAACCCAATAGAACGACAAAAAGCATCTCAAGGGGAGCAGGATTATTTAAGATTTATAGGATACAACCCGCATCGTGTTACTATATATCTAAGTAAAAGCTAGACTATGTTTACACGCTAGGGAACTAAGGACTGGATATTTGGAGCGTATATCCCTATGTTAAGTTCGTCACAGTATGATAAGGGCGAGGTCTATTATGAGATTAAAAAATAAAGCACGCGCACATGAAATGAGACCATCAAGACAAGTCAAAGTAGCTAGTAAGCATTTTCATGTCCCACTTACAGAATTCAGCGTGCGTGGAGCAAACTTCGGCGGAATAGCACGGAGAAATGATGTGGAGATAGCGTAGAGGGTAATGTAAAAGCGAGCCGAATCGAATGTCACACTTCACAATTCGCTTTCAACCCATAGTATGGGAACATCCAATGGAAAGAGAACAGCTTCGATGGAAATGGAAAGACAATTGAAGCTCCAAAAAGAGTTACGTCTCCCCAATCTAAACGTGTCGAAACAGCTGTGGCTTTTCAGAAAAAGATTGGATTGACTCAAAAGCCGCAGAAAGAACAGCGGTTTCTGGACCAGGTGCTCGAGATAAACCACGTCTATTTCCTGCTTTGTGCAATTGCTTTCCCCCAGAATCAGGTTGCTTACACCAAGCACACTATACTCGACTGTCTAGTCGAAAAGATAGCTTCCAATAGAGATGGCGGCAAAATCATACGCCCTGAGTTCCAATTGTACGCTGTACAGCTCTGTATATCTGGCGCTGTTCAGCCCTCAAAGCAACATGCAGTGCGGTCAATGCTTCAAGAAAACGTCAGAAATTTTCACCCTAAACGATACTCAAGCAGGGCAGTGGTCGATTCTTGTTCATACGACGGAGCTAAAGTATCAGAGGTTAGTCATAGCGTAACGAATAAGGCAGGGAAGAAGCCAGGCTATCCAGCCCTATGTGAAGGAAAAGTCGTGTAACAGCTTTCCAGGTGTATTGTCGCAGTGAGCCATCGGTGGCTTGTACGAGGGACCAAGTGTAGAATTTAGCTGCCTCGCTGCGGTAGCAACGTCACGCGCTCGAGGCTCTACAAAAACTATTAGACCCCTTTTCGCTGGATATTCATTGCCGTTTACCGTTTACCTTTAATGCCCCGACACAGACCGAGTTGCTTCGTTATCTCTACTGGATGTATTTTGCAAGTTTTTAACTAGGTGCTTCTATATCCCACTTCGTAGCATTAGGTAGGATCCAATAGTTCTAGGCTTAGAGCTAGTTTTTATCGATCTATAACTCCCGCCATATATATCTATTGTTTATGTTAATCTATGCCTTAATAAAATAAGGTGCACGGAAGGACTGCGAACATCGATACTGGTTTGACAGGCAGCGCAAACGTCTGCAGTGGAGATTTCCTTTTAACACTGACGATATGGAACGCCTGGCAACCCTTATTGCAGAAAAATCATCCGCTCCCTTCTTCCAAGGCCCTGCACAGTCCAGCTAGCTCCTCTACCACCACCATGTGATCATCCCATTGTTTCAATCCGCTCACAACGACTACCGCAACAGGCCACTCCACCCCTTTAACATAAATCGGCATGCCACCCCCGTGAATTGCATACTCGGCCGCCTTTTCAGCACCTCCTACTTTCGTTGCAAATACGGTCTCATCACCTTTGTATTTGATGTGCAATCTCCAGGTACTGGCTCCAAATCGAATGACTGAGTTCCGCTTGCGCATGATCCAATAGTCGTTGTCCAACGCAGACCCCTCATGGGTGACTGCATGGAATAGAACGTGAGGAGGCGTGGAAATGGTAGAGACGTGGATGCATGCTGGCTCCGAGAAGGTCATTAGCCTGGTGTGAAGTGCTGTTCCCAGGCGAAAAGCAATGGAGGCATTCCAGGCTGGCAACTGGGAAGCTCGTTCCTGGGCGATGATATCGTCGACGGTACGCGGTGCCTCTCCGAGAGGTGTGTGGGATTGAGAGGATGACGTCATTTGGGCGAGAATTTCTCTTTCGTCCTAGTAAAGATATGTTTTCCCACTCTTTTTTTGAAGCTTAACTTGAAGTTGGCCTAGGAATCACAGATTTGTCTATTCGAGCGATTTGACTGTTAGAATTGTAGGTAGTGAAATCACACTCTGGTATTTCAACATGACGGAAGGGTGGTTCTTAAAAAGTTTTAGTGCCCACCGGAGATGCTCCGGACTGTTAAAGTTTCCGTTTTTGGTTAGGATGGTGTTGTTTTTCGGAAGTTTTCAATATTGAGATAAAAATATTGCTGGTAGCAATTGTTTGGTAACGATGACTGCACCCATAAGCTGAGGTCAACTACCATGATTTTTACAAATTTTATAAGCGGAGAGCATGCTAAGCGTTTTAGCCCCCATTCATAGAGCTGTCTTTCAGTCGAATTAATCAGGTCGTTCTGTTATAGTCCATGTTCGTCCGTAGTAAGTGTAACGAAGTAGACCAGCTAGCGCGTATACAGTAGTCCAATCTACCATAAATATCCTCTAGACTACACCAGCCAGCCGTCTTACTTCAAAAAATTTCAGCTACTTTTAGAAAGTTATAATAACTAGACTTGAAAGAGAGATATAAGAATCGTTTTCTTTTAAACACAAAAAGGTCTCGAATAGGGATGATTCAGTCGAAACTATGACTGTCAAGCGCTAGGCGAACCGGAACACAGCCCCGGCCAGCCTGATTGAATCTATTAACTAGTAAGTTTGCCATTCTCAGACAGCAAAATATGCCCCGCTCTTCAGTTTCCCTCGTGGCTGTCGTCAGGACCCACCTGTACTTCTGAAACACAAAGCGCCCCTCTAACAGCAAAGCGACCCAGCTTTACGTCCAATGTCAGGCGGTGGCCCCTCCCCGCGACAATTTGAAACCGTAATGGACGGTACGCATGATAGACGTAGGGACTTCGTAGCTGCAGAGCGCCAGTTTTGCATGACGCGCACATACCCATACGTTGCAGCCTCTTGCAAATTAAGCTCGCCTGTCCGTGCATTTTACCCGGTTTGATTTTGCCGGCCGAGAGCGCTACAGCGACGATACAGACGTAGTAGGTACAGTAGGCGTATGTATATAAGTCTAAGAGAAGAAAAGAATAGCGTTTAATATCGCAATCTGAATCAGACGTGAGCGCATATTGTTATCGTGGGCGAAGTACGAAGGCATATCCTGAAGACTATAACATCAATATCGAGCAAGAGTCGAATACAAGAGCATCCCCATTGTCGAGCATGCCAACATACTTTTTGACAGGAGCAAACCGAGGCATCGGCCTCGAGTTTGTGCGCCAGCTTTCCAAGAACAAAGACAACACCGTCATCGCAGGTGTGCGCTCGAAGAAAGGCGATCTTGCCGAGCTTGAAGCCCTATCCACCAACGGTAATGTGCACATAATCGAATGCGATGTCGGATCCACAGAATCAATCGCCAGCTTAGAATTCCGGGTTGCAGAGATCCTCTCGAAGACGGGTGCGAACCTCAACTATCTCTTCAACATTGCAGGCATCAACGCCACCTCATCAGACACATCGCTATCGCTAGACCCGGCCTCACTGCAACGGCACATGGATATCAACGTGCTGGGTCCCGCGAAGATCGTAGAGACACTGAAGCAGTATCTCGCGAGGGGCGCCGTGGTCATGAACATGACGAGTGGGCTAGCGAGCATGACGGTGGCAAAAGACACGCCCAAGTGCTGCACATATTCTATCAGCAAAGCGGCTCAAAACATGCTATCATTACATCAAGCGCGGGATCTGAAGAGGAATCATGCGATTGTGATATGTATGGATCCCGGATGGGTCAAGACACGCATGGGAGGCAAAGGCGCCATGGTAGAGCCTGATGTTAGCATTTCGGGGATGCTTGAAGTGATTGCTGGGCTGAAGAATGAGGATAGTGGGAAGTTCTTCCGGTTCGATGGAGGACAGGTGCCGTGGTAACGGTTAGACCGGAAACGGTGTTGAGATTTGGGCTTTTGGCCAGAGCCGGTGTCCTTAAACTATTCGATGTAAAAGTACGAGGACTAAGATGCAAATAATGCCTGTTTTAGGAAGCCCCTTGAATAGTGCCTTGGAATGTGGGGCAACATAAATAATATCGGGTGTGGGCAATTGGGCACCAACGGTACTTTGGGTCCAGCTGAGGGGATTCAGCCAGCGATCAAGTTGGTGGATTTTCAGTATCCTCCTTCTCTCTACCATACGAGTCAACATGCTACCTAGTAAGCGAAATACGAGAGGGCGTGGAAGCCTCAGGCAGCCTTGAAAGCGAGGCGACTAGTGCAGCCCGGGCTGCACCACTAACCTAATCTTCAGGGTCTGGCAATCCCCTCGAGAATTACATTTTACTCTGGAAATCCTGTTGCTGGTAGTGAAGTTGTCTACAGCAATGTCCCAGCTCTGTAGTCACGTTCAAGCACGCGAGATGACGTGACGCGTACCTCGGTCCGCTCCAGCAGGCTCCCATCGCACAAGTATCCATCCCATGTCTCCAAACCAATTGCTTCCCTCTCTACCTAGCTGTATAGCAAACAATTGAATACAACCACTCTCTTCTGTATCTACGATCCCACATGCCCCAAACACGTGGCCAGAAACGCACCGAAGACATGGAAGCAGCTCTCAAAATCTTCTTCTCCTCCCCACGCTTCGCGGTAGCAGGCGCATCTTCAGATCCAAAAAAGTTCGGCCATAAAGGCGCGTCTCCCCTGTTTCGCTACAACATATCCGATAGCTAACAAGTATATCAGTCTACGCCTGGTACCTCCAGCACTCGCTCCCCGTCATACCGCTCAACCCACGCTCCCCCACCATAACCGTACTATCGAAGTTGCACGACACGACTGCATCACCCGCCCTTCTGGACAACCCGTCATCCTACTCGCTATCTGTGATAACGCCCCCGCCTGTGACGAAAAAGTTGCTCAAGGAGGCCAAAGAGGCAGGGATATCCTCCGTGTGGCTGCAGCCAGGGACGTTTGACGACGAGGTGCTAGAATACGCACGGCGGGAGTTCAAGGCTGCGATTGCAGGGGACGGCGGGCGGGGCGGTGAAGGGTGGTGCGTGCTAGTAGATGGGGAGGCGGGGTTGAAAGCTGCGGGGCGAGAATGGTCGAGGCTGTGAGTGGTGGTCTGGTAGACACCGAAGGACGTTTGCGGAAGAGCTTGGAGAGGGGTGTGGATTCAACTGGCTTGGAATAGGAGAGGGCTATCACATGTGAAGGTGAGGAACGGTGTAGGAAAGAAACCTCGCACGGGTGAAGCACAGGCTAAACATTGTGCAGCCTTGGAACAGAGGTGTAGAAGCACGCGCTAGTCATGTATAAATGGTGCCTGATGAAAAGTAAAATGACTCGTAGAAGCACCATTCCGATCGGTGAATAGGGAAGTATGCCGAGATGACTTGTCGTACTCTGCGTCCACTCAGAGGGAGCTTAACACTTATCGTCATTAAACAACAGAAAATCTTGATAAGAAAGGCATGAATGTATTTCTATAAAAAGGGACATTTAGCGACAGCTTGGCTACAATGTAGACGCGTCGAGAGCCATAGAAACAATCAAACTGCACTCCGACAATGCAATCCAACCCAACTGCATTTGAGCTATACGCATCCTCCAAATTCTTGGAGCGGAGCCCAAAGTCTGGTCTAAAAGAATGTGTGTTGCCAACTATGTCGTGGCCTCCAGCCATTGGTTTCCCGAGTCATTGGACCCCGCTCCTGCAGCTACGGGTACTCATGGACGACATACCGATTAACTCAATGAGATGAAAGCGAATTTCATGAAGGCTAAACATAGGGAAGTAAGCCAATGATGTTGTTTGGGGCAATTAGGCTTGAGCATGTAGCAGTATGATGAGCGCTCATTTGCGCCCAGCTACACCAACCGATGGGAACCATGCATGCATTCTCGTGGCCTAGCCCGGATGAAGCAGTTTGGTTGTACAGTATAGCCATCGGCATATTTGAGGTTACGTTGGGTGGGAGCCAGGCGTTGGCAAATAGGTGAGAGCCATGATGTGTACGGTGAACTTCATACTGAATACAGCCTCGTTAAAAGCCCCATTAAATATTGTGGAATGAGTAAGGCGCCAGGGGTAACCGAGAGGGACAGTTCATTGATAGCCAATATTGCGATTTCTGTGCGTGCGTTCTTCTGTTATCCTGAAGCTTCCTAGAAGAATACTCTGACTGAGTCGTCCTCATCTTCTTCCTCTGCCAACATCCACAGATCGTCAACGCGTTTGATCTTTCCATCTCTTTCCTCAAAGGTCTCATCGACCCTCATGACGCATGAAAAAGCAACGGTCCAGCCGTTCAGTCCTGAGGAGTAGAATGCTTCTGCAACTGCTGCATCCCTACTCCCGCATTTGATCAGTTTGTAAATTGGCTTTCCATTGAAGTGCGCCCCATGCAAGAAGGGGTCACTCGCTTGACATGTTGAGAGCACCAAGTAGTAAACAAGCGGTGTGCTGTCTAGTGCCTCGGCTTTCTCATCTGTACAGGTAGGACACGCACCCGTAAAACCATCGTCGATGCTATGTCCACCAATGCAATCGAAAATGTCATCATCGGTCGGCGTTGTAAGAGCAGGTGAGGCCCAAACTCTGGGAGTATCCAGGCTAACAGGTCTTGCGTTGTCCATCGCAGCAAGCTCTTCTGGCTCGCAACCAGAAGCCTCGAGTGTATCTTGATGACGAATCCATGATTTCTTGGGTTTCTCGTACCAGACATCCGTATTTCCATGCTGCAATAACCATTTATATTCTTCAAAATCTGCAATATAAGCACGATAGGAACTCACAAAGACGTTTCGCTTGAAGGGTGTGATGCGAACAACACGTCCTGGGTCAGGCGATGCTCCGTTTGAGTAATAGGTGGAGATGAATTCTGCAGGAGTGGTAATTAACTCAGGGCCGTTGGGGAGCATTGAAGGACGGGACTTGATGTATGGGGACGGTGGCATAGGAGCCTGATTATTCTGTTTGATTAGTTTGATTCTGAAAGATCTTTGGGATTTACTATCTTACTCGAGGTAGGGGCGGAAGAGGCGGGGGCGGGGGCGGAGGAATAGAGGCTACCGGAGGTGGAGGTGGAGGTGGAGGTGGTGGTGGTGGTGG
>Ga0247757_10000674_pt1 | contig 27039 bp, 23 predicted proteins | sample UWRJL126311R4_FD_180929 | JGI IMG/M metagenome (GOLD analysis project Ga0247757, IMG submission 180929) | Plant litter microbial communities from Arlington Agricultural Research Station in Wisconsin, United States - UWRJ-L126-311R-4 | ecosystem: Environmental > Terrestrial > Plant litter >...
CGCGGCTGGCATAGCGGCCGCGGCTTCATGGCTCGGTGCGGGCGGAGCGGCGGACAGGGCGGCGGAGCTTGCGGCGGAAGCCGACGCGAGGGCCTCGGCCGTCGCTTCGGGGGCACCGGCCTTTTGCTGCCGATAGAGAGCAACGGCTCCCAGCGCCGTCAGGCCGAAGCAGAGCACCGCGCCGCCGATGAACAGCGGCGCACTGTTCCGCTTCTTGCTTTCTGGCGCGCTGATTTCTGCGGCGGGTGCGTCATGCGCGCTTTGCACGGTCGGCAAACTCGGCGCAGGTGCCACCGAAGGCGTGGTTGCGGGCGGGGGAGCCTCGGGCTGAAAGATCAACGGCTGGGCGATGGCGGCGGCCACGCCCTCCAGGGCCACCGCGTTTTGGCTTTGCGGCGCGAACAGCGTGCGGGCGATGCCTTCGAACGCGCTGGCCATCTCGCCCACCGAAGTGAAGCGTGCTTGCGGGTTGGGCGACACCGCGCGTTGAAACCAAACATCGAATGCCGGATCCAAGGATGCACCCAACTCACGGGCGCGCAGTGAAGCCGAATCGAGGGGCGCCCCGAGCTCTTGCCAGAGCGCGCCCGGATCGATGGGGCTGACGCGCGCGGCGCGGTGCAAATGCCCGCCGCTGAGCGCGAAGAAGGTCACGAGGCCCATGGCGAAGATGTCCATCGCGGGCGTGGAGCGCGCGTTCGGATCGGTGGCGTCGGGCGCGACCCAGCCCACCGTGCCGCCCCAACCGGGGGGCGCGGGCGATGCCGAGCGCAACAACGCGACTCCGAAATCACTGACGCGAACCCAGTGCGCGTTCTCCGGCGAGACGAACACATTCTCCGGTTTCAAATCGCGATGCACGAGCCCGATGCCGTGCGCGGTATCGAGCGCACGCGCGAGCACCGCGAAGGCGGTCGCCATCTCCGCTGGAGTGAGCGGCCCCCGCAGCCGCACGCGATCGGCCAAAGACGACCAAGAAACGCGCTCCGCCACGAAGAACGGCCGGCCCGAGTTGGCGTCGATGCCGAAATCGTGAGTGCGCGCCACGCCTTCCACCCCGAGGCCAGAGGCGGTGCGCGCCGTTTGCTGCACGGCCGACCACAGCTCGGATTGTCCGAGCGCATTCGGCCAAAGTAGCTTGAGGGCGAACGTGCCCGTGCTGTGCATGTCGCGCACGCCGTACACCTCACCGGCCTCACCGCTGCCGATGAAATCTTGAATCTGCCAGCGACCGGCCAAGATCGTACCGGGGTTCATCTGAGGCTGAGTCACGGCGTGCCCTTCGAGCTTTGCACGGCTTGCATGATTTTCTCCGCGTCCGCTTCGGCTTCGGGCACGACCACGAAGCCGAGCCCCGCGAGCACGCGCTCGCTCGCCTGATGCGCGACGAACACCAGCAGCGTACCGGCGCCTTGCGCGTGCAGTTCCGGGTTTACGCCATTGCCGGTGGCTTTGCTCACCTCCCAGAAATCCACCTTGCTGCCATTCGCGTCGACGGTGAACTGCGGCTTTTTGAAGCGCTTCTTGAGCGCGTCGAATTTTACTTTTTCGATGCCGGAGTCGACCGTCAGTTTTTCGAGGGCGGCGAGCACACTGGCTTCGTCGCTGCCGGCCAGCTCCTGCACACTGACTAGGGACTTGCCTTCCGGGCTCACGGCCAGCGAGCGATCGCTCTCCTTGGCGTACTTCCAACCCGAGGGGGGCTCGAGGGTGCTGCCGTGCTCGCCGACGCCGAGCCGCGTCGACTCCGTGGCGGTGCAGTTCTCGGTCAGAGCCACGCAGGGCGGGGGTGGCGGCGGTGGCGGGGGTGGCGGCGGTGCAGGCGTGGGCGGCGCGCTGACCACGAGCGGCGGCGGCGCATGGCAACCCGCCACGCTTCCTGCCAAGAGTGATACGGCACCCAACCAAAGCCAGAGTTTAGAGGCCAAGCCGCCTCACAAAAGCACAGATCAGCCGATCGCGCGCCCATGAACGTCACTGGCGGTCCCTCCCGCGTACGCGGCTCGACCGATGCGCAGCGGCTCGGCTTGCCAGCCCTGCGCCGTCGGGTTACGCCTGCGCCGCCTACAGAGCCCCGCGAGGGGAGGTGGAGAGCCACCTTGGGAAGTCCGGTGAAAATCCGGCACGGAGCCGCCGCCGTAACCTGAGTATCCGCGCGCCAAAGAGACCAGTGAGGGTCGGGAAACCCCCGACGCTCGCGAAGGTGGCTCGCGGATGAGAGGGAAGTCGGAAGACCTGTCCGTAGGCGAGCCACCGCGATCAGTCGCCTGGCGCCGTTCACCACGGAGCGCGAGCTCGCTCGGGAGTCTTTCATTTGTTCAGCTCATGTGGGCACGCGTTGGGCGCGCTGCTCTTGTTTCAGCTTTCGTGCTTGGCCTGCAGTTCGACCGGGACCGACGCGGCGGCAAACGTCGACCATGCCGCGTGCGAGTCGCGCTTCGTGACGACCGTCGAATCCTTTACCCCGGGCCCTGGTCCGGCATTCGGTCGCGCCAAGCTGCCGGAAGTCGTGCTCGGACCGCCCAAGGGGGCCGGCGCAAACAACGGCTCGCTCGATGTCGTGACGCTCGGCAACGGCGGCTCGATCACGCTCGGTTTCGCCCCGAGTGCGATCGTCGACGGGCCGGGCGCAGACTTCATCGTGTTCGAGAACGCGTTTTACGTGAATGGCGATTCGGACGCGCCTTTTGCCGAATTGGCGAGCGTCGAAGTGAGCGAGGACGGCCAGCAATTCGAGGCTTTTCCGTGCACGGCTAGCGAGCCCCCGTATGGCAGCTGCGCCGGCTGGCACCCGGTCTACGCAAACCCCGACGAAAACGCGATCGATCCGACCGATCCCGCCGTCGCGGGCGGCGATGCCTTCGATCTGGCCGACATCGGCGTGGCGCGCGCGCGCTACGTGCGCATCACCGATCGCGTGGACCTCGGGGATGCCAATGGGCTGTTCGATCTCGATGCGGTGTCGATCGTGCACGCGGAGTGTCCATGACTCGCGTCAGCGTGGGGTTCTTGTTGGGCGCGACGCTGCTCGCGGGCTGCGGCGCGCCTCGGACGACACCTGACCGTCAGGGCGTGTCCGTCGCGCCGGGCCCGTGCGGTCGCGGTTTGGTCGTGGTCGAATCCGACTATCAATCGAGCAACGTGTCACTGCTCGACTTGGAGGGCCGTGTGCTGTCTCCGTCGCTGGCCAGTTCGAGCACGGAATCCGCGGGCTTCGGCGTGGCCTTGAGCGGCGACGTCGTGACGCCCTCTAGCCCGCAAAATAGCGAAGAAATCGTGCTGATCGATCGCTACCTCGTGGGCGTGCTGCGCTTCGTCGAGCTGGCCACCGCGCGCGTGCGGAGCGAGCTGTCCGTCGGCACCGGTTTTCGATCCAACCCGCAGGACTATTTGCCGCTCGCCGCCGATCGCGCCTACGTGGCGCGCTACGAGACCAATGGCAACGCGGGCCGAGAAGCGTGGGACGCGGGGGGCGACGTGCTGATCGTGGATCCGCGTCGTCCTGAAATCACGGGCCGCATCGATCTTTCGCCCGCGCTCGACGGCGAGCCCGCACGCTTCACGCCGCACCCGGCGCGCTTGCTCGACGTCTCGGGTCGTGTGTTCGTGCTGCTCGCGGCTTATGCGAGTGACTACTCGAGCGCCACCTCTGGGCGCTTGGTCGAGCTCGACCCAAAAACGGACTCGCTGGTTTCGACGCTGGTGCTCGACGGGCTGCGTGGTTGTACCGCCCTCGCGGTTTCTCCGGACGAACGACAGCTGGCCGTGACCTGCACCGGCGATGACCTGCGCAGCAAGGAGCCCAAGCTCGAGGGCTCTGGCCTGGCCCTGATCGACATCGGCGGCACGCCGCGCATCGACCGGCGTTTTACGGCTGGCGAGTTGGCGGAGCAGCCGCTCGGTTTCGGCTTGGCCTATGCCGCACCCGGGGTGCTGTTTTTCGGCACTTTGGGGCACTTCGAAGAATCGGGCGCGCTGGGTGCCCTGGATTCGCTGCTTAGGCTCGACACCGCGTCGGGCCAGGTCGATGAACTACTGCGCTCGGAGGGAGAGCCGTTCACCCTGGGCGGCACCCAGTGCGCGGTCTCGTGCGGTGTGTGCTTCGCGGCGGACGCGAAGCGCGCGGGCGGCAGCGTGTTGCGCTTTGCGGTCGACCCGGACGGCAACTTCGGGCCGCCAACGGCTGTCCGCGCGGAGACGCGCGTCGGCTTACCGCCTCGTTACTTGGGCGCGTTCTGAGTATCGCTCGGCGCCGGGCTCGTGGGCGGGGCATTGGCCGCGGGCAATCCCGTCGGCACGAGCGGCAAGGCAGGGGCGCTCAGGGTCGGCGCTGTGCCCTCGCTCGGGCGATCGCCTTCCGAGACTTCCGGATCTTGTAGATCCCCGTCGGCCTCCTGGTCGTGATCGTGATTGTGATCGTGCGAGTTCGTCTTGCGCGGCGCTTCGCCGGGACCTGCGTAGTCGACCCAGTACGTGTTCGCCTCGCGCACGTCCAAGTGCACGAACGAAGAGTTCGGGTAATAGCCGACGCCCACCGAAGGCAGCGTGCGCAGGTAATCACGCAGCGTCACGTTGTCGATGCCCGGGATGCTGAAGTCGACCGCACGGCTCAGCTTGTGCCGCGAATCTTCGAAGAACGAGCGTGTTCGGTAGCCGCTCACGATGCGGATCGGCCGATTGCCGAATTTGTCGCTCACCTTCGCGAGCAGCTTGATTAGTCGGGGATCGGTGGTCGGGCGAGAGCCGGTGGCACCGAACAACTTGGAGACTTCGGTCTGCGCGGTAGGCGTGAGGTTGCCTTTCTTGTCCAGCGCGTAACCGTGGAATCGCCCCGAGTAGTTGAACAGATCCAGATAGCCTTTGCGCAGGCCGACGCGCGGTACCTTGCGCGCGCCCGGCTTACCGCTCGGGTCGTCCACGAGGTCGGGGCCCGTGATCGTTTCACCGGGCCGTGGGATGGCGAGCACTTGTCCTTCGCGCAGCTTCACGCGGCGCGTGATGCCGTTGGCGGCGCACAGCGCGTCCACCGTGATCTTGTAGCGCTTGGCGATCGATTCGAGTCGCTGACCGGTGTACACCTTGTGCGTGCGTGGTCCGTCGTTCGAGTCGCTGTCGTCGTCTCTGTCGAGCTTGTCGAGCTTGTCGCTGCGCGTGGAGACGGGCACGACGTCATTCGGCTGCTGCGGCGGGTAGAGCTTGCGGGCGCGGCTGCCGTCCGGATCGTCCAAGCCAGGGATGGTCAGTTTTTCACCCGGCTTGAGGCGCGCATTCTTGGCCAGCCCGTTGGCCGTGCGAATGGCGTCGACGCTGACTTTGTAGCGACGCGCGATCGACGTCAGCCGTTGGCCCGGGTACACGACGTGGAAGCGTTGTGGCTCACCGCTCTCGCGAGCGACGGCCGGCGACGCCCACAGTGCGCCCGTGAGGGTCAAAAGCGCGACGTAGCGACGATGGTTGAACTCGGTCATCAGGGCTCGGGGCGGGACAGGCGGGGCCGGGGAGGTCCGGTTCTAGCTCGTATCTTGGGCGGATCCACGACCGTTTTGCGCGCCGCGGCCGAGGAAATGCGCTCGGGGCGGGACTTCCTTTAAGCCCTGGCCCGCGGAAGGGCAAAAAATCGTGCTTGACGGCGCGATTTGTCGTCCTTCGCACAACCGGAACCCTGCCTGGCCGACTCCTTGACAGCGCAAAATTACACAGCCGACTATTCGTCGGCGCTGGCCCGAGTTCGCCGGTGCCCGCACGGGGCGCCGTTTCGGGCCGTGCTCTCACCGCTTGGTTTTCTCATGACATCTCGCACCCGTTCACTGGCTTCGCTGATCGCGATCGCGGCGCTGTTCGCGTCACAATCGGCGCGGGCCGAGCCAACCGCAGCAGAAATTTCTGCGGCCAAGCACGCTTTCGAGAGCGCGCTCACGGCCGAGAACGAGCAACGCTGGGCAGACGCAGCGCAGAAGCTGCGCGAGGCCATCGCGGTGAAGGACACGCCGGGGTTGCGCTTCCACCTTGCTCACTGCGAAGCGGAACAAGGGCGCTTGCTCGAAGCATCCGTCGAATACGATCGCGCCAATGAGCTGCTCCGCCGAGGTGCCAAGGCCCCCGACGTGCAGAAACTACTCGAGCCCGCGCGTAGTGCGTTGTTACAGCGGCTGCCCCGTATCACCTTGCAGATCCCGGACGACGTTCAGGCTCCGCAGGTCTTCGTCGACAACCGCCCGTACCCACCGAGTGATTTGGCGTTGGGGCTGCCGCTCAATCCGGGCCCCCACGAGCTGCGGGTGCAAGCCGCAGGGCGCAGGCCCTTCCGCCGCGCTTTGGCGTTGAAAGAGGGCGCCCGCGTCGTGCTTGCGGTGGAGTTGTCGGTGGCCGCGCCGCCGGGCGGCCCGAGTGAAGGGGTCCCAGTGCCGCCACCGCCGCCGCCACCCCCACCGCCCGCCCACTCCCTCGAGCCGATCGTCGAAGCTGGTTCATCGACGAAGCTGTACTTGATGATCGGCGAATCCGTGTTGACGATCGCAGGCCTCGGCTTTGGCCTCGGCTACGCCGTTGCGCGCGGCTCCGCCACCGACCGCATCGACGCTGCGCAAGCGCAGATCGACCAGGTCGCATCCACGGGCTCTGGTGCGTGTGGTTCACCCGGCGCCGAGTTGCTCGGCGCATGTTCGGACCTACGAAACGCGATCGACGATCACGATCGCGCGGTCGTGCTCTCCAGCGTCGGGTTTGCGACGGCGGGTGTCGGCGCGGTAGCCCTGCTGACGACGTGGCTCGTGTACCCGAGCCCGCGCGCCAGCGCGTCGGGGGTCAGCGTGCGGCCCGTCTTGGCGCTGGGGCAGCTGGGCGTCGCAGGTCGTTTTTAGCGGCTCGCTCCCGAGGAACAAAAAGCGCGAGGGCCTACCAATTGCTCGGTAGACCCCCAACGCGCGATGACGTCGCCGCTTTTCAGCGGGCGAAGTACTGAGTTGCGCGCTTCTGCCCTTTGGTCTTCAACGACTTTTGCGCGATGAGCTTCTTGACCGGCAAGTTGAGCTCCTTCGTGACCGTGCCCATACCCGCGGCGATTTGCTCGATGCGCTGACCGGCGTTGCCCTTCACGTAGTCGAGCAGGCGGCCTGTGAGTCGCTCGATCTCGCCCGGATCGCGCTTTTGACCTTTCTCGCGGCGACCACCACCGCGAACCGGGGCGGCGCTAGCAGCAGCGCGGCCACCGCGACCACCGCGACCACGAGGCGCGGCGCTGCCGCCGAGGGCGTCACGCACGGTTTCCATCGCCGAATCGCGGATCAAAGCGCTGAGCTCCTCGGCGAATGCCTCGACGCGACTACGGATACGATCGTTCACTGAGTTCTTTGCCATGTCGGGCTTGAATATTCAGTGCGCGCAGCCCTGTCAACTCATAAGCGCACTCGATGAGTCGTGTGGCAGTCTGACGCGACCGCACTGCAGCGATGTATTTCGCTTTGTTGCGGATCGCCACGCGCTGAAATCAGCAAATCCTCTCTGACTCACGACGAGGGCAGTGTTTCCCAGTCGTCGCGCTCTGGATCCTGTCATTTCGGCAAACCAGGTAAGCGCCTGCCGAACACGCACCCGTGGTCCGCTGGACACACACGGCGAGCCATAAATTGCGAAAATTCGCGATTTCATGCGGGCAACTGCCTGGCTCGATGATTGCTGTCAGAAGGTTCGTACAAGCCAAATGTCACACCGGTCGTGGCCAAAACGATGACCTGACCGAAGCCAATGGTTTTTCGAACAAGGAGTAATTGTAAATGACGATCTCGAAGTGCGGTACTCGGTTGGTGGCATTGTCCATGAGCGTTGTCAGTCTGCTGACCACGGCGAGCGCGCTCGCGTGCGGTGGCGATTGGTACCCAGAAGTGCAAGTCGACCCACGCATTCGCGGGGTGGCCCAAGCGGAAAAGGCCCTCGCGGCGGGCGATTACTTGGCGGCCGCCGGGAGCGTCGTGCGCATGATGCCGCACATCGAGACACTTCGACCCGGTGGGGACAAGCTCGTGGCGCGTGCGGAACGCGTGCTCGCCGTGGCCATCGCGCGCGCTGACGGCAAACTCGCGATCGAGCACGAGGTGCCCGCCGAGGTGCTTGGCCACTGGCGGGGCAAGAGCAACGTCGATCGAGGTAGGAACCTGGCTTGGTCGGTAGCCACGCTCCGTCGCGAGCTGAGCGCGGGCACGATCACGGTGCAAAAGGACGATCCAGGGCTGCAAACGGAGCTGGGAACTTCGGCCTGGCGCGTGATCAAGCGGCGGACATCGCCGCGTACCTGCTCGAAACGCCGGTTTTGCCCGATACCCCTCCCGCGTTCGTGCGCTTGCCGCTGTTGTCGCGTCGTGTCTCGTTCGCCGAAGCCAATCGCCAAGTGTTTTCTCGAACCTGCCATCATTGCCATACCGACGCCGACGGAGCCGGGGGCGACGGCGGCCCCGGTAACACCGGAGGATTCGGCTTCGCGCCACGTGGAGTGAGCTTCTCGTCACACGCTTCGATCATGGGTGGCTACCTCGATACTCAGGGCAAGCGCCGCAGCCTGTTCGAACCGCTCGCTGACGGCACGCCGCGCTTGGTTGCGGCGCTGCTCGCTCGGCACGACGAGACTCGCGCGGTTCCGCGCGATGCCGTGCGAGGCATGCCGCTCGGCCTGTCCCCGCTATCGGCGGAAGACATTCAGCTGGTAGAGAGTTGGGTGGCACAAGGTAAGCCGCTGTAACCGACGTCCGCACAACGGGCCTCGCTCGCGCTTCATTAAGTCGGGAGAGCGTGGCGCAAATGGCGTTTTGGCGAGGCACTGGTGCTAGCATGGAGGATTTGAGCACTTCGTTCATGTCCGTCCCGTCGCGCCTGCTGCCTCGTTGAACATGGCAGATCTGCGAACCCCCGTTGCTGGCCGCTACGCCTTTGCGGGCGCGCTCAAAAATAGCCACGCACTCGAGCGCTGGGTGGGCGTCGAGCAAGACAGCGGTCGGCGCGTGGTGCTGGCGGTCGCCGATGCCGGTCGCCTCGCGACGCTGGATTCAGCACGAGGCGTGAAGCACCGCCACCTGACGTCCGTGCTCGAGATCGCGCGCGACGTCGACCCGAGCAGCCTACCGAGTGGGCAAGCGCTGCGCCCTGGCTTCGGTGTGGCGATCGCCGAGTTCGTGCCGGGTATGACGCTGCACAGCGAACTGTCGCGGGGCGGCATGAACCCGTCCAAAGCCGTGGCCTGGATCCTGCGCGTTGCCGACGCGATCCAAGCCTTGCATGCGGCGGGCGCGGTACACGGCGCGCTCTCTCCACGCAGCGTGATCGCGGTGCCGGCAGGGCGAGCGATCGCGCCCGTTTTATCGCAGTTGGTGGCTCCCGCCATCGGCGCCTACTCCACTCCAGAACGCCTGAAAGGCTCCGCCGAAACGACGCCCGACGACGTATGGGCGCTGCACGCCACGCTGTACGCCGCGCTCACTCGACATGCGCCGTTCACCGCGCCCACGCGTGACGCATTGCTCAAACAGATGCTCTCCGGGCGACCCAAGTCGCTGTCCGCTTTCGGTCTCGACGAACCGGTGCTGCAAGAGATCCTCGACCGCGGGCTCGCCTACGAACGGCGCGTACGCGTGACCGAGCTGACCGAGCTCATCGCCACGCTGGACGGCTGGGAACGCGACCCGCGCGCGATGCCGGCGAAGCGCCAGATCCCGCCCCGGCCGGCATCGCGCAATTTGATGGATATCGTCGGCGCGAGCGGCTCCAAAGAGCGCGACGATGGCGTCGTGATCGATGGCGCAGCCTTGCCCGACGACGAGGGCGCCGAGCTCGATCCGAAACCGCTGTCCGCGACCGGGCACGCGGCACCTCTGCCCCCCACCGCGCCGCCCGTCCCTGCGGCTTCGGCGCTACCAGGCGCGCCGGCGTTGCCTTCCGCACGCGTTGCCCGCGCGGCGCTCGGCTCGAGTCCGCAAGCGGCGCCCAATCCACCGCTGCCGGTCGCGGTCGTGCCGGCGGCGGCCGCGGTTGCCCCGTTACCCCTTTTGAAGCGGATTTCGGTCAATCCGTTCGAGCGAAAGCGCTCGGTGTGGCCACTCGTCGTGCTAGCGGCGGTGGTCGGCGGAGGAGGCGTATACTTGGCCGTCGCGCCGGATGCCGCGTCGTCCCAAGCGCCGCCGAAGGAGGCTCCGGCAGCGGCCGTTGCGGCGCCTAAATTAGCGCAGCCCGGGCGACCGAAACTGAGCCCCAACGAACGGCGTGACTCGTGTGTCGCGTCCTACTTCGATCCCGGCGCGATCGAAGCGGGTCAAAACTTCTCGTTCGTCTGCGGTGATGGCGACTTTCGCGAAGTGGCCATGCAATTGCAGCGCTCGGCGCGGCCGGTCGTCGCGAGCGATGCCGGGGTGCGCGCCCCGAGCCTCGATTGGTACGAGCTGCCGGCGACGGCGATCATTCGCAAATCTTGCTGCGACGCCGCGACGCCGATCACTTTGCCGGAAACGCCCGGTTGGTGTGAACAATTGCAGACCGTGGTTCGACGCATCGCTGAAGACAGCAGCAAATCCGGCGATTTGGCGCCGGGGGCGCGCGCATTCGACAAAGCCGTGGCATGCCTGTTCGCCAACAAGGTAGGCAAGATGTACGGCTACGAAAAAGCGCCCACCGACGCCAATCGTCAGGCGTTTCAGCAATTCTTGAGCCGCGCTGCGATCAGCGAAGCGCGTCGCTAGACATGGCCCGCATCGTCGTGCTCGACGGCCACACCGTGAACCCCGGTGACAATCCGTGGACATCGCTGGCTGAACTGGGCGAACTGGTCGTGCACGAACGCACGGTGGTGGCGGACGTCGTGGCGCGGGCCACGGGCGCCGATATCGTGCTCGTCAACAAAGCGCAGCTCGGGCGCGAAGCGCTCGCACGGCTACCCGAGCTACGCGGCGTGAGCGTGCTCGCGACCGGCGTCAACTCGGTCGACCTCGACGCGGCGAGCGAACGCGGCATCGCGGTGTGCAACGTGCCGGCCTACAGCAGCGCGAGCGTGGTGCAACACACGTTGGCGCTCCTGCTCGAGTTGTGTAACCGCGTGGGCTTGCACGACACCTCCGTGCACGCCGGCGATTGGCAACGGTCGCTCGACTACAGCTACTGGAAGAGCCCGCTCTTGGAACTCACGGGCAAGACGCTCGGCATCGTCGGCTACGGGGCCATCGGCCGCGGGGTGGCGGCCGCGGCGCGCGCCCTGGGCATGAACGTGAGCGCGGCGCAGTCGTCGTCGAATCACTCCCCGAGCGCGGTTGCAGAGGCCGCCCCGCGCTTGCCCTTGGATGAACTGTTCCGCTGCGCGGACGTGATCTCATTGCATTGTCCGCTGACCCGCGAGACTCGGCACTTGGTCTCGGCCGCGCGCCTCTCGTCGATGAAGCCGGGCAGCTTGCTCATCAACACGGCGCGCGGGGGGCTCATCGACGAAGCCGCTTTGGCCGCGGCCTTGGCGGCCGGACGAGTGGCGGGCGCTGCCGTGGATGTGCTATCGACCGAGCCTCCGAACGCGGACAATCCGCTGCTCCACGCGCCAAATTGCATCATCACACCGCACGTGGCTTGGACCAGCCTGCCCGCGCGTCAGCGTTTGCTCGCAACTACCGTGGACAATGTGCGTGCGCTCTTGGCAAACAGGCCGATTCACGTCGTAAATCCTGGCTATGCCAGGCACGGACACTAGCTATCAGCTCACGCGCTTCGCCTTCCTGCGCGGGCTAGGGCTGATCTACTTCGTCGCCTTCCTCAGCTTGGCCCAACAATGGCAGCCGTTGATGGGCTCGAATGGTCTGCTGCCGGCAGGCGCGTTCCTGACGCAGGTGCAGCACCACTTCGATTCTTTCGCGGCCGGCTTCTGGCGCTTGCCGAGTGTGTTTTGGTTCGGCGCGAGCGATCGGCTGCTGGGCGCGTGTGCTTGGCTCGGGGTCGGGCTGTCGGTGTTGGTCGTCGTCGGTTGGGCCAACGCGCCGCTCTTGGCCGGCCTATGGCTGCTTTACCTGTCCTTCGTGCACATCGGTCAAATCTTCTACGGCTATGGGTGGGAGTCGCTGCTGTGCGAAACGGGGTTCTTGGCCATCTTCTTGGCGCCCGCGCTATCGCCGAAGCCGTTTGCGGGCAGCGTGCCTTGGCCGGTGTTGGTGCTGCTGCGCTGGCTTTGCTTTCGCGTCATGTTCGGGGCGGGGCTGATCAAACTCCGGGGCGACGGCTGTTGGACCGACTTGTCGTGTCTCGACTATCACTATGAGACTCAGCCGTTGCCCAACCCGCTGAGCGCCTTCTTTCATCATTTGCCCGCCTCCGTTCATCGCGCGGGCGTGCTCTTCAATCACTTCGTCGAGCTGCTCGTCCCGTTCGGAGTTTTTGGCCCAAAAGGCCTGCGTCGAGTCGCGGGGGCGCTGATCATCGCCTTTCAACTGTGCCTCATTCTCAGTGGCAATCTGTCGTTTTTGAATTGGCTCACGATCGTGATCGCGCAGGCTTGCTTCGATGACCAAATGCTTGCCCGGCTTTTGCCGCCGCGATGGCGCGCTCGGAACTGCACGCCAGCCGAGCCGCTGAGCCGCGCTCGCCGCATCGTGCTGGGGGTACTGTGTACGTTGATTGGCTGTCTCAGCTTGGAGCCGATTGCGAATCTACTCTCGCCGCGCCAGCGTATGAACGCGGGCTTCGATCCGTTCGGACTGGTCAACACCTACGGCGCGTTCGGGAGTGTCACCCGCGCCCGCAACGAAATCGTGCTCGAGGGCACGACCGCGTCCACGATCGATCAAAATACGCGCTGGCTCGCATTCGAGCTGCCATGCAAACCCGGTGACCTTCAGCGGCGACCCTGTTTGATCGCACCCTACCAATACAAGCTCGATTGGCAGATGTGGTTTGCCGCGTTCGGCTCCGCCGGCCGGGAACCATGGCTCATGCATTTGGTGTACAAGTTGCTGCGCGGCGACCCCGTGGTCGACCCGCTATTCGCAGTGCAGCCATTTCGCGGCCACGCGCCGCACTACGTGCGCGCGCGGTTCTATCGCTATCGCTTCGCCGACTCCGGCGTGCCCGGGGTGTATTGGCAAAGGCAGCTATTGGGCGACTACCTACGTCCGCTATCACTGGATGATCCGGCATTTTTGGCCTACCTCGAGGCGCGCGGCTTCACTGAATGATCCGCGCCCGACGCTGACCTTGGGTTAGCCCTGCGCGCGCCCATTTTCGGAGCGTTTCCGTCGGACGCCTTTGGCCGACGCGACTCGCGCGCCCCAGGTGATCATGGCCCTGGTCACGACGATCATGACCAGGCCGCTGCTACAGCTGATCGCGCCGCGTTCGAGCGTCGTGCGGACGCCATCCAGCCGGTCGCGCTTCGAGCGCGCCGGCGCAGAATCCGCCCGGTTTTTGGGCGAGTTTTCGACCTCGCTCCTCCTGCTCCACCGTCACTCGGCTTGACTATCCGGCCTGACAGCAACTCGCGGGCCGCTTGGCCGCGCAGGCCTCGCCACTGCGGACGCGCCAGACTTCACGCGCACAGCGGCTGGCGCAACTCCGGACCGACAGCCCACCGCATCCAGGGTTACTGAAGTCGTAGCTATCAGCGCATGTCTTGGGTGGCGCGTCTTCATCCGGTCCGTCGCAGCAGTTGCTTGGTTCGCAGGCCTGACACTCGCACATGCGTGTCTGACTGATGCTGGCGCCGGGCTTGGGCGGTGGATGAAACACACCCGTACCGAACAGCGGGCGTTCGTCCGCGCGGGGGGCGCTGCCACAACTCGCTAAAATGACCGCAGAAATCAGCGAAACGCAGGCAAGCTGCCGGAACTGGGGAATCATCCCCAGGGGTAATGAGTCGAACACTGCAAATTCCGACACGAATCGATCTTGGAACCTTGGTCCGATGCGAGCGCTTGCGAGCGTACCGCGCCAGTGCCGCGCTTCCATTGCTAGCGGCTCTGCGACTCGGCGCGTTGGTCTTCTCCGACAACTCGCCCCGAGAAGCTTGGTTTCGCTGACTGCTTCGGGCATTGTAAGATCTGCAGATGGTGGAATCGGATTTGCAGGCATGGGAGGCGTTCTTCACAGCCGCCAGTGACCCCTGCTTCCTGATTCTCGTCCAGGCAGACGGTCATTTCGTACTCTCGCGCGTCAACGACGCCTGGGAGTGCGCCACCGGCATTCCGCGCACGGTCGTCCTCGGCTCGCGCGCGGATGCGCACCTCGCGCTCGAAATGGCCGAGCTTGCCGTCGCGCGCATGACGGAATCCGTTATGCTGCAAGCGCCGACCGAATACGAGGAAGAGCTCGAGTTCCCGACTGGTAAGTGCATTTGGCGAACGCGGCTCGTGCCGTGGCAAGCGGGGGGCGAGCAGTACTTGGCGGGGTTCGCTCGCGACGTGACCGATCGCGTGGCGGCAGACCGTCACCGCGGTCTACTCGAGAGCAAGTTGCTCGACGCGCAGAAGCTCGAAAGCTTGGGCATCCTGGCCGGCGGTATCGCCCATGACTTCAACAACTTGCTGACCGGTATCTTGGGCAACGTCAGCCTGATGCGCTTGGAGTTGCCGGTGTCGAGCGCCCTGTGTGAACACGTCGACCAGATCGAAGCGGTCACGATACGCGCCGCGGATCTGTGTCGGCAACTGTTGGCGTACTCGGGCAAAGGTCGGTTCGTGGTCCGCCCGCTCGATTTGAGCGAGGTCACTCGCCAAACTGCGCCCCTGCTACAACTGTCGATCGGCAAGAACGCGACCTTGCGCTTGGATCTCACGGAAGATCTGCCGCCCGTGGATGCCGACGCCACGCAGATGCGGCAAGTGCTGATAAACTTGGTCGTCAATGCCGCCGAGGCACTCGGCGACCGCGCCGGCGTGGTTGGCGTCAGCAGTGGGTTGATTCACGTTCACGGGGAGTATCTTCGCAGCACGTTCTTGTCACCCGAGCTGGCAGAGGGAAAGTACGTGTTCGTGGAAGTGAGCGACAACGGCTGCGGGATGGGACCGGACACGCAAGCCAAGATTTTCGACCCGTTCTTCTCCACCAAGTTCACGGGCCGCGGCCTTGGCTTGTCCGCCGTGCTGGGCATCGTTCGCGGTCACAAGGGCGCCATCAAGGTGTATAGCGAGCTCGGGCGCGGCACGACCGTCAAGCTGCTCTTCCCGGCCATGGACGGCAAAGACGCTCGCGCAATGCCCGGGGCCACGACCCAGGTCAGCCTGCAGCGACGCGGCACCGTGCTCGTCGTGGACGACGAAGACGTGGTGCGTGGTGTTGCCGCGCGCATCCTCGGTAGCTACGGTTTCGATGTGATCTTGGCCAATGACGGGCGGGAAGGCGTGGCGCGCTTCAGCGAGCGCCGAGCCGAGATCGTCGCCGTATTGATGGACCTGACGATGCCGCAAATGGATGGCGTGGATGCGTTTCGTGAAATCCGTTCGCTGGACGAAACAATGCCCGTTTTGCTCATGAGTGGTTACAACGAGCAAGATGCGGTCATGCGCTTTGCTGGCAAAGGGCTTGCCGGCTTCGTGCAAAAGCCGTTCACGGTCGAAATGTTACGCGAGCGGCTGATGAGCGTGCTTCGTTAGTATGCCGGCTTGGCTGAACCCGGCGGGGGGGCTGCGCTATCACGCGCGGGCGCTCTTGGCTCGGCGCGAGTGGCAACCCTTTCGCGCCGCGCTCGCGGCTTGGTTGCCGGTATTTCGAGCGCGCAACCTGCGAGCGGTGCTGGTCGGCCCAAGTGCGGGTTATAGCTTTTCGGACGCTTTTTTTAGCCAGTTCGGTGCGATCACGATCCTCGAGCCCGATCCGATCGCGGGCTTCTTGTTGTGCCGCCGGCTGCGTCGATTGGGCATTGCTGACCTGCGGCTCGAGCGCTCCGATCGCTTGATCGCGCCGTTGCTTCGGGGCGAAGTGGGGCTACCCGAGCTGCTCGAGGCGGACCCCGGCGCCTGTCTGATCTTCGGCAACGTACTCGGGCAGACTCGCTTCCTGATCGAGGATCCGAATTTCGAGCGCTTCAAGTCCGCATTTCGTGAGCGCATCACTCCGCTCCTGACCGGGCGCGCGTGGCTCGGCTTTCACGATCGACTGTCGGGGACGCTCGCGCCTCACTTCGAACAGCCGTACACGGCGCCCGCGCGGCTGGACGACTCAGCCGTGTTGCGCCAGCTGTACGCGAGCGATCGACTCGGCATCCACGGGGAACTATTCGATCATCAAAGTGACGGATTTTTCGCGAGCGACCAACCGCACACTTACTTCGATTGGCGGATTGGCGGCGCGCGGCACCATTTGATCGAGGCTGTCCGATCCGCACCCGAAAGCTGGCCCGGGGCGCTTCGCTAGCGCGCGGCGTTCACGCGCGTGTCAGCGCTTCGAGCGCGCGAATCTTCTTCGCCCAGTAGGCTTTCATCTGTTCGGCGGCGTCGGATGTTTCGATCCGGTTGTGCTGCACCGTCACTTGCGATTTGGACGGGCCTTTCTCGCAAAAATCCACGTCGATTCGGCTCACGCCGCGGCCCCAGCGGGCGCGGATCGATTTCGAGGCGGTGGCCTTGTGAATCGAAAAGCGGTCGTCAGCCAGCCACTTGTTGCGCTCGGCTGGCTCCGCCCAAAAGCGAAACAACTTGGCCAACGGCAACTCCAAGACCTTGGACACATCGACCTGAAAGCCGTCATCGGTCGCGGTATTGCCGTTTTTCCCCCGCGCTTGTTCGTAGGCCACGGTGACCATCTGTTGCCACCAGGGGCCGACGCCGTGGCGCTGGGCGAGTACGGCAACGATGCCCTTGTGATCGAGCTCGGCCGCGCCCGCGGCATCCAGCAAGGCGAACCATTCCGCCCACGATTTTCCAGTGCGGCGCGCGACGGCATCACTGCTCACGCCCACCGCTTGTTCGATCGGACGAAGCTTGGCGGGCGTATCGAGCCGGGCGGAAGGCTTGGCGGGCGTGGCCTTGCTCGCGCTCGGCTTCACCGTCTTGGCGGGCGGCGCTTCTTTGGCGGTCGCGCTAGTTTTCGCAGGTACCGCGGGCTTACCCGCGGCAGCCTTCGACGGGACGGCCTCGGTGAGCGCCGCCGGCTTCGGCGGAGGGGCCTTCGTCGGTGCAGCCTTCGTCGCGACGGCTTTGGGGGCTGTGGCTTTCGCGGGTGCGGCTTTGGCGGACGTCGCTGGTTTGAGCGGGGCAACCGCCTTGCCCGCCTTCACGGGCGCCGCTTTCACGGGCGCGGGCTTCTCTTGGTGCGACTTGCGGGCGGGCTCCCGGGTCGGGATCGAAGGCTTCGGCTTGGCTCTGGTCATCTGGCGCGGCTCATCCCGGCGGCAGGGCACACCGGGGCGCGAAGTGTACCGTTTTCATGGGTGTCCTGTCAGCCTGCTCCCGCTCGGAGCGGCTTTGACCGGCCAAAGGGCGGCGATTACAGCGTATCCCAGCCGAATTTCTCGAGCTCGAACGTGTGGTCGGCCAGGGATTTGATCGCTTCGTCGACGTTGTTGTCGATCTCGTCCACATTGGTTCTGATGCGACGTTCCGCTTGCCGCGCGAAAACAGTCGCAATTTCTAGTTCTTTCTTGGCCTGGTCGGCGCTCGTCGCGCGCACGGTCGCGTCGACGCGGCTGATCACCGACGCGAGCACGAATAGGTCAATCATGATGTCGGCCAGGCGCCGGGTCGCGAATTGTTTGTCGATGATCGAGCGCCCGTGTTTGCGCAAGATGCGGTCCGACGCACTGGCCAAGTCACGCGTGCCACCCTCGAACACGGCGGCCACCGCCTTCAGGCTGGGGTCGAGCTTGGTGAACGTCGTGCCTTGGCGGTTGTAACCGGTAGCCATCGACACGCGGCGCATCGTGTATTCGGAGACGACACCGAAGCCCTTGATCGGATCGGTGAACACGCCCTCGAGGGACTTGGCGAGCTCGCGCAAGTTCTGTCCGGCGTCGTTCATGGCGTTGAGGGCGATGAACAAGCGCAAGATGTCGTTCGTACCCTCGAAGATGCGATTGATGCGGCTATCACGCACCACGCGCTCGTAGGGGTATTCGCACATGTAGCCATTGCCACCGGCGATCTGCAGCGCTTCGTCAGCGGTGCGCCCCAGGGCTTCGCTCGCGAACACCTTGCTGATCGCGGCTTCGACCGCGTAGTCCTCGTAGCCGCCGTCGTTCAGGCCGGCGACCATGCTGACCACGGCCTCCGTCGCGTAACAGTCGACCACCATCTGCCCGACTTTTTGCTTGATCAAGCCGAACTCGGCGATCGGTTTGCCGAACTGCACGCGCTCTTTGGCTTGCTTGGCGGACAGCGCGATCAGCTTCTTCATCCCGCCGACACTGCCGCCGCCGAGGCCGGTACGGCCGGAGTTCAAGATCGTCATCGCGATTTTGAAGCCCTTGCCCGCTTCACCGAGCAGGTTTGCGTTCGGCACGCGTACGTTTTCGAAGTGCATGGTGGTGGTCGAGCTGGCGCGGATGCCCATCTTGTCCTCGTGGGGACCGTTACTCACGCCGGGCATGTCGCGGGTGACCAAGAATGCGCTGATTTTTCCGCGCTCACCGCTCTCACCGGTCTTGGCGAAGACCGTGAAAAAATCGGCAATACCGCCGTTGGTGATCCACAACTTGTTGCCGTTCAAGATCCAGTCGTCGCCGTCTTTCACGGCGCTGGTCTTGATCGACGCGGCGTCGGAGCCCGCGCCGGGTTCGGTCAAACAAAAGGCGGCGATCATCTCCCCCGTGGCGAGCTTGGGCATGTAACGCGCTTTTTGCTCGTCGTTCCCGAACAAGAGCAAGCCGCGCATGCCGATCGAACTGTGCGCGCCGACCGTGACGGCGGCCGACGCATCGTGGTGGGCGACTTGCTGCAGCGCGCGCGAGTAAGCGCTGCTGCCGAAGGCAAGGCCGCCGTGCTCTTCGGGTATTACGAAGCTGAACAGGCCGCCTGACTTCAGCTCTTCGATGAACTCGGGCGGAAACTCGCCCGCGCGATCCCAATGGCGAAAGTCTTCCTCGTGCGGGCGGAGGAGCTGATCGAGCGACGCAACCACGCCCTGCAAGGTCTCCCTTTCGGCGTCGGGAATGGTCGGGAACGGCAGAATCACGTCCTCTTCGATTTGACCCATGCACAGGGACCGCATGAAGCTGACCGTCTTCTTATCGACCAAGAGAACCTCCTTCTTCTTCGCACAATATGCGGGCGCTCGCGGATAGCTGCAACCTCGGCTAATCCGGCCTATGATTCGGACTCTCGATGCTGCACGAAAAACTGATCCCGCCTGAGACCAAGGGTCATGTGTCGGTCGCGCGGCTCGGCCGCTTTTGGTACGTCGCGTGTCGCAGCGAAGAGCTCGGTGCGCAGCCGCTCGCGCGCAGCGTGGTTGGCGTGCCGCTCGTGCTTTTCCGCGCTGAGGGCGGCCAGGCCGCCGCGCTGCTCGATCGCTGCCCGCATCGCAACGTGCCGCTTTCACTCGGTCGTGTGGTTGCAGGTGGGCGACTCGAATGCGCGTACCATGGCTGGCAGTTCGAAGGCGGTGGGCGCTGCACGCACATCCCCGGTTTACTCGGCCACGAAGGCAAGGAACGTCGCACGCCGGCCGCAGCCGTGCGCGAGCAAGACGGCTTCGTTTGGGTGTACCCGGAGCTCGATAGCGCGCCCGAAAGTGAACCCTTTGCGCTGCCGGCCGCGGGCTCCGACTACGCGCGCGTCGTGCGCGAAGTAGAGACCGAAGCCACGCTGCACGCGACGATCGAAAATGCCTTGGACGTGCCGCACACCGCGTTCTTGCACCGCGGCCTGTTCCGCGGCGGTAGGCAAAATGAGATCAGCGCCACCGTGCGACGCGCGGCCGACCGAGTCGAGGTGCAGTACGACGGCGAACCGCGCCCGACGGGTGTTGCCGGCCGGGTGCTTTCGCCGGGGGGCGGTACGGTCGAGCACTGGGATCGCTTCATCTTGCCCTCGATCGCTCAGGTCGAGTATCGACTCGGGCGAGACGTGCACTTCTTGGTCACCTCACTGTGCACGCCCGAGAATGATTTTCGCACCCGCATGTGGGCCGTGGTGCAATTCAAAACACGCTTCCCGTCGCGCGCCGTGGCGCGACTCTTGGAGCCGTTCGCGCTGCGCATCTTTGCGCAAGACGCGCGCATCTTGCGCGCGCAGGCCGACAACATTCGACGCTTCGGTGGTGAACAGTATCAATCGACCGAGCTCGATTTTCTCGGGCCGCACATCTGGCGGCTCTTGAAGCAAGCCGAACAAGGCGAGCGAGCAGGCGACGCGGTCGTCGAGCGTTCAGTGCGGTTTTTGGCCTGAATCGCCGCGCGCGCCAGCTCGTACCGCGATGCGGATGGTTCACAGACGGGCGTCGGGGAGCGCGGTCGCGAGGCAGGCTTCGAGGGTCGCGCAAGATTTGGCCAGACACTCGTTCGCGCTCTCGAGCGCGCTGTCGTCGTAGGTCTTGGCTGCTTCCAGACAGCGGGCCTCCGGATACTTCGTGCCGGTCGGATCGCATTTGGTTCCGGCCGTGACGAAGGTCGAGCAGAACCTCGCGCCATAGGTACTCGTTGCCAATCGTGCCTGCGCTTCGTTCTCGCACTTGCGGGTGGCGCTGACCGACGGGCAGGCTGCGCTCTCGACGCAGCCCGCGACGTAACCGAGGAAGTCAGGCCGGAACTTGGGTCGCGCCGCGAGGTCGGCTCGGCAGGACGAGCGGCACGCGGCCGCGTCGACGGCGTCGTTGCAGTCGTGCGCTTGGGCACAGGCGGTCGTGCAATACGCTTCTGGGGTGCTGGTGATGGTTTGCGTCTCGTCGCTCGAGGACGAGCAGCCGATGCCGAACGAAAGCGCGAACAATCCGGCTGGCCAGTGATGAACGAAGCGGCGTGACATTCGGCTCAGATATGACTCCAAAGCAGGCCCAATAGCCAGGCTCCGATGATCAATGGCAGGGCGATCGCGGCCGCCACGAGCGCGAAGCCGAGGGCCACGATCAAGTAGTCCACGGCGTCAGGGCGACGCAGCGGATCACTCGAGTAGCGCTTCAAGAGCTCGAGATTGCGGCCATTCGAACGCCAGAAGAGGTCGAAGGCGTCACCCAAGAACGGCACGCAGCCGATCAGCACGTCGACCGCGATGTTGAACACCACCCGCAGCACGACCACTTTGGGAAGCCGCATTCGGAAGGCCAAAAGCAGCAGGGAAAGCGAGCCTACGCCGGTCACGGCATCGCCCACGGTGGGGAAGAAGAAGCCGAGAACGGCATCTAGCCCGATGCCGATGCGGGTGCCGGGGATGGTCACCCCGTCGTCCAAGAGGCGCACGAGCTGGTGCGCCCAAGCGGGCGTCGACTCGCTATCGAGCTTGGGTTCGGACCGCGATTTTAGCGCCATGTGCCTTCTCTATGCTTGAACCGGGGCTGGCGCGAGGGCAAGCCTCGGGCGCCATGCGAGCGGTCGTCCAACGCGTCAATCACGCCTCAGTCACCGTCGATGGCGAGATCGTCGGGCGCATCAGCCGCGGCATTTGCGTGCTGGTGGGCGTGGGCCGGGAGGACGACGAGGCGGATGCGACCGCGCTCGCGGACAAGGTGATCGGCCTACGTATCTTCGAAGACGAGGCCCAGAAGATGAACCTGAGCCTGCTCGAAGCCGGAGGCGCATTGCTCGCGGTGTCGCAATTTACGTTGTTCGGCGACGTGCGCAAAGGCAAACGCCCGAGCTTCACGGCGGCGCTCGAGCCGGTGCGCGCCGAAGCTTTGTTCGAGCACTTCTGCGCCGAGTGCCGGCTGCGCGGCGCGTCGGTGGAGACGGGTCGCTTTCGCACCCACATGAAGGTGCGGCTCGAGAACGACGGCCCGGTCACGATCTTGATCGACAGCAAACGAGCGTTTTGAACGTGCCGGGTCGTGTTCGCGCTCTGGCCGTGCACGCTGCGTTCGGCATGAGTTCGTGCTTCGCGCTGTCTGCGCGCGCCGAGCCCGAGACCGAAGTCGTGGTCCCGGGGCACAAGAGTACTCGACCCGCGCGTGAATCGACCTTGGCGGGAACGCTGATCGACGCGAGCGAATTGTCTCGCCCGGGCGCCAATGCAGCGGCGGTCTTGGCGCACGTTCCGGGCGTGCAAGTCTCGGAGACCGGCGCGGCTTCGGACTTGGCGACGGCCTCGGTGCGAGGCGCGACGAGCGCGCAAACCCCAGTCTATTTGGCGGGAGTGCGCTTGAACGACGATCTCACGGGCACGGCCGATCTGTCGCTGATCCCGCTCTGGATGTTGGGCCGTGCCGAGGTCTTTCGCGGCAACGCCCCGGCCAGTGCAGACCGCCTCGGGATCGGCGGCGCGGTGTATTTCGAGCCGCGGGTGCCGCGCAAGAATCGGCTGCTCGCGGGCGCCCAGGTCGGCAGCTTCGGTCAGCGCGCGGGTTGGCTTGGCGCCGAGGTCGCCCAGGGTCGCGACGCGGCGTTGGTCGCTTTTCGCAGCGCGCACGCGCAGAATGATTACCCATACCTAGACAACGCGGGCACGAGCGACCCGAACGACGACCGCCAACGGAGTCGACCCAACGCCGACTCGAGCGAGCGCGACGCGTGGGCAATTGGCCGCACGGGGCTCGGTCGGCGCGGCGCGCGGTTGACGACGGTGTTCAATGCCTTCGACCGTGAGCAAGGCGTGACCGGCCTGGCCGCGGTGCCCGCACTTATGGCGAGGGCGGCGAGTACCCGACTGCTCGCGGGCATGACCGCGCAGGTTCCGTGCAGCTCCGACTCGGGCTGCGAAGTCGTGCTGACTAGCCAAGCGATCGCGGCGCGCACGCGGCTCACGGACGCCCAGGAGCTCGGGTTACTGGTGCCGCGTTTGGACGCGCACGGCACGCGCTTCGCGGAGAGCGCGCGTGTTTCGCTCGTTCGCGGCATATTTCGCGCACTTTTGGGCGCCAACCTCGAGTTCGAGCGGCTATCGCTGGACGGCGGCGGGACGGCCCTTCGAGCCCGGCGCAGCACGAGCTCCGGCCGGGTTGCCCTATCGGCGGCGCTGAGTCCGAACAGCGAACTCTCGTCGCTGGTGGTGCTCACCTGTGACAGAACCAGTGGTCCGTCGCAGACTCGGAGTTGCGCCGACCTCACGCCGGAAGCGCGCCTCGGCGTGCGCCAACGCTGGGGCGCGTTCGAGCTACGGAGCAACCTCGGTCGTTACGTGCGCGTGCCGACATTGGGTGAGCTTTATGGGATTTCGGCCGCGGTCCGCGGCAGTTCTGCGCTCGTGCTCGAGAAAGGGCTGGCTTGGGATGTGGGGGCGCGTTGGGAGGCAGGGCTCGGTCCGGTCTGGGCCTACCTCGACGTGTTCGGCTTCGTGCGGCGCGTGTCCGACATGATCGCGTATCGTCGCGCTTCGGTGGGCTCGGTGCAGCCGTTCAATGTGCGCAGCGTGCAAGTGCTCGGTGCCGAGCTGGAGGCGGGCGCGCAGTTCGCTCAGCACGCGCGCGCGGCATTGGCGGTGACCGTGCTCGACCCGCGCGAGACCAGCGCCGAGCGCAGCCTCCGCAACGACTTGATTCCGTACCAATCGCGGCTGGTCGGCAGTTTGTTCGTGGAAGGCTTTCTCGCCCCCGGGTTTCGAGCGCTGCGCCGCATCGGGCTGGACGCACGCTTGAGCCACCGAGGGTCACGCTTCGCGGATCCCGCCGGGCTTCTGGTCTTGCCTTCGTCGACCACGCTCGATTTGGGTGCGTCGCTCCGCGTTGGGCGCGAGCACGAACTGTCGCTGCGGGCGGCGCTCGATGACGCGTTCGACTCTCGGCATTTCGACTTCATCGGCTATCCCGTGCCGGGGCGACGCTTCAGCTGTTCGGCGGAAGCCGCGTGGTGAGCGAGCGCCTCGCCGCGAGGGCCCCTGACCGCTGAACACGCGCTCTCGATTTTGCCCGAATTTTGCGGCTTGTCGGCGGCCCGTGATACAGCCCCAACCGTGAGATTTCGGCCTGCAAAATGGGCTCGCACCGTGGGTGCGATGCTGGCCTTGGGGAGCGCGCTCTCGGCACTCGCGCCGTCCGCCAAAGCTGGCACTGGGCATGACCTGCCGCGTCGCTTCCTGGGCGCGCCGTTTTCGCTGATGTCGCTGACCATTGGTTATCCCAATGACGGCTTTCAGCTCCGCGCAAAAAAACTGAAAAATTCTGACGCATTGCGGGTGAAAGACAGCAGCAAAGACAACATCTTTGCGCACCCCGCCTTGGTCTTGATGCTGGAGCGCAGCGCGCGCGAAGTGGCACGAGCGGAGAAGGGCTCACTATTGATGGTGGGGGATCTGTCGCGCCGCGATGGCGGTCCGCTCGCGGGCCACGTCAGCCATCAGAGCGGGCGCGACGCCGACATCGGGTTCTATTTGCGCGACGCCTCGGGGCGCCCCGTCGTGCGCGAGCACTTCACGCCCTTCGAGCCCAATGGGCGTTCGCGCTGGGAAGCGGGCGTGTACTTCGACGACTACCGCAATTGGCTGCTGTTGCGCGCTTGGGTCACTGACGAACGCGCGGGCCTGGTGCACATCTTCGTGTCCGCGGGCCTGCGCTGGCGGCTGATCGAATATGGTCGAAAAGATCCGCGCTTTGCTCGCTATGTGGACGATGTAGCGCTGCTCTTGAAGCAACCCGCCGGGCGCAGCGTGCACGACGATCACTTTCACGTACGCATCGCTTGCCCCGACAACTTGGGCGAGCTTTGTCAGAACGAATCACGACTCGGCGGTTGACCCTTGCGAGTGAGCGCGCACGCGCTCACTCGCTGCCGGCCGGGGCCTCGCTGTCGCTGATCGCGCGCAGCTTGCTGACGGCCGAAAATTCGTAGCTGCTTGTTGCGCTCACGGCCTTGCCGTCGCGGTGGCGGGTTTGCCGACAAGCCGCGGTCCAACCGGTGGTTTCGTAGCTGGCCTTTTTGAGCCGGCGCGATTTCTTGATCACGACTTTGCGCGCCGACACCGAAATGTCGCAGTGGTCGTTCACGATCACGAGGTCGCGCGCGGAGGCGAAAGACTGCGTGAGCAAGCCCTTGAGTCCGGCTTTGTCGCGCGCGTGTTCGTTCAACGTCACGTGGTCCTCGGACAGGGCGAGGAAGCCGTCGATGCTGCGTTGATTGAGCGCGGTTTCCAGCTTGAGCACAATGCTCGCGGTCGAAGCTAGAAACGGCTTTTGCATCGAGGTCGAGGACATGGCGACGGCGCGGTCGCAGCACAGGCCGATGCGCTGCGCGTCTTTGTCGGTTTCGGTGACCAACTTGCGCGCTTTGCATGAACCGCCGCGCACCACGACTTGGCCGGCTTCGAGGCTCTCGGTCCACGACGGCGCTTCGCCGACTTCCGGAAAGGTGTCGCACGCGCGCTGCCATTGCGAGTCCGTACACAAGGTTTTGCCCGTGTCCTTGCAACGCGCGAAGGCTTGGCTGTAGTCGAGACCCTGGTTGTCCTCGCGCCGAAGCACGCTGAATTTGTCGAGCCAAGCGCCACTCGGGCCGACGAGCCCGGCGGGGACGTCGCGTTCGGGCATGCCCGCGAAGCCGCGGCCCGCGTTGCTGCTCGGCGCGAGCCGCGGCGCCAGCGCGGCCGCGCTCGGCGCGTCGTCGAGCGCGGCCGCGCTGGCACTGGCACTGGCACTGGCGACGGCCGCGCTGGCGCTCGCGCTCACGCCCTGAGCGGTGAACGTGGGTGTGCGCGCGCGCCACACGGCGAGCCCCCCCAAAAAAATCGACAGCAAGACGCCTGCGGCGACCAAGCGATGCCAAACGGGTGACGAGCTCTGGGGGCCCGGCTTGGCCCCCGACCGAGCGTCGGGCAACGGGGTGCTGGCGGTGAGTTCGGTGGCCGATCCGCTGCTGATCGGCGGGTTCGCCGTCACCGCCGCGCCGTCGATGCGCGTCACGGCATCTGGATTGGGCGCTGCATAGTGGCCGCTCGAGCTGGCGTTCCCCAGCGAGAGAGCGATGTCGCCGCTCGTGGCCAGCGCGGCCAAGAGCGCGTCCCAGAACGCGCCCGCGTTCGGGTAGCGCTCTTTGGGGTCGACGGCGAGCGCGGTCGAAAAGACGCGCTCGAGCGCGTCCCCGAGCTCGACGCCGTGGGCGCGCGGCGTGGGGCGGCGCGTGGTGTCGGCGGCGGCGATGAACAATTGCGCGGCGTCCACGCCCTCGAGTGCGCTGTGGCCGACGATCGCTTCGACGAGCACGAGCGCGAGCGAGAACACGTCGCTCCAAGGACCGGTCGCGCCGTAGCGGCGGCTGAATTGCTCGGGCGAGCCATAGCGCGCCGTGAACGCTTGTAGCGATGCGCCCGTCTCTTCGAAGGCCTTGGTGAAACTTTCCGATTCGGTGACGACCTTGGCGATGCCAAAATCCAATACTTTCAGCGTTTTTCGGCCGGCGACTTCGGCCAGGAACAAATTCGCGGGCTTGATGTCGCGATGCGCGATGCCTTGCTCGTGGGCGAGCGCGAGCGCGCGCGCCGCAGCATCCAAGAGCTCGATGGCGGCTTTGGGGGTGCGGCCTCCAGAGCCCGAGCGCACACGCTCCGCGAAGTGGTCGGCCAATGATTGGCCATCGAGCCACTCCAAGACGATGAACGGAGTCCAGGTCTTGTTCGGCGAGACCAGCGCGCCGACGTCCAGCGCTTGCACGATGCCCGCGGTCGAGCGCGAGAGCTGGTGCAAGAGGCGCCCTTCGGCCAGAAAGTTGCGCTCGAACTCGTCACGCGCAGCGCCGCTCAGCGTGCGTGGGATGCGCAGGCACTTGACCGCGACCTTCTCGTTGAAGCCCAGGTGATGAGCGCGATACACGACGCCAAAGCCACCGCGACCGACCACCGCGTCGACCTGGTACTTGCCGTCCAGGGTGGCGCCGACCCAGTCGAAGGGATCTTCGCCGCTATCCGTCATTCCGGTCAGCAAACCACATCTTCGCCGCCCACGGAATGCGCTGATTATTGCGCTAGTTGGGCCATTTTTCGCGCCGCGGCCTCGAGGCGGGACCCGCAGGGCGGAATCTTCTCGTTGAAA
>Ga0247757_10000675_pt1 | contig 27032 bp, 26 predicted proteins | sample UWRJL126311R4_FD_180929 | JGI IMG/M metagenome (GOLD analysis project Ga0247757, IMG submission 180929) | Plant litter microbial communities from Arlington Agricultural Research Station in Wisconsin, United States - UWRJ-L126-311R-4 | ecosystem: Environmental > Terrestrial > Plant litter >...
AAGGAAACAAGGGGTAACAAAAGAGTTTAGGCGCCGTTAAAGCAAACCTGATCCAATGGACGATCTTTGTCCACTTTGTTCTGTGGCGCAGCGCTTAATCTGCGACCACCCGAAACGCGCTGCCGACGCAACAGCGCTTGCATCCCTTTCTGGTCTGTTGGCTACTTTTGGGGTTATTTGCGATTCAACCTCTTTTCTTTTAGCTGTTCTATGCTTATGTGTGAAACGCTTGCAGCCTGTTAGCTATTCCCGTTTGATATTTTTCCCATCTGCGCTTTTGAGTCAACATTCTATGTCGCGCAAGCAGAGAAATGTTTTGACTTTAGAACAAGCAATGTAGGAAGCACATTTAAAAAACAATCATTACTGTACTACAAATAGGTTGAATTCTCGCTCTTAGACGTTTCTTCAGATCATCCTCCTCTCATTAAGTAAATCATGACGGATCCTAACGAAATGGGCCCCTGCATTGTATGTAACAAAGTTGATGCTCGGATCTGTAACCGGTGTAAAAGCGCCCGCTACTGCTCAACAACGTGCCAACATGCCGACTGGCCTACTCACAAACTTCTTTGTGCATCCTTTTCCAAATTCGACATCTCGAATCGACCAACCGACGAACACATCCGAGCGATCTTCTTTCCAGTCGATACGGAGAAGCCGAAATTAATTTGGCTTCATAGCAAGTGGTGCGATGACGACGACGGCAGTAGGTTTCAGCTTCCTGAGATTGAAGCATATATGGGCCCTAATACTTTTTCTTGTCGGGTACCAATTCCGTACAATCCGGTTTTAGAGAGACAACTGTCAGACACAATCCAGCTATGCTATCGTGACACATTCCTTTTCGATGGATCAAAACCCAACAGCAGTGTTGCAGCCATCACTACTACTAAACCCGGACAATACCATGACTGGCGAGGTCCGATCATTGCCTATGCCAACGCGGGACCGGGTGTGAATCAGGCCACTTGCAAAGACTTTGACATGGGTGACTTTCGACGTCTCACTGACTATTTCCTCTGGTATAACTACAAACCTCCACCAGCTACCCAGCAGTCCAATGACGCAAAGATCAAAGGTGTCAAGATCAATTGTATTGGCGACCAGAAGATGTTCAACAAGCCGGGCTTCGAGGCAGTTGAACTTGTCTCGACAGATCTTATCTTCTCTAAGCACGATACCTCCGAGATCACAAAACGCATCGGACTTCCCATTTTCACACGACGTTGCCCTCCACACTCAAAGTGGGCGAACGACCTGGACAATGAGATTTTCGAACGCAAGAGCCCTTTCAACAACCAGTATGCTACGTTCCTGCACTTATGCTGCGATCCGAAGGTCGAACCCGACCTTCGTGCGGGATCATTGGGTTGGGGCTGGGCTTCCATGCAGTGGCAGAATCGTGTGGGAAGTGTCATTGTTGTGTGTCAGGACAAGAAACCGCTATTACCGTTGCATGTAGAGGCATTGTGCAAGTACTGTTTCGATGAGATACGCCCACTCCTAGCTCACTCTATCGGAGAGTATGAACCAGAAGAGCCAATGGGGAAAGATGCAGTTTTGGCCATGACCTGCCGACCAACTTCCATAATTCACTGGCACAAGCTATTGGAGGAGAAGCATGAAGCAGGAGAAGATACGGATGTCCCCTCCCCTTACGACATGTAATGCTGTGCAGGCAGTGGCCTTAAGATAAGCATATTCCTTTGTCAGTATTGAAGAACAGGTTTGAAAACAACAGGACGAGCATCAGATGCTGTAGGGTTGGTATGTTCGTCTCGCCGCTAAAAGCTTTGATGAACTGTTTATGAAAATACCAGATAAGTAGTTTTAGCAAAACCTACAAGTTGTGTTGATTCAATAAATTTGAGTCAATTCTGAATGTTTTTGTCCGTTAACAATATACCTTGTTGCAACGCTTATTTATAGTGTCTCCAACAAGAATCAGGTGATATTTCAGTTCCTACATATTCTAGATCTTGGCCCGAACGACAAAAAGGATTAGGACCTGACTTGGCTCTAAGAAAAACGAGAGTGCGACGTGCATGCGTCCTAAGGGTAGCCCGCCGGAATAACCAGCTGTGGCATGCTGACCGTTCAATTGGTCAACTACATATGAAGTGCTTAACAAAAGTATGGGTTGCATGCCAAGCCACCAGGCACAGATGGTCTCTACACAGTACATTCAATATTTGCCTTATAACCGGCAATGCGGACAATGCTTTGCCTAGCTCTCCCCAGTCCCTGTCCGTCTGCCGAAGCCACAAGGAAACTGATAGAGCGACATGCATGTCTTCTATACGCTAGCGAGACCACAAACTATAGGCTGTTCGATTGGTTGATATGGGAAGTAACAAATGCATCTTACAATCCGTTCCCTTTTCTAAGACCCGTAAATGAAACTTGAAATTATATATAATATGTATATAGAAGTCCCGACTCTACTGAATCAGTCCTCACCATTTACGAACAACAACTCTCTACACCAAAATGTGCAGTTATACCGAGATCCCAAGAATCTTCCAGGGTTGCAAACAGACCCCCACGAAGCACGTCGTCCCAACTAGGGCCTACGTGTCATGCGACAAGATCCCTGGCACAAGTAAATACTGCCCGGACGCTCAGAAATCAAACACTATATTTGGGGCATCCCCTGCTAAGGGCAATTGTCCTTAGTGGTATGTTTCATAGATAGTGGTAAAAGCGGCAAAAGAGGTAAACGACCAATGGACCAAGTCCCTAGGAAGAATGAGAGGCACTCATACGTCCATGCTACTCTTTTTACCTGGGTTAACATAAGGCAGCTGTGGAAAGCTGTATCACATGGCAGCATCGCTGATAAAATAATGGACAATTGTGACATATATGTTTCGGGAACAGTTTTGCTTTCCTCTTGATAGTTCCAAAGGAAAAGCTAGTGCCGTCACTAGTTTTAGCCAGCCTATGCGTTAAGCCTGTGCGAGTGGGGGCATCACCGTTTCCATTGTCATAAGTTATTCGTACCTTCCAAAAGGTACGGCTCAATCCAATACATCATCGAGAGCCGCTCTCATAAATTTCGCACCAGCTGCGTTTCTCTCTTACACTTGTTGATTCCTCAGCCCACGCTTACGGCTCATCGTAACAAGCCGCTCTCACGAATCTCGCACCTGTTGCTCCATCTCTCCATAGCCAAGAATTACGCTGCATGTCGAAGCCATCAGAGGGTTCGGTCCTGATTGTTCGCCGGTCAGTTCCAGAGGGTTAGGATAAGCGAATTATCGGCGTTGGAGGTTCTGCTATAGTATCTTTATACGATGACACCACGGTATTGAAGGGCTACGTCGTTGTGTTTGACGGCCGAATCGCCTACTCCTTTGACGATGAGGCATCAAAGCACTCTCTTGATTTAGAATACTAAGTCTACAAGAGGTTAGGACCGCACTAAAATATTTTACGATGTCTTAGTTGGGTTCAAGTAGCAGGAGACGTATATTCCCTTCGCCTAGAGCTAGCCTCAAAAGGCAGCCTCCGCTCTCTCATTGAAACAAACGAAACGAGTCAAGTTGGAATGTCTCTACGGCTCGCTTGGGCTGAAGGCCTAGCAGCAGGCCAAGCACACATACACTCTAAGAGGGTGTATCACTGCGACTTCGGTTGTCGCAATGTTTTCTTGACGGACGATAATATGATTAAGATAGGCGATTTCGGGGGGGCTGGGTTGGATGACAACGAATCCGATGGAGTTGAAGAATCCCGGTATGAGCTACCCCTCCGTTGTAGACAAGAGTGGGAGGACAGGCCGTACCTTAAGCGAGATCTTTTCGCTCTGGGCAGTTCTATTTACGAAATTATGGCATGGAAAAAGCCATTCGCTGAGCTGGATGATGGAGAAGTGGGGGAGCGCTTTGCTCGTAACGAGTTTCCTAGTGTAAGGAACATTTTATGTGCTGATATCATTCAAAAGTGCTGGGAAGAGAAGTATAATAGAGCAGAAGACGTACTGGACGCACTCCGACCTGCACGGGCAACGAGATTGAAGGACAGTCTGTAGGATGCCATGTTCTTACTACAAATCTACGAGCTGGGCTGCTTGCGGCGACTCCGTTAAGTCTACCCTCTAATATGCGAATGTCCCTCCCTCTACATTTCTTGGTACCAATGTATGGGCTTCTTGCACAAAGTATAGTAGCGCAGCTTCACCACGCCCGAGGTTCGGTCTTGGATGCGATCAATTACATCCTCTCACTCCATATCTATCTTATCCTTGAACGAGAGTAAGCGCTGTTCGTTTCAGACAAGCCAGAAAGGAGTTACGTAGTAGGTGCCAGAACGCCACTCACTACGATAAATTCCTTCTATACCCTCCTCAGATAAGGCACGAATGCTCATGGGGTCACCATCGCCACACTATCTGGCACGGCATACTGTGGTTCCAGTAGCTGCGAGGTAACCGCATTCTCGACGATCGGGCGCTTCATCACTAGGCTCGACTTGTGGTGTGCTCTCCTGCTCCTCGGCCACAACACTCTCCGAAATGAAAGGAAATTCTGTCGTTATTTGGTAAACCAGCAACTTAATCTACTCTCGTACTTGCCTAGACTGCTTCCATCAAAATATTTTAGGGCTGAGTCTGCGTCCGTACCACTTGGACTGTGGTCCGTCCTTCCTCCATCAAGCGATTCCTGTCCAGTTCGGCAGTGCATGAGCCCCCTCGACTCCGAGGGGCCTTCGATGCCACCCGTTATGTCTATATGCATGTTATTCGGGTGCTCTTGGCTTGTAAACGTCAGCGGGCGATAGTACCCTGATATTGCAGACCAGAAGCGTCTGCAGCTGTCAATGAGGCAAATACTCTCGCTACTAAAAGTTTCGATGAGCTGTTTATGGTAACGCCAGATAAGTAGTTTCAGCAAAACCTACAAGTTATGTTAATTCAATATTTTAAGTCAATTCTGAATGTCTTTCGTCCGTTGACAAAAGGGATTAGTTATCATATATCAGACACCACCAAATCTGCGATAATCTTGGAGCAAAACGTGAGGTAAGAAGCAGGACAGACATCAGCGTTGTAATGGATCCCATTGGCCATATGGGTCTCATTTGGCATATTTCAAGCCGATCCTATCAGCAAACCGCCAACACCTTGCGGGGGGACAATGCATTTGCCAGCATCAAACAACGCCTCTCAAATGCTTATACAGCCGTTCCATGCACCCCATACCCGAAGGAAATCACACAACCGAAGCCAGAAATCATGAGCCTCGAGCATCGTATCGACAAATCATTCATATCCCTCACAGCCTCGCAATGCCTGTCTTGGGACCAAACTCGCCGCGGTTGTACTTCTTCAGATCATAACCCGCCTTCTTGAACCTCTTCATCTCCCAAGAGCTCTTCTTCACGAAATCGTCACCTGCCATCCTCTTCCGTACGTTTGCCTTGCTCTCGCCACCCTTGATACTTCCAGTCTCATGCATGATCTCGGAATCGGCCCAAGACCAAGAGAACTCCTTGAGGAGAGGATGGGTTTGGTTGTTCGTCTGAATAGCGGAAAAGGGGTTCTTGTGCGAGAACTTGAGAAGTTCGGGGGTATCGATAGCATCTTGCTTAACTAGGGTCGCTGCCGCGGTGGAAGGTGCGCGACGGTTAAAGGACGACGGCACGTTCCGTTTTGATGGTACGTTGATGAAAGGGTCTGAAACATCGCTGCTGTCGTTATCCCCTGGAATGCCAGCCTGTCGGCGTCTGGTTTGCGCAATGACCCTTGGCTTGTCCGGCGAATCAAACTGGATATCAGCCTGTAGCCCTTGAATACCAAGGACATTGTTGTGCCCACCAGCAGGCGCCATCGGTGTCTTGACAGGGCCAGGTATCCAATCACTCTCTGGATCGCTCTCAGGCTCAACCGTTGTGCCACGACGTCTCTGGTTCTCTTCGTCTTCAGCAGAAACCTGTACTTTAGCTCTTGAAGGTGTTGCCTTAGCACTCCCATTGGCCAAAGGATCAGCATCTTTGACTTCCGGCTGTGCCTCCTTCTCTTCGCCTCTGCTCTGTGCTTCTCTAACTTCTTCGGTGATATTTCCCGGAATAGCAGCATGAATCTCTGTCATTAACTTCGCTCTCCGACAGAAGCTATCCCAGTCTTCACTTGCAAGCTTGCCAGCGGCCTCATTCAGCGCGCTCGCCGGGTTCGGCTGAATCAATAAGCAAGAAATGGTGACTAATACATCTCGCAACCTCAAGGAGCTGCTCCAGTCTCGCTTCAAAGTTTCGACGCAAACAGCGCCAGTCGCCTCGTCAATGTTTGGATGCCAAAGTTGTGTGCGAAATGTAGCCGTAGGTGGAGCGGTAGGGTATGTCGGAGGGATGTCAAGGTGCAAGCGCCAAACTCCATTTGCGTACGGTGTGCCCACAGGGCCAGCGAGGAGGATATCAAGTGATGTTAGGTCTGAGGGTAGATCGGCGGCGCTTGACGGCGGAAAGAGATAATTCGGAGGAAGGCCTGCTGTATGAAGCGAGCCATGGTCGGCGGCAAGGCGGCGAAGAGACTTGGAGTTCTATGTGCGTAGAATGAGTAGCTGTGCTTTATACTAGGTTATGCACAAAGCGCCGGCGCATGTTTACCATGTCTTGGTGAAGCTCTCGGAGAGATAAAAGCAATGGCGAGATTAAGGTAGGGTGGGTCGGCAAGGGAACACCATGGAGACGATAGCCCCGTTTGGCTATTGTTGTTCAAGTAAGAGTGGGTAGCGCTGTCTTGAACAACAATACAATCTGCATTGTGGAAAGCGCGTCGCCTCGCCGACATGGCCTAGCGCGCATGTTTGGCGTTTCTGTCCAAAAGCGGTAAGAACGGCCGTAGCTCCCACCTTCTGCATGCCAATCACGAATTCCACATCATTCAAAGCAAATCTAATTTGAAAGACATTTGTGTATTGTGGAACAAACCTGACCCAAGTCCTACGCTTTTACTACAAGAAGGACACTTGCTCGTAACTGTGCCTATCGAACGCCATGCTCACCAGAGTCTCCCTACCATTACAAGATGTCCATGTCATCAGCGGGATCCATGAACGCAAATTGTCCGCTCTCAATCGCCGCCACCCTGTCTATCTCTGCCTGATACTCTTTCCGCAATGTTTCCAGCGTCACGACATGCCTTTTAAGGAGTTTCTTGCCCTGCCCTATCTGCCAGGCCTGTGGAGCCCTATCATCGATGCGTTGGTCTGCGAGAATATAGGCATCTCTTGCATTTACTGACGATAGCGCATTTATGATCATCAGGTAGCACTGTGTTATTGACTCGTCAGCAGGATCATGCACTTGAGACGAGGTCGATTTGAGACGCTGTAGTTTCTCGTACAGTATCGTCGCTGCGCCTCGGAAGTTGTTGCGAGAGAGGCGGAAAGAATAAAGGATTTGGTGGTAGGGGGGTCCTGATGCAAGGTTGAGTTTTTCGTGGCATAGGTTAGAGAGAATAAGATCCACATCATCCGTGAGATCGATGAAAGGGAATTTGAGCAGTGCTGTAGTCTGCGATTGTTCCACCATAGAGGTGATTATCTTCTGGAGGTTATTGGTTCTTCTAAACACTTGTTAGTCTGCGCGTTGTCAGGGATAAAGAAACACGTACAACGCAGCATTGGGTTGTCCTATCAATGCGGTGTACGCATCTTCGAACCGTGATGTCTGTATCAAGGCCGTAAAAAGGCGTTGGAGAAGTTCGCTTTTAAGAGTCTGGTCCCTAGAACCCATCATCGACCTCAGTCCCAGCCGAGCATAATCAGCGACGAAGGAATATGCTTTAGCTTTCTCAAATAGACTCATGACATGAGAAAAATATATCGGGAGCCCTTCAGAAAACTGAGCTCTCTCAATCTCAGTCAACAGATTAGCGGAATCGACTTCATCTATGTTGAAGTTGCTGCTAAGAGCTGGTAAAATTAGCGATTTCGTCCACCTCACAGTCTCCGTGCACGTACCAAGATTATATGCGGCTCTCTGGAAGTATACAGACGCTTGCTGGTTATCTCCCATGGATATGAAGAGGCGGCCTTTGAGGTAGCTAGCCCAGTTGGTGTCAGATAGGAATTTCGAGAAGTCCATCGCCAGACGATATTCTTTTTGGGATAGAAGCTTCGCCATCACATCTTCAACCGCCGAGTCAAAAGTGTTTTTTTCAAATATTGAGGCAGTCCACCCACGACTCCAATATGTCAAGAAGTTGACCTTAAGGCCATTCGGTATCGAAAAGTCAAAAGCGTCGTCGCCATACATACCTTCCAGAACGGTCTGTATCATAGGGAATCGGCGTTTTGTTTGAAGGGTCTCATCCAGACTTTTCATCAAGATGGTCGAACTAGGCCCGGTGGGCGTCTGGTACGACCACACTGTCGTCGCGAGCCAGTTTAGAACATACCAGTCCTTGAACTCATCAACTAAGAGAACAAAGACTTGCGAAGCATCAAAATGATCAGATAATTCGGACTCGTACTGCATGAACAAGATGACAACTAACAAATCCAAGAGAGTGTTGTAGTTGGTTTCCAGGGTCTCCAAGGATATTCCAAGTAAAGCACTCAAGCCGTACCTTGCGACCTGTTTCTTGTGCTGTGATTGTTGGGGCTGCTTTCCCTCACCATGGAATTGTAGAGTACTCAACGCTTTCACAAACACGTCCGTACTCAAGCTCCTGATTTGAAGACCGAGGTCCTGTACTAGAATCGATAGATCCTCGTCTTTTACCAATGAGCTGAGTTCACAGTTGGCTTCCATTTCCTCCATGCGATCAACGACGGTAACAGGCTGGCTTCGAAGTACATCCATTTGAATTTGCTGTTTAAGTTCCTGCTGGAAAGAGGATGAAAAGCGCCGTCGAAATAATGCCGCTGCATTTAACAGCCTGGATATATTTCGTGACTCTGGCTCTGGTTTTTGAAGGGCTTTGTGTAGGAAAGAATAGTCAGAAGGTGTGCCATTCACCAAGGATGGATTCAAGGCAATGGTTTCCAGATCGCTACATTTGCGGATGGCTGATAGGTAATCGCTAAGTACTAGCCAAGGAACATCGTCTGCGAAGTCATATGAGAGAGATATATATTCCCCTCTTCGTTTATGGAGGTCTTGGACAATGCCAAAGTAGGCCAGCCATTGCTCGGAAATAGCTTGATCGTAAGTTTCAGGCCCTAAAGGAATCCTTCGTGCTTTGGCGGCAGAAGCTGCTATAGTTGCACAAAGGCGATCCTTCAACCCGGCAGTAAGTGCTGCGGTCAGATGGTCGGCTTCCAGATCCCTGCGCATGATCGAAAGTGCAGTCTCGAGTGTTGCAATTGTGAATCGCCCAGGAACGAACAGGAAATCAAGCCATTTTTCAGCTAGTCCATTTTCGTAAAGATCTGAAGAGTCCCACTCCTGTTCTCCTGGATTGGCTGGATGGTTCCGGAGGCTCTCAATAGTCAAAGGCCCTGAGTCAACAGTTGTCCAGTCATTTTTCCAACTTTGGCTCAGCCGTCCAGATGCCTCGGAAGGGTCAAATGTTATCGAATAAACCTTACTACTTGGGCCAGATCTAGCACGAACCCAGAGCCTGGTGTCTGTCCAAGTGGAAACTCTGGGAATAATAAAAAACTCTTCCAGGGTCCAGACCGTAGTATTCATAAGATCGTCAATTGGAGGGAGGAAGGAAAATTCAGGTTGAACGTCGAAAATACCCTGCTCTCCTCCGTCGTCCGCGTCCCTAATTCCCCAGAATTTGAATTCGTGTCGCAGCGGCGAGTAGACCGCTATGTAATACTCGGCTCCTGGTGGTGCAGATGTGTTCACAATTTGCAATAGTGTAGATTGGGAGGGTTCGATGATATTCGACTGATTCCGATCGTGTGCGCCATCCGTATTATCCATCAGATCTTGCTGTCTAGTCATCTTACCGGACTCCACGTTGAATATTCTCAAAGTGTGGTCCAAACATACGGTGATGATATGTTTGCGGTCCGGGGAGAATGTTACAGCCGCCGCAGAAGATAGCGCAAGGTCGGTGTTTTCAAAGCGTATTGTCGGCTGTCCCTTCCATGGCAGTACACCGCGGAGCGTGAGTGACCAATTGTTATGCTGGAAGATTGTCTCATTCCACAGGGCGTCGTCTTTATTCTCGCGCTCCAAACGCAACACACCTCCATTTCCCAACGTAACCAGCAGCTCGTCAACACTGATGGCGACGAGTCGGTATGGCACATTCGTGCTGAACAAAGTGGGATGGTTTCTCTTGCACCAGTCTCCGATATCCAACTCTGAAGCTTCAGGCTTCATAAAAAAATCTCGAGGTATCGTAATCGTATACAGCTCGTTATTACTTGTGATTGCGAAAACTGTCAGTGCGTCTCGATCTTCGGGCTCAGCGAATCCAATACAAAAAGGGCGTATAGGCGAAGTGAAGTGGAGCATTAGTGTTATGTTAGCCTCGTATTTGTCGTTGTACTCATGCTCCATATCCGTTGCCTGTAATTCAAGTGTTTTTCTGCCATCGAGCAAGCGCCAAAGAAACATGCGCGGGTACCGACCGTGTCGCCTGAAAAACATCGACCCGTCGTTAGCCAGGTGGCGCCTCGAAAATGAATCGTCATCTTTTTTATTATAAACATCGTCGATTATCGTACGCTTCGCACGGGTCTGCAAGCCGAATGTCGAGTTGCTGCTCGCGGGGAGGGTAATTGAGACCGTAGATCCAGGAAACGCAGGCTCGATGTTCAGTCGCGCCTCTTTGTAGAGGCAGGTACCTCCGTTCCTCGCCATTGTAATCCCATGCGCCCGTTCGGAAAAGCTGCCCTGGGGGTTGTGTGTTGACAGCGCAAGGTGAGGTTGAAGTCGCGCGCTCGCCAAACAAAACTTGGGAGCTGTTGCGCGCAGCTTGCGCCACAACGCGCTAGCCACAATCGCATTTCAAGTCACCCACAATTACTAGTTATTATTCAGTGTTGCTCTCACTGCATATGATCGGTGACTACATCTTGCTGTTTAAGGTAACTGAAAATTACTCTACTGTATATAATGGGATCTCGTTATGACCATCGAATTCCCCCGTCTACGCCGATTATGCATGATATCAACATACAGAAACATAAGCATCTCATTCCAATCATTAATGATTCTCTAAGTCTTTCTCCTTCGGGTCGCCAATACCGTCCTCATTGATGGCAAAGAGACAGTCGCTTTCAGGAAGGCAAGGACTGTCATAGATCTTGCATACTCGCGTCTCACCTCGACCTTTTCTTAAGCTCAGACGTGTTGTACTCGAATGAGCGATGATGTTACCGCCAATTGGCTTCTTCGGGTCAGGATTAAACATTGCGCTTGGTCCTCCATCAACTTGTGCAACGACTTGATTGGTGATGACCACCGCAATACCAAATTCATCAGCAAGCCGTTGCAAGGTACGCATAAACTTGGCTAGATGAGTTTGCCGACTTGAAAGCTCTCCACGACCGGAGAAATCAGTTCGGTATAGCGACGTAGCAGAATCAACGACCAGAAGAGAGAATCGAGTTTCCGTCATCATCTGTGCGGCCTGGTTGAGAAGATCCAGTTGATGATCGGAGTTGTAGGCACGGGCGTATGCTATGTTGTCAAGCACCTCTTCCCCAGAGAGCCCATACCTATTTGCCACCGCGAGAAGACGTACCGGTCGAAAAGTACCTTCTGTGTCAATGTACAAGCATTTACCTTCCCCACCACCCATGTCAAACGGCAACTGGCATGTCACAGCCAGTGTGTGACATATCTGGCTCTTTCCCGTTCTAAATTCGCCGAAAATCTCTGTTATGGAGCCGGTTTCGATGCCGCCTGCAAGGAGAGTATCCAGCTGTTTTGAACCGGTGGTAATGGAGATCAGTTCACTTCGACGTTGGTGCATCTCAGTCGCCGTCGTGAATCCCATAGGAACAAGCTTTGCCGCTTCTTGAAGAAGTTTAGATGCTTTTTGCTCTGAGATGCCCTTTATCTGTTCTAGCTGCCGCTTTGGTCTGGATTGGAATTAGCTGGGGAGTTCTTGAAATCGCTGAACTGGACTTACGTATACGCGATAGCTTCTACAGTGTTGTAGCCGCCATCTATAACAAGCTTGATGTCGCGTGCAGTCAATCCGTTGAGGCCCTGCGACACGTTAGGAACAGATACAGCCGCATATGTTTTCGACGCGTACCTCGAGAGCTCCGACAGGAGTGGGAGCGCCTGGTGCGCTCGTTGAACCATCTTCATACTGTTCTTCTTCGTTACTCATGGTTGGATATTTCAGAGATATAAGATTCAAAAGCTGCGTGGACGTTGTCGAGCGATGGTGGGAAGAGAAATTAGGCAGAGTGGCGATGAAGACGCGTGAGCTGGCAAGAGATGACCTAGGCAGTCGACGCGCTATCACATGATGAACTCACACCTGATTGGTCGAAAGCTTGAGAGCCTTTCCAATGTGTCAATCAATGTTTGAACAAGTAGATACAATTCATTTGTATCCAGCATTCTCGCCGCCAGCATTGAACTTATTCAATATGTACATCTACCTCATTTCATTCCCTAGAGGTAATAAAACGAGAAGAGACATTTTGTCCATGCAGTCCATAAAATGTCAAAGGACATTGAAATGACTAACACCAAGCTTGCGTACTATCAGCCGACATGATCAACCTCCCAGAATCATTACACAACATACGCAAGCCTCGTTCTTCCCCTCACCGAGGCATCTTGGTCTAGTTCTAGCTCCACAAAAATCGCATTCCCACCCTTGAGCTCCCACCTCACCGGACCCGCAATTACACATCGCCTCATCGACGCCATCCTTGATCCCCATCCCAAGTGCTCCCACAACGCGTCCCACCAACCGCGCCCTAGCTTCTCAGCGCTAAACACACACAACGTAATAACTAAAGTCCTTTTTTTTTCTAGAAAACCTTCTGGAAACGGATCCTCGGCACCCCTAGCGCCTTCTTCCCCCCCTTCCTTGCTTTGCCCTAGGTTCACAACTTAGGAACATGTAGTGGAAACGAACGGCTGAACGCATTTTAGCCTGGCTTTTTTTTTTCTTCTTCTTCTGTTTCCAGACCTGATGAGACGGTACACAAGCCAGAGCTGCTATTGCCTCAACCAAAAGAGGTAACTAAGTACCCAAGCCCACGAGCCCCGTACGCCACTTCGAAGGATTTTAACGTTCCGCCGGACGGATCGTGATCGCCCTCGCGTACCGTACATCAGCCGTGATCCGAAATTACAATACAGCCTCATGGGCAAAAACAAGAGTTCGTGAGGGGGCGCGCCCCTATCCGCTTTCGTATCGTGCTGACGGCAGAAAAACAACGCCCAGGCCGTTGAGGCGCAAACTCTATTTGATCCTCACACTTTGTCCACTAAACGTTGCTGAACGCGTACCTCGGCCTCGAAAAAAGCAGGTTGAGGTGTGGTGCAGATACACATGAGCATGTGAAAGAATATATATGGGATGTATTCACAAGTATGATGATTATGCACTAAGGAAGAGTAGAACGCCCTCGTTATACAATGCGACTTTTAGGTGCTCAACGCCTCATCCAGGAGTCCTCCAGGTTCTACCTGGGGGCTTAACTAATAAGTAACAGCACGTAAGCCAAAATGAACATGCAGTCGACATGCTTGCGAGTATAGATTCGCTCTAGTGACGCCCATGCAAAAAAAAACTGATTGGTGCTGATGGTTAACACCAATCAAGATACATGCAGCCTTCCCATGCATTGAAATAGCTGCAGATGCAACGCCGATCCATGATACCAAAAATGCGACAAGTAACAAGAGCAAGTGGACGAACATCGTATCAGACTTGCTCGACAAACTGTGAGGTCCTTGAGCCAGAGCTAGATGCCCTGCGCTTTTTCTGGAGGCGCCTAGATTGTCGTTTTTCAGAGTTTGCGGCCATCTTTTCTTCTTCTTCAGGGCTCGGGGGTGCGAACGTTCCTGGACGGAGGATCTCGAAGCCGGAGTTGACTTTACGAAGCACTTGGGAGTCTCCTCGCTGGTTCTGAGAGGTGTTTACCTCGATTGGAACCTCTTCGTACGAAAACTGATGGTGCGGGCCACGAGGTTGATAGGTCTCGGGCAGGTAGAAAGGTCGTGGAGCGTAGCTTTCCAGTAGTGGTACTGATTGCTTGGCCTGATTAACCACGTGGCCGTCCTGGAGAGGTTGAGAAGACAAGGGCATGGGTGCAACTCGCGAAGGGTCTTCGACAGGAGCGGGAGGAGGGGAAGGAGTCTTCTGTTGAGGCACAAAATAGTCAACACCATTGACTGTGGAAATCTCTTCAGGGAGCCTGCCATGTTCGGCGGCCCAATCCCCGCTATTACCTGGTCTACGAACCCGCGGCGTGAGCTGCCCAGTTTCAGCCACGTGCGAGAGACGATGACTCTGGAGCAGATCAAGGTCGGTCCGAGGGTCGAAGGGCATAGCCACGGATTTTTGTCTTGGATGGATGTAAGCAGCCTCGTAAGGTCGGTTTTCGTTTAGAGCCATATAGTCGGATTCATCACTCGTTCTCCGGCTTGATTTTCCAGAGCTTTCCTGTGAATTGCCTGCACTCGTTTGTTCGCTGACGGGTTCACGGCGGGCTGTGTAATGGATGCATTAGCAATGTTACTGAATAGGCTAGGGAAATCAAACACATACCCGACGATGAAGAAGAGGCATGTGCACCTTCAAGAACCTGGAGTGTCGCAGAGTTTCTAGAAATATTAGTGTAGCTACTATATCGTGTGGTCATGGACACGGGTGGTCGCGAGCGACCCTCAGCGTGGCGACCTTCAACATGGCGGCCTGGGGAAGACGAGCGTGAGTCGTTGGTTGGGATCCGTTCAGCATTGACAGCCATGTCGAAGGAACTCGGAGCTTGGGAGCTGTTGCGGCTTGAAGCTACAGGCAGTTGGGGTAGCTCAGGGTTGGAGTTGTTGTGGCTGCGCGGTATTTTGACATCTGTCATGGACGAGCGGCTGCTACCAGCAGGCGTATTGCTGCGCGATATCCAGACACCATCGATTTCGATACCACTCTCAATGGCGCGGATACCAAAAGGAACGTCGTCTCTGGTTTCCACGCGCTGCGCCTCCAGCATCTCAGGCGTTTGAGTTTGCTTTCCCTTTTCGATTTTTGTGTACTTGGCAATGCGGTAAGTGTCAATTCTCAATTTGACCAGCCCGATAAAGATTGTCAAAACCTAGGATAGTTAGCATTGGTGGTGAGTACAAAGATCAGGGCAAGTCATACAATGCCGCAAGCCAGCACCTGTTATATGACGTTAGCGAAGCAATGAGTCGCGCGGGACGGGAACTACTCACAAAAGTCATCTTCTGCCACAGCTCCCAGCCGACGAAGAACTGCTTGCCCATGTTTGCAGCGAGTGAGAAGAGCTAAGGTACTAGATTTGGCGAGGTAGTCAGGTAATGCGGGGGAGGATCGGACAGCCAGGACCCAGGAAAGCGCGAGCCGGGTTGGTTCCGCGCTGTGCGAGCGGCGTCAGGGCAGGAAGGGAGCCGATGACGATATTAAAGACTAATAGGAGTGTGTGCAGTATTAAAGTCAGGAGACTGGAATACGAGAGGGGGGAGATCGACAGGTAAGTCCGGTGAGGTCAGGCAAATTAATGTGGTTCACATGCAACGTGCAGTGGTTGCCGAATGTCTTGAATGGGGAGCCTGGATCCTGGTCGAGCAGCAGTGCAGCAGGCCCGTGACGAAACAATTGCAAGCGCAGCAATCAATGGGGGTTGCGCAGTCGACAGGACGGCAGCGAGGGGCGAGGGGGAGAGGGGGCGGTCCAAAGCAAGGCGGGAAAGGTTGACGGGCGGGTTGAGCGAGCGGTGTGCAAACGAGTGTGGGACCGCGGTAGCAGTGAGGGAAAATGGGTGTCACTAGGAGTGAATCAAGGTAGCATATGTATACGGGCTGGGAGCAGCGTGCAAGGCTCGTATCCTGCGGTGATTGTTCACTGTGTATGTGTGTGTAGGGGGCGTGTGTACGTTTCCTGAGCTTCCTGGCTTCCTGGGACGGCGGGGGGAGGGATGATGGGCAGGGCCAGGAGGGGGACATGGGCACCAGCAGTTATATTGCGTGCCGGCAGGGGATCGTCTACCAGCACCCACTCTGTAGGATACGACGGATGCTTTTCGAGCTTTTTTCGAGCGCATCCCGGTTAGGCCATGGCCCACTACGGGCGATGTTGCCGGACCATGCACGCTGCACGCCATTGCCAGCCATGGCCGCGCCTGCAGCAGAAGCGCCAAACAACGAACCGCCGCCGAGCACGGCAGCACTGGCCTGCACGGAAAGCAAGAATAGATTCTCAGGACCATGGTGTAGCAGAGCGTCGAGCCTCGCCGCGCCCCCGCGCCTGGCTGCCTCGCTGGGAAGCGAAGGGATAGGGATGCGTGCCGCACGAGCAGCGAGGCGGGGGAATGCGTGGATGCAGCGACGAGTCAGCGTGACAGCAGGCACAGCAGCAGCAGCAGCAGCAATACTATCAGCTCAGCACCACCCGGACATGCACGTGTACGGCATATGCAGCCGTGTGTACATGGTGTTATTGGGATCCTGCGTATAACGGACTGGCTGGGACGTCCAGCTTCCATCGCTTAAGGCTGGTGGCGGCGCGCACGGAGCGGTCCAATACCAGCCCGCCCCCTGTTCTCGCCGCGATGCCGGGGAAGTGTTGCGTCTTTCGTCTTTCGCGGGTGGCCGTAGCTATGGCCTTGGCCATGGCGGGATGGGCCCTGTTTCGACTTCTCCCATCGTCCGTCTCCCATAAAAGCAACTGTGAGCGACACGTTGCAGAAAGCCTGCGACAGCGCCGCACACCCATCTTCGTCCAGCTCTCCTGCCCACATGTTGCACCCCTCATAACTTGGTCGTCCGTGAAGCCTCTGGCGTGCATACAGCATAACGGCGCACTGTCGAGCGCAACGTCTCCCGCTCGCCATGCCCGTGGCGCCTTACCGTCACACTGACGGAGCTGGCTGGGGCTAGGTATTCGTCCGCTCATCTCCCCTCCGATCCCCAACCCACCGGCATTCTCCTACGCAAGCACGGAGCGCTGCGCTCGCCGCAACAGATGACACATGTTTTATTTTATTACTCTGCTACGCTGCTACGCCACTCGCTTCCCCGGCAGCCGCAGCTATTAGATATTCTAGCGTCGCCGTTTTTACGAGTTGCTAGTGCCAGACTACTCACGCCCCGCTCTTCCGCCTTCATTGTCCCTGGCCCATGACGGGCGCCCAGCCGCCAGCAGACTCTTCTCACTATTGGAGCGGGGCTGCTTCAACATGCTGCCTTGCTCTCGGCGCTGGCGGGAGGTACAGCAGTGAGCCGCCATGTATTGATTTGCAGCGCGACGCTTGGTGGAACAGTAGCCCAGCTCTCCTCACCGCTTCACTGCATACACAGCTGCCGGAGGCTACTTCGCCGCCGTAGCCTTGGATGTCCTTCAACCGTACCTGAACCGTACACGGTAACCATCCTGCAACCTGCCAATATTAGCGGCATGATCGTCGTGGTATCGATTGGCGAGGCTGGGACCTCGCAAAACATGAGCGGGTTAGCTGGGCCTTAGCTGCTGCGTTGGCGTCTAAGCACAACAGTCCCATCGGTGCCAGTTGCCTGGCACAGAATCAGCCTGCTTCCATCACCTAATCGACTCGTACGGAGGGCTCCCGCAAGGAACCTGACACCCGCAAAGGTGTGTAGCGAGCCGTGGAAGGTCGTGGATAACCAAAGCCTATTCTGTAGAGAGTTTCGCCAACTGAAGCACCAAAACACATGACAGTGTACCTGACTTGGCCCAAACGCTCCTAGCATGTCTCAAACCTGCACCGGTCTGCTTCTGGTGGCAGGAGTTATTTTCAACAAGACCTTCCCCGAGCGATTCAGGAGCTAGAAGCGTTCCCAGCAAACGCCGGTAGAGGCTCAAGTCGCGGAAGATTTTTGGTTAGGCTAGGAAAACAAAAAGACGCACCAAAAGGGTTTCTTGCGGCTTCACACTGCAGTTGCAGCGATATCCATGTCATGTAGCGAGTTCCCGACAACCATACCCACGTACCCTGCTCGTGCAACCCTTAGAATAGTATGCTGCCTGCATCGAAGAAACGAGCTGTGTCTCTCATCATCGGATGCCTACGTGCACCCACTACACAAAGCTAATCGGAGCTAATCGGCGGAAGCGAGCCTGGTGTCGGGAAAGTATGCAGACCGGAGCCTCAATAATAGTTCGTGCTCGGTACAACATTGGATGGCGAGCAGCCTCCGACAGCTGGGGTGCAGATATCTTCAACGACTGAGCAGGCAGTTGCGGCGGGGAGGAGTGTACGGGCTCCGGTAATCAGCCATGACCGGGGTAAATAACCCAAATTGAGATGCACCATGGACATTCTTCTTCGGGGATTGCTGTGGCGACATAGACAGTCCAGCCGGGAAGGGGCGGTTATCGCAACTCGTCACGCAGCCTAAGGGCTGCAGCTCTTCGCGGCCAGACCTGGCCATGGCAACTCACGATCAGGCAGCACAAGCTCTTCGCCTTCTCTTGGATCTCCGCCGCTGCCATGCTGCGAAGCTGGGTGAAATATTGGTTTCACGGTGCGAAGGTGGGTACATGTTCGAGGCTGAGCAAGGTTTTCGCGGTGCGGTCGATGGTCGGGTTGGTTCCTGGCTGAGTTTCGTCTTATGCAGGGACCGCTGCTGGATCACAGTTGATTGCCGTCGATGCACGTTTCAGACGGCGCAGCGTGTGAATCGGCGTGGCAGCAGCGAGGAGCCCACGAGGGCAATGCATCTTTGCTACGATCTTCGCGCTCGCGACAGCCCACAGGACGACGTGATGTGCAGTGGCCGCAGTGTCCGTAGTGACCTGACCGGCACGCGCGCACTTCCGAGTCCCGGCCGAGTGCGCCTTCCTCACTGAACTGATGCCGAGTGAGGCTTGGCCGCTGGTTCGTCGACCCAAGCAAGCGTCATTACTTGACGGCCCAGCACAGAACCAGCAGTTCCCTCTTTCAAGTTTGCGTGCACGAACCCTCTTCACCACCCCGCACACCACCATCTCCACCTTGCCAGTCTTGCTGCCCCAAGTGTCTCCAAGCCATGCCTATCCGCAATCCGTTCCGTCGCACTCCGGGTGTCGAGGTACTCGACGATGCTGCTGCTGCTGAACAAAAGAACGCCGCGTCCACAAGCACAAAGTCTCTGCCCATAAAAGAGCCCACCGAGTACAAATTAAGTGGTAAGCATCGCGCAACGGGCACATTTCAGGAGATACTTGCTGCTATGGGTGACCGGTACTGATGCTGACTGCCGGCAGAAATCAATGATAGTGGTGTCTACTTGCCGGTGAGATGCCCTGGTGTGGCCTTTTGAACCACCCCGCCCAAGCATGAATATGTTTGCGCAACGGCTCTGACTGTGCAACAGCCTTCGCCCACCACCGAAAAGCCTGGCTTTTGGCACTCCAAATCCAATGCCTCCACTATATCATCCAACCACCGCAGTCTTCTGAGCGAAAACGAACCTTTTAGTATTTCCCGTGAGAGTTTTGAGTCTTATAGGCGATCATTTGTATGTTTGCGTCAGCTCCTCTCGCTCCCCCGTCAGGCTCATAATTGTGCAGGATATCTCTGCTCGCTCGCCTATTCCCGAATGTCTCGACACACGGGCCCGTCAATCGCTCGATGCACGCAGGTCGCTTGACACAAGGCGCTCGCTCGATGTGCGCCGTTCGCGAGCCCCACCCAGGTCGTCGCTTCAAGAACGCCGCCCGGGAAGCCAGGACGGTAATGTGCCTGAGGAGGGCTTTGAGGAGGTTGGGCTTAATGACGAATCGAGGCCTTTGCCACCAAAGAAGCGCAGCATCTTCTCTCGCTTTGGTGACAGCAATGACGGAGAGGCAGCCAAGGAAGAAAAGCCTGCAGGTCACCATCACTTCAGCTTTACAGGCCGTAAGAGGGCGCAGAGTGGTCAAGGGTCAGAACTGAAGAGCATGTCCAAACCATCTACTCCTCAGCCAGCAACTGAGGTTGAAGCACGGTAGGCCCGCCTTTACAATTGTGCACGAAGGAAACATCATCTTCTGGACACGGTTGGCATGAACATTGTACAATTTTGAAGATTTCTTTGCGGCTCGCTGGAGTTTGGAAGACGAGGGTGTTTCGGATATTGGGTTTATGGCAGCAACACCTGCTCCGAGAATCACCGAATGGGTTTGGGCATGGCTGCACAACTACAATCGCTTCACATATTGCGGCGTTTTCGACCAGGTTTGGCACACCGCTTACGGTACAAGTTTTCTGTACCCATAATCATGAATCTTAATAAATCTTGATTAAACAGCCCAGTTCTCATTTCGCGCTCTCTCAGCCACCAAGTACTTACGTTTACACTTTTGCTCCGATCATTCCGGGCAACTCACACATGGCTCGATCCGAGTTGCCCAAAGCATCTAAGGCGTCAATTCACTCCTCCACTTGGGGCTACCTGTTGGAGGCGTTTCTCCGGCGGTTCCGTGTGCGTCATCGTGCGCTAGGTTAGGCTTCGCGCTTACCAGAGGTAAGATGGTGTGCTCAACATTCACAGCCGCGTGGCGAGTTGGGTAATCTTCAGGGAAAAATAGGAGATCTTATTTGATGAGAAAGAGTGTTGACAGAGAAGCTATGCGCGTGGTCTCGCTTTTGATGGTGGTTCGATGGCACCGCACTTGAGCATGGCAAGTCAGCGGTGATTTGCCCTGGGGGAGAAGGTGAATCACATTTGGTTCTCGGCTCGAGGACTGGTGAGAGTCAGGCAGCAGGAGAATGATTAGGTAGCGGTTCTGATGACCTTGATTCCGAACCGTTTAACGTGCATCGATAAGATGTGTGTAATTTCTCGACCAGTTTTGCTCCCGGAGTTCATGGGCTTGGGACAATAACACGTCTGGTTAATGCAACAACCCTCCGAACTATTCCTCCCGCAGTATCTAGAACAGCATGCTATGCACAACCCGCAATACGAGCACTTCCCAGCTATCATTTACTCCGAAATTACATCACGTGTTAGAACGACTGTATAGCCGCCCTTTGTCTCTCTCGCTCTCTCCACGGTAAGGGAATATATGTGCTAATTGACGATTATTCCGTGTAATCTGTTCTTTTCCCTTTCGAGCTCATCTACTCTCCACTCCCTCGGTACCTGTCATTTCCCCACAAGTGGAGTTCTTGGATGGGAGGTATGCATATGAACCGGCGGATAAAGGATTGTGTATCAGGGGGGTTCCCGGTCTTCGGGATGGGGAAGTTTCTAAGACTCGGGTTGGGGAGGTGGGGCTAATGGGAATTGATCATTTTGCTGTTGCATTCTGTCATACTGGTTCTGATTGGGTGCCTTGGGAATGGTGTTACGATTGACGGCTTCAGATATCGGAGACGGTAATGGTCCCGGTTTTGTTTACTGGGTGGAATGAAAATTTTTAACACGATTTTCCAGTGTGTTGAATTCTACTAGAGATTTGTTTTAGATTGGTTATGTCTGTGCACACGTGGGAGCTGAAGGACCTTGCAGACTGGCCCTACGGTCTTGAGTCGCCGAGTGCTTACAAGTCGGCCATCGACGAGTACCTATGTACGAGTACTTGAACACACGGCTCGAGATCCAAAGGGTTGGATATCAAAATTATGGGCATTGCAAACCGCGGCGTGAGAACACCAGAATGAACACTGAGGAGGGGATCTTTGTATCGTACTGAACACAATGTTTGAAATCTTCGTTTCAGTTGCACCACAAGGTTGAGCAAGCATCGCATGTTTAGAAGTATGGTTACACCAGGTTTGTATTTCAGGTAGCGACAGATATATAAAGTGTATACGACGAAGAGAAGGCTTTGAAGGCGATCGAAGAGAGAAACCCTTGAGTCCGATACACCCACTTGATGACTATCCCATAAGCGTGACAGTCATACTGAGAGTAGAAGCCAGCTCCAACTCCCTTACTCCGCCTTGGTGGCAGTTGGCTTGGATGGCCTCGTCCAGGATGGTGGGGGCTTTGGGGGGCCACTTGGCTTTGCGGGACCGGTGGATAGAGGTGGCTTGGAGCTCGGCTTGGAGCTAGGAGGAGCGGGAGCAGATGGCTTGGAGGTTGGGGGAGCGGGAGCAGATGGCTTGGAGGTGGGAGGAGCAGGAGCAGATGGCTTGGAGGTGGGGGGAGCGGGAGCAGATGGCTTGGAGCTAGGAGGAACTGGTACAGATGGCTTCGAAATGGTCGGGACAGGCACCGAGACTGTTGGAAGGGAAGGCTTCGAGGTCGCAGGAGCAGAAGCAGTGATGCTCGGCTTTGGCTTGTCCTCTTCAGGGAGAGGGCTAGCAGCAACGATGCTGTAAATATGGCATTAGATAAATTCGTCAAGCGAAAGTGAAAGAAGTTGTCTCACCTAGCAATGCCAACAAGATAGAAGACAGCTGAGAGCTTCATATTGGGGGTAGTTCAACGAGGTTGATGGTTAAGTCTGATCTGATTTTCCGGTTGTTTGGTGGTTGAAGGAAAGCTGCAGCTTTGGTGTCTTTTATACCTTTCTAGCTCCCTTAGAATGTCGCCTTCGGAGTGCTTGAGATACTGCCAAGCATTAAGATTTACACGGTCCACTTCACCAGATATTCGCCATATGATGCGAAGATGTGATCGGACTGTCAATCATGCAGTCTACATGCACGCTGGACGGCAAATGCAAGCTGTTCACCAGTATCAAAGTCTTGGAGCGGTTGGCGTCAGATGGCGAGCTGCTAGAGTTCAATTTCGTAAGATGAGATCTACCATGTCCGATCCTGGGATATGCAGAAATCAGGAAAACTCCGCAGAATAGGGAGTCATCGTTGGAGGAAAGTTGTGATAGCTAGATTGACTGTCAAGACGTTCTAAATATTCCGGTGGTAGTACGGGTGATCGACAGGAACAAAAGTAAGCTGCGAGTGTGTTTGTCTAAGCCTCATCCATGTATCCAACAGAAGCTTGTTGCATGAAGGCGGTAAATCATGATTGCAAGATATAGTGCAGGGGGTGCTTGGGCGTATGAAAGCGGGGTGCTTGAATTTTGCCTACGCCTTCGATCGACTCCAGCAAGAATACCGATGCTCAGGTCCCACGGTCCGGTGTACGAGATGTGATGAACAACCTTGCACCTAGGATGCCATGAGTGCACTCTTGCATGAAATCACCACACAGGAGTTGCACTATGAAGAGCTAATATGATTCGACCATCCGGTGTAGCGGTCATTACACCAAGAGTCTAGATGAAGGTGGCGTGAGAAGGCGGTTGAATCACGATAAGACTACTGACGAGTCACATCATTGCCCTGAGCACATTTGAATAGGAAGAATCCTTGGTGGTCAGGCATGTCCAGCGTTGCACAGGAAAAACCCGGAAGAAAGGGTTTGCGCCGGACATGCAGATACTTCCGCTCGGGACGATCCCACATGTAGAATTAAGCATCTATTCTGGTCATTAGCCGATCATCTTGGGATCAATAAAGCTGAGGCGGACAATTTCCTTGACGTCTACTATAGTTGGACAACGGTGAGATAGGTCTCAACGTGGAATTTTGATGATATGCACTGTGAGTACCACCAGACTAAAGAAATCCCTAAATCGTATCTGCGAAGTTTACAAAAGTCGAAGCGTCACAAGGTGAGTGATGTGGTATTAGGGTGAGGCGGGAAGGCAAATGATGTCCGGTACAAAATGACTGGAAATAGAAACTGTACAGTTCTAAGGAGTTAAAATGGAAAAAATGCTATTGGTCATGATTAACTTTGATTGTTCCTCTTGCATGGAAGGTCGTTGTTATGCCGGATAATAAGGTTGGGTTGTAGAGATGCGGAGTGGGGTAGAATCTAGTCTCAAAGTAGATTAGTCACTCACGGAGAAACACGGCCCGACTAAAAAAGCTGGGGACGAGAATTTTGGACACGCTCTAGCAGATGCATACACGAACCAGCAAGCAGAGCGACATGGCGGGTATTAAGCGCAAATCCGTGACTTCGGCTCAGCCAGACGCAAAGAGTAAGAACAAGAAAGTCAAGGTTGACAAGCCTGCGGCCAAACGTTCCACCAATAGGGATGCAATCAAGCCTGCGAAGAGTTCCAAGAAGGCGAAGCGGAAAGGCGATTCGGATACGGATGAGTTGATCGAGTCGGACACAAGTGAAGGTTCCAATGGGTTCTATGGATTTTCGGCTAATAAGTCAGCGGGCGCATCCGCGGACGAGGGTGACGATACGGACACTGACGTGGAGGCTGATTTTGAGGACGGAGATGGCAGCAACAAAAAGACTTCAAAGAAGGCTCGCATTAATGATAATAATAGTGTAAAGAAGAGTGGACCGAGCGAGAACAAGTCTTTAGCTTTAGCAAACTTGAATGGTAAGCTGGTGTGACGCAAATCTCCTACGGTACCGTCTCTAATCGGACAACCAGCTACGTCTTCTCGCGAAGCTCACGCAAAGCAAAAAGCGCTGGCAAAAGAAAGAAAGGCAGCAAAACCAAATGCAGAAGTCATTGAAGAATTGAAGTTGCTTTGGGAGAAGCTTAGACAAAAGACCAATGTATCAAGAGAGGAAAGAGACGGACTCATTGACAAGACCTTCGAAATCATTACAGGGAGGGTTAAAGATTTTGTCTTCAAACACGACTCAGTTCGTGTTATCCAGTCTGCTCTCAAATGGACCACGAAAATGGAGCATCGGCGGATTGTAGCTCGCGAGCTCAAAGGCGAGTTCAAAGGCTTAGCGGAAGGAAAATACGCCAAGTTCTTGATTGCGAAATTGCTCGAGAAAGGGTACGAGAGATGATTCCTTACTTGGCTATTTGCTGATACATTGTAGAGATGCCGAAGTCCGAGGCATTATCATCTCAGAGTTCTATGGACATGTCCGCCGTCTGATCAACCATCCCGAAGCCGCATGGATACTTGACGATACGTATCGACAAGTGGCTTCGCCAGAACAGAAGGCGCGACTCCTCCGTGAATGGTATGGACCAGAGTTTGCGATTAAAGGCCTCGATGATAAGGCTCTTGACACAGCAGATCTTGCTACTATCCTGGAGAGGTCGCCTGAGAAGCGGAAGCCGATCATGGACTATCTTCAGATGCAGATCAACCAGCTCATCCAGAAGAAAATGACCGGCTTCACGATGCTCCATGACGCTATGCTACAATACTTTTTGACTTGCAAGCCAAATACATCCGAAGCCAGCGACTTCTTAGAACATCTTAAACCGGATCCGACTTTGAAGGAGGGAGATGAGGCGGACAACATTGATCTACTGAAGAACCTTGCTTTCACCAAACCAGGATCTCGTCTTGTTTCTCTAGCATTCGCTCATGGTACCGCCAAAGACCGAAAGATTTTGTTGCGACCATACAAGGATACTGTGGAAACGATGGTGTACGACGAGAATGCTTATCATGTCCTGTTGGCAGCGCTCGCTGTTACAGATGACACAAAGCTTACTTCGAAATCCATTTTTAGTGAGCTGCTTCCGACGGGGGACCAGCTGTCTGAAAAGGTTGTTAACATGATAAACGATACCCACGCACGGGCTGTTCTTCTCTATCCTTTTGCTGCTGATTCCAAATGGCTTCTGAATGAGAATACGCGCACACGACTTTTGGAGGTATACAAAGTACGCGAAGTGACTTCGAAGAAAGATCCAAGCATTCGTCTCCAAGAGATTTCTAAGAATATCGAGCCTCATCTTCTGGTGGCGGTACACGAACGCACTGGTGACTTTGCATCATCCACCTTTGGATGCCAATTCTTAGGGGAAGTACTCGTTGGGGCACCGGAGGTAGAACCACAAAAGCGAAAGGAGACACTGAGTAAGGTGGCTCTTCTCTCCGAGCAAATTCTGGAGATTGGCACTGGCCATGGCAAGAATATGCTAAAGACACTCGTTCAAGGTGGCAAATTCGACCCTAAAACGAAGAAGGTGGTCCCTGTGAAACCCACACTGGGCTTCGCAGATATGTTCTGGGACCACATTAAGAGCGATGTATTGACATGGGCGACAAGTGAAGGAGCCTTTGTTATTGTCGGTTTGACTGAAGCCGAGGACTTTAACAGCAAGGATGAAGTTCTTGCTGCTTTGAGGAAAGGCCGCAAGAAATTGGAGGCCGCTGCAGCTGGCCCAGCTGGGAACGCCGATCCTACGAAGCAGAAGAAAAATAAGAACGCAAACATACCTAAGGATAAAGGCAACGCAGGGGCTAAAATTTTACTGGAGAAGCTGTAGATAGTAAGGGCATCTACATAAGGAATTGCAAGACTTCATATCCATCGGGGTCATTTGTACTCCGCACCCTATAAGCTTGAAGCCTTGTTCACAAGTATTTGCCCGTAATTAACCGATGCTCACATGAGTTCTGTCATATGCAGGCCAGGTGGCGTGCTGTTGATGAACGGCAAGTTCCGTCATGGTGCAATTTCCTCAGTCAACCCTTCTCCTCACACTGCGGCCCGCCTGGTCCGATCCTATTCCGGTCACCACGTCCGATACCAACTCTCGTAGCTGTCTCTGGACCTCTTCTGTTTGAAAATCGTCTCGTGCAGCTAGTTCTTCTATCCGTCGACGAATCTCAGGGTCTGGAGCCTCCCCCGCAGCATCTTCCTCCATAGTTCCCATGTTAATTTTGACACCTTCAGGTAGTGGCGGAGGAGGGTGAACATGTTCTGTTTCCATGGCGCCTGTGTTGACTGGCTGCCCTTCCCCTCCAGTGCGAATGCCCCTCAAATAGAGACAAACCTCATGCGCCTCGCCCTCCTCTTCTCCGATCTTTTCCTCTGCAGTCTTGCCATCAGAATTTCGAATACCCCAGTCCGCACCAAGATCCTCGACTAGATATTTCGCAACCTCGGTGGATTCTGCGGCAAAGAGTGGCGTCTCGCCGTCCTCGTCTAGTAGATTCACATCGGCATCATACTTTTGCACTAGTTCGCGCAGGACCTGCAGTTGGCCGTAGGATACAGAGGCATGAACG
>Ga0247757_10000676_pt1 | contig 27032 bp, 23 predicted proteins | sample UWRJL126311R4_FD_180929 | JGI IMG/M metagenome (GOLD analysis project Ga0247757, IMG submission 180929) | Plant litter microbial communities from Arlington Agricultural Research Station in Wisconsin, United States - UWRJ-L126-311R-4 | ecosystem: Environmental > Terrestrial > Plant litter >...
GGGCGTTCGGGCACCCGATGGACGGCTCGGGCCGGCGCGCGCTCGGCCTCGGCGACGCGTACGTCTACACGGTCGTCAACAACCCGATCGGCGCGGAGCCGCTGGTCTCGTACAAGCTCGCGGCGCCGGTCAACACGCTCGGCACGCTGACCTACGACGGGCCGAACGCCATCGCCGGCCGCGTCGGGCCCCCGCCGACGATGATCCCGCTGACCGTCACCGCCCGCGACGCGGATCGCAACAAGACCCTGACCTACCACGAGCAGCTCGCCGACGAGCGCAGCCTCGGCAACCCGGCCGGCCTGTCGATCCTCGGGGCGATGGCGCCGTCGATCGTGGCCCAGGCGGCGTGGGAGACCCTGCAGGGCAACCCCAGCCGCCAGTCCGGCGACCTGTGCATGACGATCACGATCGCGGTCCGCAAGGCGCCGATCCGGTTCTGCAACCACTACGTGGGTGCCTACGCCGGCACCCAGGGCGTCGGCATGTCGGGGATGCCCGGGGACGTCAGCGAGGCGCTGGCGCTGCTGGACGGCTACCAGTTCGGCTACCCGGCGATCACCGACGTGAAGATCGACATGACCCTCAGCCGCGACCGGTCGGAGGGCATCCTGGTGTCGGCCAAGCCGCTCGGCACCCTCAAGCGGGGCAAGGACGTCAAGGTCCGGCTGGGCTACCGCCTGCTGGGCTCCGGGAAGAAGGGCACCCGCACCGTGAAGGTCCGCGTGCCCCGCGACGCCAAGCGCGGCCGGACCTACCTCTCGTTCACCGGCACCGAGGCCAACGTGGCGTTCAACGCCACCGGCGGCGGCTCGGAGGACATCACCTTCGACCTGTCGGAGCTGCTCGGCGACGACGAGGGCGGCGGCAGCCCCAAGCCGCAGAAGCTGGACGAGATCATCGCGTCGATCAAGGCCATCCACCGCCCCCGCGGCGTCTCGGTCTCGTTCGGCAAGTCGGGGGCGCAGCGCGAGCCCAGCTCCGAGGCCGAGTACGAGTCGATGCGCGCGGCCGAGGCCGCCGCGGCCCAGCGCGTGCTCGCCAAGGAGAAGCTGCTGATCAGCGGCAAGACCGGGCTCTGGGTCCAGGTCCGCTGAGGATCGAACCGCCGAAGGTCACCTTTTGCCGCCCATGGCGGCAGAAGGTGACCCTCAGGGTGCGAAACCGGCTAGTTGAGGCGGTTCTCGATGCTCATCGGCGCGGGGGCCGCGGCGACCTCGGGGGCGACCGGCTCCTCGCCGGCCTCCTCGACGCCGAGCAGGTCGGCGAGCTCGCCGGACTCGTACATCTCGGCGACGATGTCGGCGCCGCCGACCAGCTCGCCGTCCACGAACAGCTGGGGGATGGTCGGCCAGCCGGAGATCGCCGACAGCTCCTGGCGGATCCGCGGGTCGGGCAGGATGTCCACGGCCGCGAACGGCGCGTGCAGCGCCTGCAGGGCGCCGACCGTCCGGGCGGAGAAGCCGCACGCGGGCGCGTCCGGGTTCCCCTTCATGAAGAGGATCGTCGGGTTCTCGGCGATCGCCTCGGCGATCGCGGTGCGGATGGGGTTGTCGGGCTGATCGCTCATGGGGTCTCCGTCTTGAGCTGGAGGGCGTGGATCGCGCCGCCGGGTTCACCGGGGCCGAGGGTGTCGTACACGAGGCGGTGCTGCTGCACACGGCCGAGGCCCACGAAGGCGTCGGCCACGACCCGTGCGCTGAAGTGGACGTCGTCCGGGCTCTCGACCTCGACCCGGGCTCCCGGGATGCCGTTCTCGATGCTCCGGCGGACGTCTTCTGCGGTGGGCATCGATACAGAGTAGCCACCTGGAGCACTCGCTATACTTCGTGAAGTCATGAGCACCACAGAGGTCACCTACACCGCCAAGGGCATCACGATCACCGATCACGGTGCCGAGAAGGTTCATGAGTTCCTTACCGCGCAACAGGCGGACGTCGACACGGCGGGCCTGCGCGTCGGGGTGAAGGGCGGTGGGTGCTCCGGCTTCCAGTACCAGCTCGCGTTCGACCAGAAGCGCGACGGCGACGTGGTGTTCGAGACCCACGGCCTCAAGCTCCTGGTCGACGGTCCGAGCCTGCCCTACGTGGACGGCTCGACCATCGACTACGTCGAGTCCCTCCAGGGCGCCGGCTTCCAGGTGAACAACCCGAACGTCGTGGCGGCGTGCGGGTGCGGCTCCTCCTTCCGCGTCGCGGAAGAGGAGCAGGTCTCCGCCGTCTAGCGCGCTTCCGTCAGTCCTTCGAACCGCCGGCCGCGTCGTGCATGTGGTCGACGTCGACCAGCTTGACGCGGGGGCGGCCGTGGGGCTCGCCCAGGCCCACCTCGTGGGCGTCGATGTTCTGCCAGCCGCCCCAGTCGACCACGCGCTCGACGTCGGCGCCGAGCCAGTCGCCCGCCACCGGCTCGTCGATCGCCGGGGCGCCGAGGGCGCCCGCGTCGCGGTCGGCCAGCAGCTGGGCGACCGTGTCGGCCGCGTCCTTCTTGTTCGTGCCGATGACGCCGCTGGGGCCGCGCTTGATCCAGCCGACGACGTACTCGCCGCGCTGGGGCTCGCCCTGCTCGTCGGTGACGCGGCCGGCCTCGTTGCGGATCAGGCCGCGCCGCTCGTCGAAGGGGATGCCCGCCACGGGGACGCCGCGGTAGCCGATCGAGCGGATGACCAGGCCGGCGGGGATCTCCTCCTCCACGCCGGTCGGCACCGCGCTGAAGCCGCCCCGGCCGTTGTCCTCGATGCGGTTGACCGACACGCGCACCGCCTCGACGCGCCCGTCGCCGAGCAGGGCGATGGGGGAGCGCAGGAAGCGCAGGACCACGCGGTGGGAGTGCCCGGACGCCTCGCGCTCGGCGTAGGACTGCAGGATCTCCACGTTGCGGCGGGAGGTGATGTCGGCGGCGTCGCTCTCCAGCCAGGCGGCGGACAGCTCGTCCGGCAGCGCCTCGCCCGCGGGGACGATGACGTCGGCCCGCGTCAGCTCGCCCAGCTCGCGCAGCTCGGGGTTGGTGAACGCGGCCTGGGCCGGCCCGCGGCGGCCGAGCAGCGTGACCTCCTCGATCTGCGAGGCGGCCAGTGCCTCCATCGCGTGGTCGGCGGTGTCGGTGGCGCGCACCTCGTCGGGATGCAGGACGAGCATCCGGGCGACGTCGATCGCCACGTTGCCGTTGCCGATGACCACCGCGTTCTTCACCGACAGGTCGTAGTCGCGATCGGCGTGATGGGGGTGCCCGTTGTACCAGGAGACGAACTCCGTGGCCGGGTGCGAGCCGGCGAGGTCCTCGCCGGGGATGCCCAGGCGGTTGTCGTCGCTGGTGCCCATCGCGTAGACCACGGCGTGGTAGCGGTCCAGCAGCTGCTCGCGGGTGACGTGCTGGCCCAGCTCCACCCCGCCGAAGAAGCGGAAGTTCTCGTCGCGCGCGGTCTTGTCGAAGACGCGGGTGACGGCCTTGATCTTCGGGTGGTCCGGGGCCACGCCGGCACGCACGAGGCCGAAGGGGGTGGGCAGGACGTCGTAGAGGTCGACCGCGAAACCCTCCTTGAGGAGCATCCCGGCGGTGTAGAAGCCCGAAGGGCCCGCTCCGATCACGGCGGCACGGTTCGTCATCGCATCAGCTTTCCATGTCTCGTTCGGCCTACGTCGGCTCGTTGTCCAGGGACCGCCACAGCAGCCGGCAGGCGGCGGTCCGGTGCGGCGCCCAGCGGACGGCCAGCGCCTCGAGCTCGGCGGGGGTGGGCATCGCCTCCAGGCCGTAGGCCAGCTGCGCGCCCCGGCGCACGCCCAGGTCCCCGACGGCGAGCACGTCGGGCCGGCCGAGCTGGAACATGAGGAACATGTGCGCCGTCCATGCGCCGACGCCCTTCACGGCGGTCAGCTCGCGCACGATCGTCGCGTCGTCGAGCTCGTCGAAGCGCTCCAGCTCCAGCTCCCCGCTGAGCACGTGCTCGGCCAGCGAGCGCAGGTAGGTCACCTTGGCCCGGGACAGCCCGGCGGCGGCGCGCAGCTCCTCGGGCTCGGCGTCGAGCACCTGCTCGGGCGTCGGGGCGTCGCCGTCGAAGAAGTCCAGCAGCCGCCCGTAGATCGAGCGGGCGGCCTTGGTCGACAGCTGCTGGCCGACGATCGCCCGCAGCAGCGCGGTGTACGGCGCGCTGCGCACGGTGGCGGTGGGGCCGGCCGTGTCGTCCTCGGGGTCGACCGCCGGCGGGGGCCCGATGCGCTCCAGCAGCGCGGCGAGCACCGGGTCGGCGGCGGCGAGGTGGGCGTAGGCGTCGCCCGGGTCGGGCGCGGGCCGGGTGCCCGCGGCGGGGCGCCGGGACACGGGCTAGACGGCCGGGAGCGCGCCGTCGACGGCGAACGCCTCGCCGTCGAGGGCGATCAGCGCGCGCTCCACCGAGGCGGAGATGCAGGTGAAGGACGGCGTGTCGCGCTTGGTGTACGCCGACGCCTCGGTGGTGCGCAGGCGTTGGACGAGGTCCAGGAACGCCCCGGCGTCGTTCGTGTCGAACGCGACCACGAACTCCTGGTCGTCCAGGCCGAACGAGTAGGTGGTGTGGTTGTCCACCGTCGGGTACTCGCGGCCCACGCTGATGTGCTCCTGCATGATCCGCCAGCGCTCCTCGGCGGGCTTGCCGTACCACTCCCGCGTCTTCACGAACGGGTAGACGAACAGGTACTTCCCCTTGAAGCGCCGCGGGATCGTGCGGGTCTCCTCCGAGTACTCCGACGCCTTGCGCAGGCCCAGGAACGAGTAGGGCTGCTCGGCCCAGGACATCAGGCCGCTCTGGGAGAGGACGACGTGGAACTCGTGGATGCGGTCGAGGTTCTCGGCCTCCATCACGAGCATGAGGTCGACGTCCGCGCGGGTGCCCACGAGCGAGAAGGCCTGCAGTAGGTGGTCCTCCCCGAAGTCGGCGCAGGCGGCGAGGAACTCCTGCTTGTGCTCGGCGCGCACGGCGGGGTCGAGGCGGCGCCAGGCCGGGTCGATCCGCAGGAACGTGTACTTGACGAAGTGTCGATCGGCCATGGGTTTCCCGCTTCTGGTCGGCGCGTTCGGGGACGTGAAGGCAGGCGACGAAGCCTGGAGCAAGAATAGAGAGCCTGATGTCCCGCCTTCGCCCGGTGGTGCTCGCGCTGTTCGCGGTGAGCATCGCCCTCCTCGCCTGTCTGCCCTCGGCGGCCGTCGCCGCCGACGGCGGGTCCGGTGCCAAGCGGGCGATCCTGGCCTTCCTGCCCGACCGGGATCGGGGGGAGGAGCAGCCCCAGCCGGGGGATCCGGGCTTCGACCCGCCCGCCATCCTCGCCACCCTGAACTCCGAGCCGACGCTCGCGCTGGGGCTCAGCAGCGCCACCCAGGGACGTTACGAGCAGGCCCAGGCCCTGCTCGACATCGGCCAGGGCACGCGCGTGTCGACCGCCGCCTACTCGCCCCGCTCGGCCCCCGAGCTCGTCTTCTACCACGACCCCGGCATGCGCGGCGCGCTGTTCCAGGGCTTCCTCGACGCCAAGGACCGGGCGGCCAGCGCCCCCGCGGACATCGTGCCCGGCCTGCTCGGGCAGAGCGTGCCCGGGGGCACGGCCTACGCGGGGGTCTCGGACCGTACGAACATCGAGGCGCTGGCGGCCGTGAACGAGGCGGGCCGGATCGACCTCGTCTCGCTCGGCCACAGCGACGACGTGGCGGAGCGCGCGCTCGGCCTGCTCGCCCGCAAGCGCTTCGTCGTGGCGGGCCTGCCCACCGCCCAGGAGGGGGCCCGGCAGCTCGAGGCGCTGCTGAAGGGGGCTCCGGCCGACACGATGGTCATCGCGATGCAGACCCCGCCAGACGTCGGCTCGCCCCGCCTGCTGCCCACCGGCGTGCGCGGGCTCGGGTCGAACGGCGCGCTGACGTCGACCACGACGCACCTGGACGGGATCGTGGCGGGGATCGACGTGCTCCCGACCGTGCTCGACCAGCTCGACGTCGCCGTGCCCGACAGCGTCAAGGGCCAGCCGATGCGGGTGCAGGGTGCGCGCGACCAGAGCGCGCTCACCTCGCTGGAGGACCGCCTGAAGGTCGTCGGGCCCCAGCGCTTCCCGACGCTGCAGGCGATCCTCGCCGCGTGGATCGCCGTCCTGCTGATCGGCGGGCTGATCGCCGACCGCCGCGGCTTCCGGGCCGCGCTGCGCGTCGGGGCGTTGGCCGCGCTGTGGATCCTGCCCATGCTGCTGGTGACCGCGAAGCTCTCGCCGTCCAAGGGGACGGAGATCCTCGTGATGGTCGTCGGGACGATGGGCCTGGGGGCGATCACCGACCGCTTCGTGCGCTGGCCGCGCGCGCCGCTGGTGCCGTGCGCGGTGACGATGGTCGCCTACACGGTCGACCTGTTCTTCGGCAGCGAGCTGATCATCCGCTCGCTCCTGGGCTCCAACCCGCTGTTCGGCTCCCGCTTCTACGGGATCGGCAACGAGCTGGAGTCGCTGCTGCCCGTCGTCCTCATGGTGGGCCTGGCCGCCTACCTCGACCGGCGGGAGAAGTCGCGGGGGATGGTCGCGTGGTTCGCGCTGACCGGGCTGGCCCTGGGCGCGGTGCTCGGCTCCGGCCGCCTGGGGGCGGACGTGGGCGGCGTGATCACCGTCGGCGGGGGCATCGCGGTCGCCGTGCTCTTCTGCCTGCCCGGCGGCATCAGCAAGAAGGCGATCGGCGTCGCCATCCTCGCCCCGATCGTGGCGCTGGTGCTGCTCGCCGCGCTGGACCTGGCGACCGGCGGCAACGGCCACTTCACGCGCACGGTGCTGCACGCCAACGGCGAGAGCGCGATCCAGGACATCGTGGTGCGCCGCTTCGAGCTGGCCTTCAACGTTGCGCGGCGTGGCGGCATGCCGTTCGCGACGGCGATCGCGATCCTGGGCATCCTCTACTGCTACCGCTATCGCGCCCGGCTGTTCGCTCCGCTCGAGGGGCGTCCCGCGTGGACCGCCGCCCTGGCCGGCTCGGTCGCCAGCTCGGTCGTCGGGGCGCTGGCCAACGACTCCGGGCCGATGCTGCTGGTGATCGGCACGGCGGCCCTGGGATTCGTGGTGGCGTACATCCGCGGCGACCCCCGCCTGGCCGCCGCGGGAGGGGTCGCGCCGACCGCGGACCACCCCGGCTTCGACGCGTCCGCGCCGAGAACGGACGCCGGAGTCCGTTTCCGCTCCGCGGACCAGTAGTATTCCCGCCCATGCGCATTGCGCTCGTGTCCCCGTATTCGTGGACGTACCCGGGGGGCGTGACGCGACACATCGAGGCCCTGGCCGAGCAGCACCTCGCTGCCGGCCACCACGTCCGAGTGTTCGCCCCGTACGACCCGCCCGATTCACTGTCCACCCGCCTGCACCGGGGCTTCGCTCCGCAGGATCGGCCCCTGCCCGAATGGTTCGTCCCGCTGGGGCGCACGGTCGGCATCCCGGCCAACGGCGCGGTGTCGAACCTGGCGCTGTCGGTGCCGGGCGTGCGCACGCTGCGGCGGGAGCTGGCGGCCGGCGACTTCGACGTCGTGCACGTGCACGAGCCCGTCGCCCCGTTGATCGGCTGGGACGTCCTGCGCTCCTGCGACGTCCCCATGGTCGGCACGTTCCACTGCTTCTCGGAGAACGTCGTCTCCAACAACCTCGGCAACCTCGCCGGGGCGCGCTGGCGGCTCAACCAGCTGAAGGTCCGCATCGCCGTCTCCGAGGCCGCGGCCTGGACGGGCAAGCGCTTCTACGGCGGCTCCTACCGGATCATCCCCAACGGGGTCGACGTGCCGGAGCTCGCGGCGGAGCAGACGCGCGCCGCGCCGTCCCCTGACGGCAAGCTGTCGATCGCCTTCGTCGGCCAGGCCGTCGAGCGCAAGGGCCTGCCGATCCTGCTGCGCGCCTTCGAGGCGCTGCGCGAGCACGTGCCCGCCACGCTGACGATCGTGGGGGCCACGCCCGAGGAGGTCGAGGCGCTCGTGCTCGACCGCCGCGGGATCGAGATCCTCGGGCGCGTCGACGACGAGACCAAGTTCCGCGTGCTGGCCGAGGCCGACGTCCTGGCCGCCCCGTCGCTCGGCGGGGAGAGCTTCGGCATGGTCCTCACCGAGGCGTTCGCCGCCGGCACGCCCGTGGTCGCCTCCGACATCGCCGGCTACCGCGACGTGGTGCGCGACGGCGTGGACGGGGTGCTCGTCCCGCGCGGCGACGCCACGGCGCTGGCCCAGGCCCTGCACGACCTCGCCTTCGATCCCGCCCGGCGCATCGCGATGGCCGGCGCGGCCCGGGAGCACGCCTCCACCTACGCCTGGCCGAAGGTCGGCGCCCAGGTGCTCGAGGCCTACGAGGCCGCGATCGCCGTCCCCGAGCCCGTCGGCGCCCGCCAGCGGGCCGCCGTGCGCGTTGGCGTGACGCCCCGCGACCTGCGGCCCAAGGTCCCGGCCACGCGGCTGCCGAGCCTGGAGCCCGACACCCACAAAGCGCCCCGGACCTGGAAGACGGCGGCGCGGAAGGTCGCGCTCGTCCTCGTCGCCCTGCTCGCGATCGGCCTCGCCGGCCTGGCGCTCGAGCACATCGGGGTCGACAAGGTCGCCAACAGCCTCCTGCAGTCGTCCCCGCCGTGGGTGCTCGCCGCCCTGGGGATCATGTGCCTCTCGATGGTGCTGCGCGGCATCGCCTGGACGGCGATCCTGCGCGCCGCCCTGCCGGGGGTGAAGGTCCGCTACGCGGATGCCCTGCAGGGCACGTTCATCGGCGTGCTGATGTCCGCCACGCTGCCCGCCCGCCTCGGTGAGCCGGCGCGCGCCATGATCGTCTCCCGGCGCCTGGGCAACGTGCGCGAGCGCCTGCCCGTGGTGCTCGGCACCCTGGTCTCCCAGACGGTGCTCAACATCGTCGCGCTGGTGATCCTCGGCATCGTGATGTTCTCGACGGTCGGCTACTTCAACGGCCACCAGGGCGCGCTCGTGCTGTTCACCGTGGCGCCGATCGCGGTCGTCGTGGCCGTGCTGCTGCTGCCGATGATCCTGCGGCCGGGCGCGGTGTCGCGCTCGTCGCGCATGCACACGTACCTCAAGCAGGCGCGGCGCGCCCTCGTGCAGGTGCGGGCCGGGCTCCTGGTCTTCCGGTCGCCCCGCTACGGCGCGATCTCCACGGCCGCGCAGCTCACGGCGTGGGCGCTGCAGTGGGCCTCGTGCTACGTCCTGCTGGTCGCCTTCGGCCTCGACGGTCAGGCCGGCGTGGGAGCGGCGGCCGCGGTGCTCTTCGCGGTCAACGTCACGGCCGTGCTGCCCGCCACGCCCTCCAACCTCGGCGTCTTCCAGGCGGCGTGCGTCGCGGTCCTGGCCGGGGCCTACAACGTGTCCACCGCGGACGCCCTGGGCTACGGCATCGTCCTGCAGGCGGTCGAGATCGCCACGGCCGTCGTGATGGGCATGCCCGCGCTGCTCAAGGAGGGCCTGAGCTGGAAGGACGTGCGCATGCGCGCCATCCAGTCCTCGCCCGTGCAGCTGCAGACCTCGTCGACCCAGCGCGACGAGCAGCTCGAGGTCGAGCGCTAGCGGCTACCCGCCAGGCCCCTCTTTAGGTGGCCTTAAAGTACGGTCGTCGCATGAACATCTCCCGTCGTTGGATCGCGTGCGTCGCGATCGTCCCCTTCCTCTTCGTCGCCACCGGCTGCGGTGAGGAGTCCTTCGATCCGAAGGACCTCCAGAACGAGATCGCCAAGAGCGTCAAGTCCGAGCTCGGCGAGGTCGACGTGAAGTGCCCGGACGACATCTCCGCCAAGAAGGGCACGAAGGTCACCTGCACGGCGACCGACGCGGACGGCACCGCGACGAAGCTCCTGATCACGATCGCCGACGACAAGGGCAACTTCACCATCGCCCCGGCGGCCTGAGCGCGCTCGCCTCGGACCTGGGGCGCGGCGGCGCCCCGGGTTGAGGTAGGTTCGGCGCCATGCACTCGCGCCTCAGCCGGCTGGCCCCTCTCGTGGCCGTGCCGATGGTCCTCGCCCTCACCGGCTGCGACCGTCCGATCGACACCGGTCAGCTGCAGGACGAGATCGCCAAGAACGTCAAGCAGCAGGTCGGCGTGACGGTGAAGGTCACGTGTCCCAAGGACATCGAGGCCAAGAAGGGCAAGACCTTCGACTGCCTCATCAGGGAGCCCTCGGGCGCCGTGGCGACGGCCAAGGTCACCCTGACCGACGACAAGGGCGGCTTCGCCTACGACATCGTCGCCGGCGCCCCCGCGGGCACGGCCACGGCCACCACGCCCCCGGCGGCCACCACGACGCCGCCGGCCGCGACGGTCACCACGCCGCCGGCGGTCACCCCGCCGGCGACGACGACGCCCTAGGCGCTCGCGGCCTCGGTGGCCGGCGCGTCGGCCTCGGCCTCGACGGCGCCCTCGCGGGGGTCGGCGGCCAGGGCGGTCGCCTCGGCCAGCGTCGGGTCCTTCTCGGTGCCGGCGATGATCTCGTCCGGCGCCGAGTCCTTGGGGATGAAGCCGGACTTCATGCCGAAGTACACGGCCTGCGGGTGGTGGCTGATGATGGCCAGCGTGGACTGCTCGGGCTCGGGCGCCCAGCCGGCCGGGGTCAGCGACATGCCGATCTTGTCGAGCCCCAGGACCAGGTCGACCTTCTCGTGCTCGGACTGCTCGGGCACCGACGGGTAGCCCCAGGCGTAGCGGCGGCCCTGCGTGGCCGGGATGCCGTAGTCGGCCCGGACCTTCGCGTGCAGCCACTCCGACAGGCCCTCCGCCGTCTGGACGCCCAGGCCGTGCACGAACAGCTGCTCGGCGAACTCGCCATCGGCCTCCAGCTGGGCCATGAGGTCGGTGACCTTGCTGCCCGCGGTGACCGCGGTCAACGCCACGACGTCCAGCTCCCCGCTCTCCTTGGAGCGGTAGAAGTCCGACAGGCAGATGCGGTCGTGGCCGGGCTGGCGCGGGTTGACGAAGCGCGTCAGGATCGTCTCGCGGTCCTCGGGGTCGAGCACGACGAGGTCGTTGCCCTCCGAGTAGCAGGGGAAGTAGCCCAGCAGCGCACGGGGCTCCAGGTAGTCCTGCTCGGCCCACATCCGCTCCAGGCGGGGCTGGAAGTTCTCGTCGACCAGCTCGCGCCACGCGTCGCCCTTCACGCCGCGCCCGCCCCAGTGGAGCTTGAAGAGCACGTGCGTGTCGAGGTGGTGGAACAGCTCGTCCATGTCGACGGGGATCTCGCGCACGCCGAACCACGGCGGGGTCGGCACCGGGACGTCGGTCCGGGCGGCGGAGCGCACGGAGTCGTCGTCGGTGGGGCCCAGCTCGGGCTCGGGGCCCTTGGCCCGCATCTTGATCGCCGCGGCCTTGACCTTCTCCACGAGCGCGGCGTGGCCGCCCTCCTCGACGATCTGGTCCATCACGTTGAGGCCCTCGAAGGCGTCCTTGCAGAAGAACACGCCGGGCTCGTAGACCTCGTCGGTGTCCTTGCCGCCCGGGTACAGGGCGCGCAGGCTGAAGTCGCGGTTGATCGCGGCGCCGCCGATCAGCACCGGGTACTCAAGGCCCTGGCTGTGCAGCTCCTGGATGGCCAGCGGCATCTGCTTGGACGTCGACACGAGCAGGGCGCTGAGGCCGATGGCGGTGGCGTCGTGCTCCTTGGCGGCGTCGAGGATCGTGCTGACCGGGACCTGCTTGCCCAGGTCCACGACCGAGTAGCCGTTGTTGGTGAGGATCGTGTTGACCAGCGACTTGCCGATGTCGTGCACGTCGCCGAACACGGTGGCCAGGACGACGGTGCCCTTCGTGTACCCCTCGATGCGGTCGAGGTAGTTCTCCAGGCGCGCCACGGCCTTCTTCATGACCTCGGCGCTCTGCAGCACGAAGGGGAGGATGAGCTCACCGGCGCCGAACTTGTCGCCGACCTCCTTCATCGCGGGCAGCAGCACGTCGTTGAGCGTCGGGACGGCGCCGATCTTCTCGACCGACAGGTCGATCCAGTCCTCCACGCCCTCCTTCTTGCGGCGCAGGATGTGGAAGTGCAGCGCCTCCTCGGGCTCCATGCCCGCGGTGGGATCGGCCTTCTCGTCCCCGGCCTCCTCGCCCTTGGACTCGAAGTGGTTGATGAACCGCTCCAGCGCGTCCTCGCGGCGGTTGTAGACGAGGTCGTCGGCCAGGTCGCGCTCGACCTCGGGGATCTCCGAGTACGGCGTGATGTGGTTGGGGTTGACCATCGCCAGGTCCAGCCCGGCCTCCACGCAGTGGTAGAGGAACACGGAGTTGAGGACCGAGCGGGCGGCCAGGCCGACGCCGAACGACACGTTGGAGACGCCGAGCGACGTCTTGACGCCGGGCAGCTCCGCCTTCACGCGGCGGATGCCCTCGATCGTCTCGATCGCCGACGGCTTCCACTCGTCGTCGCCCGTGGTGAGCGTGAACGTCAGCACGTCGAAGATCAGCAGCTCGCGGTCCAGGCCGTGCTCATCGCAGCACAGCTCGACCAGCCGCTTGGCGATCTCGACCTTGCGCTCGGCCGTCTTGGCCATGCCGACCTCGTCGATCGTCAGCGCGATCAGCGCGGCGCCGTGCTCGATGGCCATCGGCACGACCAGGTCGGCCTTGTCGCGGCCGGCCTCGAGGTTGATCGAGTTGACGATCGCGCGGCCCGGCGTCTGCTCGAGCGCGAGCTTGATGACGTCCGGCTCGGTGGAGTCGATCTGCAGCGGCGCGGGCTGGCTGAGGCTGACGCCCTTGGCCACGCGGCGCATCTGCTCGTCCTCGTCCTGGCGCTCGGTCAGCGCGACGCAGAGGTCCAGCACGTGGGCGCCGCCCTCGACCTGGTCCTCGGCGATCTGCATGAGGCCGTCGTAGTCGTCGGCCAGCAGCATCTCCTTGGCCTTGCGCGAGCCCTGGGAGTTGACGCGTTCGCCGACGATGGTCGGGCGCGGCTCCTGCACGAGCGCCGTGTCGGCGATCATCGAGGAGACGCGCGGCGCGCGCGGCTCCGGGCGGCGGAAGTCGGTGCGGGCGCCGACGCAGCGCTCGGCGATGGCCCGGATGTGGTCGGGCGTGGTGCCGCAGCAGCCGCCGACGATCGACAGGCCGTAGCGGTCGACGAAGTCGCCCAGGACGTCGGCGAGCGGGCCGGGCTCCTCGGGGAACACGGTCTCGCCGTCGGGGCCCTGGTGGGGGATGCCGGCGTTGGGGATGCAGTGGATCGGCGTCGAGGCGTGCTCGCCCAGGAAGCGGATCGCGTCGCGCATGTCCTCGGGGCCCGAGGAGCAGTTGAGGCCGATGATGTCGACCTTCAGCGCCTCCAGCGTGGTGAGCACGGAGGAGATGTCGGTGCCCAGCAGCATCTTGCCGTTGTTGGGCAGGACGAAGACCGAGGCCTGGATCGGCACGCGGCGACCGGTCGTCTTGAACGCCTCGCGGATGCCGAAGATCGAGGCCTTGACCTCGAGGATGTCCTGGGCGGTCTCGACGATGAGGACGTCGACGCCGCCGCGCAGCAGGCCCTCGGCCTGCTCCTGGAACACCGTGACGAGGTCGCGGAAGAGGATGTTGCCCAGCGTGGGGTCGTCGGAGGAGGGCAGGAAGCCCGTGGGCCCGATCGAGCCGGCCACGAAGCGGTCCTCGCCGACCGCCTTGCGGGCGATCTCCGCGGCGCGCACGTTGATCTCGACCGTGTGGTCCTGCAGGCCCCACTCCTCGAGCTTGAGGCGGCTGGCCTGGAACGTGTCGGTCTCCACGACCTCGGCGCCGGCCTCGACCATCGAGGCGTGGACGCCCTCGATCACGTCGGGGCGGTTGAGGATCAGGGCCTCGTGGGCCCGGCCGGGGAGCTTGTAGTCCTTCTCCAGAGAGAGGTCGAACTGCTCCAGGGTCGCGCCCATGCCGCCGTCGAAGACGATGACGCGGTTACGGGTGGCATCGAGGAAGTCACGCATGGACTCTGATCCTAGCGAACTCCCGCCCAACCTTGACACGACTGTGTCAAGGAAGGGCGGAAGTCCGCTCCCCGCCTACGATCGCGGCATGACCGACCGGGCTAGCCCCGCGCCGCCGAGCGCCGGAAGCGCCAGACGGCGAGCGGCGCGAACACCGCGACGATGGCCATCGACCACGCCACCGCGCCGAGCACGCTGTTCCCGGCCGGGGCGCCCAGCCACAGCGACCGCATCGCGTCGACGACGACCGTGAACGGGTTGACCTCGGCGAACCAGCGCAGGCCCGAGGGCATCGAGTCGACCGGCACGAACGCCGAGGAGATGAACGTCAGCGGGAACACGAGCATGAACCCGAGCGAGTTGGCCGCCTCCGGCGTCTTCACGAGCATCCCCAGGAAGGCGAAGACCCACGAGAACGCGTAGCCGAACAGCAGGAGCAGGGCCACGCCGGCCGCGATGTCGCCGGCCCCGGCGTCGAACGAGAAGCCGATGATCAGCCCCGTCACGACGAGGATGGTCATCGACAGCGTGTTGGTGGCCACGTCGGCCAGCGTCCGGCCGGCCAGCAGCGCGGCCCGGGCCATGGGCAGGGACCGGAACCGGTCGATCAGGCCCTTGCTCATGTCCTCGGCCAGCCCCATCGCGGTCGCGAAGCCGCCGAACGCGATGTTCTGGACGATGATCCCGGGGATCAGGAAGTCCACGTAGCTGTAGCCCGGGGTGCTGATCGCCCCGCCGAAGACGTAGACGAACAGCAGCACGAACATCACCGGCTGGATCGTGAAGGCGGTGAACAGCTCGGGGTTGCGGGGCAGGCGCACCAGGTTGCGGCCCGCCATGATCGTGGTGTCCGACACCAGGCGCCTCATGCCGCCCGCTCCCCGTCGTCGTGGGCGTCGCCGTCGCCGCCGGCCTCCTCGGCCACGTGGCCGGTGAGGGAGAGGAACACGTCGTCGAGCGTGGGGCGCCGCAGCGACAGGTCGCGCGCGCTCAGCCCGGCCCGGTCGAGCAGGTGCACGGCCTCGACGATCGTCCCGTCCCGCCCGCGCACGGCCAGGCGCAGCACGTCGCCGTCGGCGACCGGCTCCTCGTCGCTCAGCGGCGCGAGCACCGCGGCGGCCCGCGCGGCGTGGGCGGGGTCGGTGAGCACGACCTCCAGCCGCTCGCCGCCGAGGCGGTCCTTGAGCTGGTCCTGCGTGCCGGAGGCGATCACCCGGCCGTGGTCGATGACCGCGATGGAGTCGGCCAGGCGGTCGGCCTCGTCCAGGTACTGGGTGGTCAGGAGCAGCGTGGTGCCCTCGGCGACCAGCGCCTCGATCGTCGCCCACAGGTCCAGGCGGCTGCGGGGATCCAGCCCCGTGGTCGGCTCGTCGAGGAAGAGGACGGGGGGACGGGCGACGATGGCCGCCGCGAGGTCCAGCCGGCGCCGCATCCCGCCCGAGTAGGTCTTGGCCGGACGGCCGCCGGCGTCGGTCAGGCCGAAGCGCTCCAGCAGCTCGGCCGCGCGCCGCCTGGCCTCCGCCCGCTTGGCGCCGTACAGCCGGCCGACCATCACGAGGTTCTCCACGCCGGTCAGGCTCTCGTCGACCGCCGCGTACTGCCCGGCCAGGCCGATCCGCTCGCGCAGCCGCGCGGCGTCGTTCACCGCGTCGAGTCCGGCCACGCGGATCTCGCCCGCGTCGGGCTTCAGCAGCGTGGCGAGGATGCGCACGGCGGTCGTCTTCCCGGCCCCGTTGGGGCCCAGGACGCCGAGCACGGTGCCGGGCGCGGCCTCGAGGTCGACGCCGTCGAGCGCGCGCACGTCGCCGAACGACTTGACCAGGCCCCGCACGCTGATCGCCGGGCCGCCGGGGGCCGGTCGCGGGCGTCGCGGAGGATGGTCGGTGGTGGTGGGAAGGACGGCGATGGATGGCATGGGGGCCAGCCTAGGAACGGTTTAGGTCAGGAACTGGCCGCAATCCGTGGCATGCTGCGCCGACCATGACCGAGACCTCTGGACGCCTGCTCAAGCTGCTGTCGCTGCTGCAGACCCGCCGCGACTGGCCGGGGGAGGAGCTGGCCCGCCGCCTGGAGGTGTCGGGCCGCACCGTCCGCCGCGACGTCGAGCGGCTGCGGGACCTCGGCTACCCCGTGGACGCCACCACCGGCCCGGACGGCGGCTACCGGCTCCAGGCCGGCACCGCGATGCCGCCGCTGCTGCTGGACGACGAGGAGGCGGTGGCGATCGCCGTCGGGCTGCGCACCGCGGCGGGCACGTCCGTCGCGGGGATCGAGGAGACGTCGGTGCGCGCCCTGGTCAAGCTCGAGCAGGTCCTGCCCGCCCACCTGCGCCGGCGCGTCCAGGCGCTCGGCGCCGCGACGGCCACGCTCGGCCCCGCCGGCGGCGCGCAGGTCGACCCCGAGGCGCTGACCGTGATCGCGGCGGCCTGCCGGGACCGCGAGCGCCTGCGCTTCGCCTACGTGGCCCGCGACGGCGCGGAGACCCGGCGCGAGGTCGAGCCGGCGAGCCTGGTCAACCTGGGCCGCCGCTGGTACCTCGTCGCCTGGGACCGCACGCGCGAGGACTGGCGCACGTTCCGCCTCGACCGCCTGGAGCGGCCGGGCCCCGCGGGCGGGCGCTTCGCCGCCCGGGAGGTGCCGGGCGGCGACCCCGCCGCGTGGGTGGCCTCCAACCTGCGGGGCGGCGCGCCCGGGCACGAGGCCCGGATCACCGTGCACGCGCCCGAGGCCTGGCTGCGGGACCGCATCGGCGGCTGGGGCGGGACGATCGCCGCGATCGACGACGAGCGCTGCGAGCTGCGCACCAGCGACCACTCGCTCGACTGGCTCGGGGTGCGCGTGGCGATGCTCGGCGTGGAGGTCGAGGTCCACGAGCCCCCGGCGCTGCGCGAGCACCTGGCCGGGCTGGCGGCCCGCCTGGGGCGGGCCGTCGCCGGGCCGGGCGCCTAGTAGCGCTCGGGCACGAAGTTCTGCTCCTGCATCGGCGGCCGCACGTAGCCCGGGTCGGGCTGGCGCGGCGGGAGCTCCAGGGGCGGAGGGGTCAGGTCCTGGTACGGGATCAGCGACAGCAGGTGGCTGATGCAGTTGAGCCGGGCCCGCCGCTTGTCGTCGGCCTCGACCACGTACCACGGGGCCTCGGGGATGTCGGTGAACTCCATCATCGTGTCCTTGGCCTTGGAGTACTCGACCCACTTGCCGCGGGACTCCAGGTCCATCGGGCTGAGCTTCCAGCGGCGCATCGGGTCGTTGACCCGGGCCTGGAACCGGCGCTCCTGCTCCTCGTCGCTGACCGAGAACCAGTACTTGATCAGGATGGTGCCCGAGCGGATGAGCATCCGCTCGAACTCGGGACACGAGCGCATGAAGTCCTCGTACTCCTCGTCGGTGCAGAAGCCCATCACCCGCTCGACGCCGGCGCGGTTGTACCAGCTGCGGTCGAACAGGACGATGTCCCCGGCGGCGGGGAGGTGGGGGACGTAGCGCTGGAAGTACCACTGCGACTTCTCGCGCTCGGTCGGCGTGCCCAGCGCGACGATGCGGACCTGGCGGGCGTTGGTGCGCTCGGCGATCCGCTTGATCACGCCGCCCTTGCCGGCCGCGTCCCGGCCCTCGAAGACCACCACGACCCGCAGGCCCTGGGCCTTCACCCACTCCTGCAGGAGGACCAGCTCGATCTGCAGCCGGCGCAGCTCCTTGTCGAAGACGTCCCGGGGCAGCTTCGCCTGGTTCTTCGAGGTCTTGGCCTCGATCGGCTTGCCCTTCCCCTTGCCCTTGCCCTTCTTGGTCTCCGTCTTGGCCATGCCTGTCCTTCTCGTGATGGGGTTGCCGTGAGCGTCGACCCGGAAAGGGTGCCGGCGCCGCTCCCCCGCGGCGCCGGCCCCATGATGACTGCTCGCTACCGGATGAACAGCATCTCGGAGTACTTCGGGACGGGCCACAGGTCGTCGGCCACGATGCGCTCGAGCTTGTCGGCGATCTCCCGCACGTCGTTCATGGCCGCGAACACCGTGTCCCGCATGTACTTCGCGAGCTCGTAGCCCTCCTCGGAGGGGTGGTTCTCGTTGGCCTCCTCGAGCGCGCGGATCTTCGCGACGAACTCCTCGACGAGCGGCTTGGCCTCGTCCATGAGCGTCTCGATCTCCGCCTCGTCGATGATGTCCAGGTGCCGCAGCGCGGCGGGCAGGAGCATCGTGCGGGCCATCGACGCGGCCGTCTCGGCCTCGATGTTGATCTTGCTGGAGTACTGCTCGACCGCGACCTCGAAGCGGGACTCCAGCTCCCGCTCGTTGAGCACGCCGTACTGCTCGAACAGCTCGATCGTCTGCTTCTCGACGTACCAGGGCAGGGCGTCGACCGTGGTCGGCAGGTTGTGCAGCCCGCGCTCGGCCGCCTCCTTGTGCCAACCCTCGGAGTAGCCGTCGCCGTCGAACACGATGACCTTGTTGGCGATCCAGCTGTCCTTGACGACCTCCAGGACCGCGATGGCCTTGTCGGTGCCGCCCTCGATCTTCTGCTCGACCTTGTAGGTGAGGTCGTCGATCGCCTGCGCCGTCATCGTGTTGAGCACCGTGTTGGTGAAGCCGAGCGACATGCTCGACCCCAGCGCGCGGAACTCGAACCGGTTGCCGGTGAAGGCGAACGGCGAGGTGCGGTTGCGGTCGCCGCCGTCGAGCGGCAGGCCCGGCAGCACCGGGGTGCCGAGGTGCAGCAGCCCGCTGATCGCGTCCTCGTCGATCGCGCCGGTCTCCAGCTTCTCGTACGCCTTCTCCAGCTCGCGGCCGAGGAAGATCGAGATGATCGCCGGCGGGGCCTCGTTGGCGCCGAGGCGGTGGTCCTGCCCGGCCGAGGCGGCCGAGGCGCGCAGCACGGCCTGGTGCTTGTTGACCGCCTGGACGACTGCGGTGCAGAAGAACAGGAACTGCACGTTCTCCGCCGGCTCGTCCCCGGGCTTGAGCAGGTTGCTGCCCGTGTCGGTGCCCATCGCCCAGTTGTTGTGCTTGCCCGAGCCGTTGACGCCGGCGAACGGCTTCTCGTGCAGGAGGCAGACGAGCCCGTACTTCCGGGCGATCTTCTGCAGCATCATCATCGTCAGCTGCTGATGATCGGAGCCGACGTTGGAGTTCTCGAACATCGGCGCCAGCTCGAACTGGCCCGGGGCCACCTCGTTGTGGCGGGTCTTGACCGGGACGCCGAGCTTCCGCAGCTCGTCCTCGGACTCCATCATGTACGCCAGCACGCGCTCGGGGATCGACCCGAAGTAGTGCTCGTCCAGCTCCTGGCCCTTGGGGGGCTTGGCGCCGAACAGCGTGCGGCCCGTGAGGTACAGGTCGGGACGCTCGTAGTAGTACTGCTCGTCGACGAGGAAGTACTCCTGCTCGGGGCCGACCGTCGTGAAGACGTGGCTGGCGGAGGTGTCGTCGAACAGCTCGTGCAGCGCCTTGATCGCGGAGGTGCTGAGCGCCTCCATCGAGCGCAGCAGCGGGATCTTGGAGTCCAGCGCGTCACCGGTCCACGAGACGAAGCCCGTGGGGATGCACAGGTAGGTGCCGTTGGGGTTGGACAGCACGAAGGCCGGCGACGTCGGGTCCCACGCGGTGTAGCCGCGGGCCTCGAACGTCGAGCGCAGGCCGCCGTTGGGGAAGGAGGACGCGTCGGGCTCGCCCTTGACGAGCTCCTTGCCCGAGAACTCCGCGATCGACGAGCTGTCGCTGATCGGGTTGAAGAACGAGTCGTGCTTCTCGGCCGTGATGTTGGTCAGCGGCTGGAACCAGTGCGTGTAGTGCGTGGCGCCCTTCTCCAGCGCCCAGTCCTTCATCGCCGAGGCGACGATGTCCGCCAGCGCCGGGTCCAGGGCCTCGCCCTTGGAGACCGTCGCCTGCATCTTCTTGAAGACGTCCTTGGGGAGCCGGGCGCGCTGCGCGTCGAGGCCGAAGACGTTGGAGCCGTACTGCAGGCTGTCGGTCCGCGTGAGGTCCGTGGCGTTGGGCGTGTCACCGTCGACGCTGGGCGTCCACTGGGCTGCGGTGACGTTCTGCTGACGATTTCTGCTCATGGGCGAGTTCTGTCCTCCTGCGTGATGGCGTAGTCCGGCAATGGTTCCCGCACCGTATGGGTCTGGCATCCGCCTGACCTTATCCCGCTGTCCAAACTGGCGCGGGGGCGCCTCGCCCGATGGGCGGGTCGGTCGGACTCTGGCACTCGCGCGTAAGAACGTCCGGACCGGCGCGTTGTCCGGATTGGCCCGGATGAACGGATCGCCTCGACTCAAAGGCGAACTGGGTCCGACGATCTTTCGACACCGGTCCAATGTCGGCGGTGCCCTCCCGCCGCAGACTGGCATCAACACTGAATGACTAGGAGGATGTATGCGCCGTACGCTGCTCGTTCGCGGGCTAGTCGCTGGACTACTCGCACTACTGGTGATCCCCGCGTCCGCGATGGCGCAGGACGCGCCCATCCCGATCGCCGACGTCAAGGGCGAACTGGACAACACGTGGGTGATCGTTGCCGCGGCACTCGTGTTCTTCATGCAGGCGGGCTTCGCGCTGCTGGAGATCGGGATGTCCCGCGGCAAGAACGCTGGCGCCGGCATCGCCAAGATCCTCGTCAACTTCGCGATCATCTCGATCGTGTGGTGGGCTGTTGGATTCGGCATCGCCTTCGGTGGCACCGGAAAGTGGATCGGCGACTCGGGCTGGTTCTTCCAGTTCGGCCGTGACGTCGGCGGGGAGCCGGCGGACAACGGGACCGCCGCGTTCTTCATCTTCCAGTTCATGTTCGCGGCGGTCTCGCTCGCGATCGTGTGGGGAACCACGCTGGAACGCATCAAGTTCATCGCCTACCCGATCTTCGCGATCGTGTTCGGCGCGATCATCTACCCGCTCATCGCCCACTGGGGCTTCGGCGGCGGTCTGTTCGCCACGTTCGGCAACGGCGTGCAGGACTTCGCCGGTTCCTCGGTCGTCCACCTCACCGGTGCGACGGCGGCCTTCGCGGCCTGTCTCCTGCTCGGCCCCCGCAAGGGCAAGTACGGGGCGGACGGCAAGCCGCGAGCCATCCCCGGTCACAACATGCCGCTCGTCGGCCTCGGCGTGATCATCCTGTGGCTCGGCTGGTTCGGGTTCAACGGCGGCTCGACCCTCGGCACCTCGGACAACGCCTTCGCGTCCGTGGTCTCCGTGACGAACCTCGGTGCCGCCGGTGGCGTCATCGGCGCCGTGATCGCGCTCGGCCTCACGCTCAAGAAGATGGACGTCGGCATGATCGGCAACGGTGCCATCGCCGGCCTCGTCGCCATCACGGCCCCGTCCGGCTACGTCGAGTTCTGGGCCGCTCCGATCATCGGCCTCGTCGGCGGCCTCATCGTCGTCTTCGGCGTCCTGGCCATCGACAAGCTCATCGACGATCCGATCGGCGCCACGTCGGCGCACGGTCTGGCCGGCATCTGGGGCACGTTGGCGTGCGGCATCTTCGCGTCGCCGCGCCTCGTGGAGTCGGTGGGCATCGGCGATCCGGGCCTCTGGTACAGCGGAAGCTTCAAGCAGTTGGGCTACCAGGCCCTCGCGGTCATCATCGTGTTCGCGGTCGTCTTCATCCTGTCCTACCTCACCTTCTTCATCATCAAGAAGACGGTCGGACTGCGCGTGAGCGACCAAGAGGAGGATGCTGGGCTGGACATCAGTGAGCACGGCATGTACGGGTACCCGGAGCAGTTCATCCCGGCGCCCGAACTTATCGGCTACGGCGCAGCACCGACCACGAAGGAGGCAACGGCATGAAGATGGTTGTGGCATACATCCGCCACGAGGCTTTCGAGCCGATCCGCACGGAGCTCTTGGAGCTCGGGTTCCCGTCCATCAGCGTCACCGAGGTGAAGGGCTCCGGCCGCCAGCGCGGCATCACGGAGCACTACCGCGGGGCGACGGTGACGAACTACCTGCGTCCCAAGATCAAGCTCGAATGCGTCGTCGCGGCGGGTGACGTCGGCACGGTCGTCGACACCGTCCTCAAGCACGCCCGCACGGGTGCCGTGGGCGACGGCAAGGTGTTCATCCTGCCGGTCGAGGAGTCCTACCGCATCCGCACCGGCGAGTCCGGTGACGAGACGCTCCAGCTGCATCCCGACGCTTCGTCGGAGAACGGATAGCGATGGCGATGGTCGAGGCGGTGCCGCCCGACAAGGGGAATCCCGCCTCGACCCCGCCCGTTCCGGCCGTGCCCGTGGGCCTCGTCGAGCGCCTGCGGGCCGTCCACCTGCAGATGGTGGAGGCGGTCCTCGGCGGTGAGGGGCTCGGCACGGTCGCCACCCTCGCCGCCGACGCCGTCGGCGCCCCCGTGGCGATCTGCGTCCCCCGCCTGGGGATCAGCGCGGCGTCGCCCGACGCCCCGCCGGCGATCGTCGACGAGGTCGCCCACTACGTCGGGGACCGGACCCGCGACCGCCCGGCCGAGGTGCCGAGCGCGCTCCAGTCCGAGATCCCCATCACCTCCGGCGACGAGGTCGTCGGGGCGGTGGTGCTGCTGACCGGCCGTGAGCCGGCCGCGCCCGAGGCCGCCGAGTTCCTGCATCTTGCCGCCGTCGCCTCGCTCACCGAGGTGGCGATCGAAGAGGCCCGCGAGGAGGTCGAGCAGAACCTGCGCGGCTCCTTCCTCGAGGACCTGCGCTCCCGACCGGACCTGGAGCCGCGCGAGATCGTGCGCCGCGCCGGCCGGCTCGGCTGCGACCTGTCGCGGGGCGCCGTGGTGCTCTGCGCCGAGCTGACCACCGATCGGCCCCGTCACGTGGTCGCCACGATCTGCGGGGAGTACCCGGGCGCGCTGGCCCAGCACATGGACGGCGCCGCGCCGCCTCCCGGGGGCGCCGCCGCCAGCCCCGCGGGCCGCGTCTACGCGCTGCTGCCCGCCGCGGGCGGCGACGAGGCGCCCGAGGCGACGCTGGAGGCCGCGCGGCGGCTGGCCGGCCGCCTGCAGCGCCACGGCACCGTGGGCCTGTCCTCCTTCTACACCGATCCCGGCGAGTTCGGCCGGGCGATCCAGGAGGCCGAGCTGGTGCTCGACGTCCTGCGCCAGTCCGACGGCATGGGGGGCAACCCCATCCAGGACATCGGCACCGGCACCTACCGCCTGCTCTTCCGCGTGCTCGCCTCGCACCCCGAGGAGGTCCGGTCCTTCTACGAGGACACCGTGGCCCCGCTCGTGCGGTACGACGAGCAGTACCGCACGGACCTGGTGGGCACGCTGGAGGCATACCTGGACCAGAACTGCAACATGAACGCCACGGCGGCGGCGATCTACGCCCACCGCCACACGGTCGCCTACCGGCTGGACCGGGTGCGGGAGCTGACCGCGCTCGACCCGATGCTCTCGGAGGACCGGGAGCGCCTCGGCCTGGGCCTCAAGGCGTACCGCATCATCGCCCCGCGCCTGCCGCGCTGATCGCCGGCGCCCATGCGGGATCGCGGCATGACCGGCGACAAAGGCTCACCCTCGACTTCAGGGTGAGGGAAGAGGGCTAGTTGTCGTCCTCGGACGAGTCGCCGACGGAGCCGGTCACGACGACCTCGCCCGTCTTGGGGTCCACCGCGGTGAGCGAGGCGTCGCCGTCGATGTCCACCTTGATCTTGCCCTTCGGCTCGCCGCCGTCGGCCAGCTCGGCCGTCGACTTGCCGTAGAGCGAGGCGTCCACCCGGTAGTGGACGGTGTGCCTGCCGGCCTCCATGGGGGTGACGCGCCACGTGAAGGTCTTGGCCTGGCCCTTGGGCAGCGGGCCCAGCGCGTACGTGTTGACCAGGGCGGTCACGCCCCCGTAGGGCGGATGGTCGACGATCCACACGGCCTGCTGCGGATCGGCCTCGCCGACCTGCGTGGAGCGGTCGTAGAAGCCGTCGACCGTCGCGGTGAGGTTGGGGATCGTCTCCGTGGACCGGTTGACGACCCGCAGCGAGAACGTCTGGTTCTCCGCGAGCGACTGCTTCTTGGGGAACGTCGCGGTCATGTCGACCTTGAACGTGCCCGACGTCTCGTTCGCGTCCTGGCGCTCGCCGCCGCCACCGCAGGCCGAGATCGCCACGGCGCTCGCAAGGAGGGCCGTGCCGAAAGCAGCGCGCGCCGTGAGCGCGTGAATTGAGCTCCTCCTCACGGCGGCGAACGTACCACAAGAGGGGGTCGACGGCGGCCCCACCGGACACGACGACGCCCATGGATCGACATCCGATCGACGACTTGATGGCATGGGTCCGCCGGTTCACGTAGGCTCCGGGCCGTGGCCCACCGTCGGGGTGAGCCGCTCGGGAGATTCTGAGGAGGGAGGACCGTGGTACGCAACACCGCCGATCGCGCGTTTCTTCCGGCGAAGAACGTGCTGGAAGAGGTCGGGGACATGATGATCCTGACCGGCAAGACCATGCTGTCGGCGATCCGTCCCCCGTACCCGTACGGCGGGGAGTTCGTCTCCCAGTTCCTCTTCGCGATGCGCCTGTGCTGGTTCCCGCTGATCGTCTCGACGGTCGCGTTCGGCTACGGCGCCCCGGGCCTGCAGGCCGCCAACTTCCTCGTGCTCTTCGGCGCGCTCGACCGCCTGGGCGGCTTCTTCGTCCTCGCGTCGATCCGCGAGTTCGCGCCCTTCGTGGTCGCGATCGTGCTCGCGGGCGTCGCCGGCACCGCCATCACCGCCGACCTCGGCGCCCGCAAGATCCGCGAGGAGCTCGACGCCCTCCAGGTCCTCGGCGTCGACCCGGTCAAGAACCTCGTCGTCCCACGGTTCCTCGCGCTGATGATCGTCACCGGCCTGTTCGACGTGTTCGCCCTGCTCTTCGGCATCTTCGGCGGCATCCTCGCCACGCTGGTCAACGGCGCGCCGCTCGGTCCCTTCTGGGCCACCTTCTTCACGAACGCCTCCGTGACGGACCTCTGGGGGTCGGTCCTGAAGTGCACCCTGTTCGGCGCGATCATCGCGATCGTCTGCTGCTACAAGGGGATGACCGCGTCCGGCGGCGCCGCCGGCGTGGGCCGCGCCGTGAACCAGGCGGTCGTCATCGCCTTCCTGGGCATCTTCGCGTTCAACTACGTCTTCACCCAGACGCTCCTGGCCACCCACCCGGAGATCAACGTCATCAAATGAACGCTTCCTCCTGGTTGGCCGTCCCGCGCGAGTGGTTCGCCTCCTTCGGCGAGATCATCAAGTTCTGCGGGAAGATCCTCGGACAGATCTTCGGGCTGCGCGTCTTCCGCTTCTTCGGCGAGGCGCTGCGCCAGTCCGGCATCCTCGTGCTCAGCTCGACGCTGGTCATCTGGGGCCTGGTCTTCATCATCGGCCTGCAGTGCGGCATCGAGGGCGCGTACTTCAACCGCTCCGTCGGCTCGCCGGCCTACGCGGGCGTGTTCGCCGCCTGGTGCGACCTGCGCGAGCTCGTCCCGTACGCCTTCGGCTACATGATGGCCGCCAAGGTCGGCACCGGCATCGTGGCCGAGCTCGGCTCGATGCGGATCTCCGACGAGATCGACGCCCTCGAGGTCATGGGCATCAACTCCGTCACGTTCCTGTGCGCCACGCGCATGCTCGCGGCGTGGATGGTCCTGCCCTTCATGTACATCGCGGCCGTCGGCGCCGGCTTCCTGGCCAGCTACCTGGCGGTGGTCGAGCAGATCGGCGAGGTCTCGTCCGGCGGCTACTTCCTCATCTTCTGGATGTTCCAGAACCCAGGCGACCTGCTGTTCAGCCTGATCAAGGGCATGTCCATGGCCACGGTCATCGTGCTCGTCGGCTGCTATTACGGTTACAACGCGAGCGGTGGCCCCGTCGGGGTCGGTACCGCGACGGCGAAGTCGATGGTGTTGAACATCGTGCTCGTGCACCTCATCGGGATGCTCGGCACGCAGGTCTTCTGGGGAGCAAACCCCAGAGCCCCGATCGGAGGCTGACATGGCGGACGAACGCGAATACGAGCCAGAGGCGATCGACGGCGAGGAGACCCCGCCCGCGGCGATGCCGACGGACGACCAGCTCGAGGGCGACTCGGCCGCGATGCGCGCCGACGAGCGCCAGGCCGCGGCCGAGGTGGAGGCCGACACCGGCTCCCTGGCCGCCGACGAGCCCGAGGCGGACGAGCCCACGCGCGTCTCCGTCGTGCACGAGCCGCTGTCGCCGGACGCCACGGACGCCGAGGAGTACCAGTGGCACACCGGGCTCAACCGGCCCACCGGCGTCCCGGACGCGATCGAGTTCGTCGACGTCCACAAGGCCTTCGGCCGCAACAAGATCCTCAAGGGCCTGAACATGGGCATCCCCGAGGACAAGATCTCGATGATCCTGGGCCCGTCGGGCACCGGCAAGTCCGTGTGCATCAAGCACATGGTCGGGCTGCTGTACCCGGACCAGGGCGACATCATCGTCCACGGGGAATCCGTGCCCCACATGGCCGATGACGATCTCTTCGAGATGCGCAAGAAGTTCGGCGTGCTCTTCCAGGACGGGGCCCTGTTCGGCTCCATGAACCTGTGGGACAACGTCGCGTTCCCCCTTCGTCAGCACACCGACAAGGGCGAGGAGGAGATCGGAGAGATCGTCAACCGGCGTCTCGAAGAGGTCGGCCTCGGCGGTGCGCACGACAAGTACCCGAACGAGCTCTCCGGGGGCATGCGCAAGCGCGCCGGCTTCGCCCGGGCGCTCGTGCTGGATCCGGACATCGTCCTCTTCGACGAGCCCGATTCGGGCCTGGACCCGGTCCGCACGGCACTGCTGTGCGAGCTGATCCAGGAGATCCACGAGGAGAACGGTGGGGCCTACGTGGTCATCACGCACGACATCATGAGCGCCCGCAGGGTCGCCGAGCACATCTCCGTGCTGTGGCGAGGGCGCATCGTGGAGTCGGGTCCCGCGGAGGAGCTGTTCGCCTCCGACAACCCGTTCGTCAGGCAGTTCCTTTCCGGTGAGTCGCAGGGGCCGCTCGGAATGGAATGACGCTCCTCGCGTCAAGCAGGGCCGCAGCACCTTCACATGCACTCAACACGCGTGCATCAGCATCAAGCATCCGTCCAAACTCGCAGTACCCACCGATTCCGATCCGTCCGACGCTTCCCCGTACCCGTGACGCCCTCGAGGCCGTCCGATGACCCTTGCCCGCGCAGCGGT
>Ga0247757_10000677_pt1 | contig 27007 bp, 28 predicted proteins | sample UWRJL126311R4_FD_180929 | JGI IMG/M metagenome (GOLD analysis project Ga0247757, IMG submission 180929) | Plant litter microbial communities from Arlington Agricultural Research Station in Wisconsin, United States - UWRJ-L126-311R-4 | ecosystem: Environmental > Terrestrial > Plant litter >...
AAAAAAAAAAAAACAAGTATTCTAAAGCTCGAATCGGATCGGAATCAGATCGGACCAAGATTGATGCAGGAATATGAAACCACCACTCAAAGAAAAGAACATGAAGAAAGACAAGGGGTGGACAAAAAAGCGTTGGAATGGGGGCTTGCTCGCGGACGCAATGTTCCCCTTTCCTTGTCGCCAAACGCCGTCTGGTTCCCATCTACCACCGCCACCAGCACGAGGAAATGCCACGTTTCTCTCCTCTCCTCTTCTCTACATGCTTCGCAACGGACACCAACTACCACCATTCACGTTCAATTCCATCATGCTTCCCATACCTAAATCCAAACATTACCCTTCCTGGCTCTTCTTCTATTCCCCTGGCATACCTATTATCATCCTCACATCGCCATCTCCGCCTGCAACTTCCGCAGTTCCTCCTCCTCGTCGTCCTCCTCGACACGCACGGGTGTCTTGCCCTTAACTTCGGCCGACGGTGCCAAGGGCAAACGACCGACTTTATCGCCCACAGGTACGGCTCCCGTATCCAGCATCTTCTCGTCCAGAGCTTCTTGCTGCATTTCGGCGAGTGCTTCGTCTAGATCGTCTTCGTCAATGGCGTCCGTTGCGACGCCTGATGTGATGGCTTCGCTGATCTCGGCGCCAATGGCGTGTTGTTCGCGGAGACCTTCCCTATAGGAAGCAAAAAGTCAGTATGCGCAAAGAAGGAAGGAGAAAAAATCGAAGGGGTGAGCATACATGACGTCGTCTACTTTATCGATGGTCAGGCCGGCGTGGATGTGCTTCATTGCGGCGCCAGCATTCTTCATAGCATCGAGTGTCTCCTTATTAATGTTTGCGGTTTCGATGGAGTAGACTTCGCGCTCGAGCGTCATGATTTGGGACTGCGTTTGCTCAAGTGAGTGCTCGAATTGCTTCTTTCGACGGAGGGCAGCCTTGGCAGCTGCATGCATCTTCCATCAGCCTGAAACCTTACTTCAAGATACCCCGTTCGCCCGCGAACAGATGTCTAGGCATAAGTGTTGGGGTGAATGGCGTAGAAAAACTCACCTGTTTTATTCGACGACACGTATTTCCGGGCCAGGGTATCTTGCTCGTCCATCTGGTTCTGAAGGTGCTTTTCTCGCTTGTTCAGCATCTCGAGCTGGCCGCGCAGCTGCAGAATGGCTTTCTTGGGGGCATCCTTCTTTGCAGCGCCGCCGCCAAACCAGTTCAGGCCCCAGCCAGACATCTTCGGTACGAGGTGCGCAGATGCAGTACACGGACTGCAGAGCGTGTAAAGAGTGGGCAGAAAAGATACAGCGAGGGTGTGCGCAGGCCACGAAGCGGGACGACGGCTGCCTACCGGGTGCAGCAATGAAAGTGTTGCAGCGGGGCTCAGCGGGGACGGTCGGCAGGGTTGTGACGGGAGAGCGTATTCGAGCGAGCAGGCGGTTCTTTTTGTATGGGGAAGAGGGAGGTAAAATGGGGGTCGAGGCGTGAGTAAAGGCGGCGGGAGAGGGTGGACGTGGACGGGGAAGTGGTGGCTCGTATCGGCGTGGGTTGAGGCCCTGGTCGTCCCGATGATGTCGTTGCGTGAGCGGCGCACGTGCCGTGCTTGGCGCCTGCCCTGGCCAGCTATGCAGTCCCGCTTGACTTGATAGCCCCCGACTGCACCCCCACCACCCTGCGTGCTTTCTCGTGGGCGCGAAGGTACACTTGTGGCGTGATGTTTGGCCCTGTGGCTTCGAAGCTCGTGATGCTCCGCGACCTGAAGGACTGCGCCCCGGGGACAAAGGTGCGCTTCCTGGGCTGGTGCGTTACGTGCTGCATATTGGTCCCTGTATTGACTCTTTCACTGCAGCATCGATGAATACGTCGTCCGGACAGCGACTCTACGCTTAAAACACGACTATCCACTCGGCAGCGTGCCCGCCTTCGCAAACGTGAACATAGAGCATCTACTAGAATCGGTCAAGCGACACGAGGTCGAGGTAGGTTCTTGGTTGAATGTCATTGGGTATGTGGACAGAGAGAAGGTGAACGAGAAAGAGAAGGGGGTGCATGTACAAGCCATTGCGCTATGGGATGCCGGGAATGTTGACGTCGGGGCGTATGAGCAGGCTGTGGAGTCGAGGAAAGAGGCTGGCTGAAGGCGGCAAAAAACTTGGACTATTTCTTCCCTACCGGATGATGGCTACGCGCTATCCTGCTATGATCGGGGCTTATGTGCCTGGCTCGCATGGCTGCAGCAAGTCACATCATGATATACTGCGCATCGGCTTTCACTATTCAGTGTCACGAATGTCTCCGTATAATCAGCGGTAGAGCCGAAATCGACACACGAACGGTTCTCTCGTATACGCATTCAATAGTATGCTTGCATGAAGCAGTTTACGTAGTGGATGGATGATTACCAGGACACTACTCCGTGTTTCAGAAAGAGCCTCCGCGCGTATGGAGGTGACAGTTGCGGAAGCTGGAATAGCACAATACGCGATTTTAAAGATTACAATAGGCGCCACCCGCTTAGCGACTGGTTGTTTGTCTGCCTAATCACGGTCTTGGTTCTTCTAGGATGCATTCAAATCTGCCAGCGCATCATTTCCCAATTTCAATTTTCGCCTCACCCTAGTTGCTTCGTGGACACTGAAGAGTCGGACACGCCTCGCATCCTAAATACCTTCAGCTTGGTTCCTCTGCCACAGCCTCCATTCAACGTGGCTCCAGCGACCCAACTCAATTTCCGGTCAGTATATATATCGAAAAGTCCCACCCGACACTCGTGTAGAAGAGGTATATGCAGCCAGACTCACCGCTAGCCTCGTAGCAAAGGATACAAACTTTGTTGCTGGCTTGAAGGAGGATTACGAACAAGGCGGAAGTCCTAGCCATGCTTCGGACTCAGACAGGATGTAAGACGGCGTTAATGTTTGGCACAGGTCCGGAAGACATTGTAGTCTCGAGATCGGTACGTATCGACGGCACTTGAACGATCGAACTATTGGTCCTGGATTATCTCGCAAAATGTGCTGACTCCTGTTGACCCATCTGTAAGAGCAAGGATGTTTCCAGGCAACGCTCACGGTATCGATAACGTTGGCAGGCAACCGATTTCGCCCGTTCACACGGCTTGAATTCCAATCATTTCAGTTGCCCTCGTTCTTAACCCAACGATTCCTTCTGCATGCAATGCTATGGATGCGCAGCAGGCGCATGTATAACCTTTTATCAAGATGCGATTCGTTCCAGTACCCGTCCGCCTCTCATCTCTCATATTCGCGTATCGTCGATTCGGAATATTTCAACGCTTTGAACGTACCCTAGTACGGATGCTTTCACTCGGAGATTGGGTCAACAGCACTCAACTCGTAAGATGCGTTCTCTCAGAAATAGAACAAATTTTACATTGAAACGTATAGAGGTAACAGCCTTGAAAAAGGACCCGAGCAAGAGGATCATGCAATCTTGCCTATGCGTAATCATACTCTCTACAAATCCACGGGAAGTCTGAGCAAACACCATTATGCGCATAAGAAGTGGATGTGCCGGCGGGCCCCCTTGCCGCGACACGGCTGGGTAGGCATGCTTGGAAGAGAAAACTCCATGGTATCAGAAACTAAACGTATATCGCTTGCAAGCCAAAGTGAGACGCTGAATGCCACCAACTCCAATGCTGCAACGATATTGTGGAAATCAAGACACTATGATGCGAATGGTCATCCTCGTCGGAGCCTTTGGTGAACGGCGATGGGCTTATTTACGAATGGATTCGTCTCGTCGGCTATCCGCGCCTGTTTCTCTTCGTATTCTCGCGAAGAAATCTTCAAGTCTTCGATTTGCGGCTGGTATTGTCAGCAAAAGTACTTCTTTTTCTCACGGTACGCCGGTACCTGTGTCAACGGTGGCCCACAAGTTGTCACCAAGAAACCATCTCGCCCCTGTTGATCCATTAGCCTCACTGTGACGATGACGATCTTTTATATTAGTTTCTTACTTGATGCGTGTATGGTCTAACAATAGCATCAGGCCCGCAATAGTAGTGGATTTCGTTCTGTATCACGGCTCTCGAAATGCCGAAACCAGGAACGAAGTATGAGTTGGGACCAGCCATGATGGGGTCGAGGCAGAGCGCAACAACAAAGTTGTATGTGTGATGGTCACAGCTGGTTGGATGTTTGGGCATCTGAGATAGATTCGGTGATTAGCTGGACTTATATAAAATATGGTATCCGGTGTAAAGCGCCAAACCCATTGATTGTAACCGGTCTCCGCTCAGTGCCTTGATGGCCTTTGCGACGTCGGGCACCAGGCCATGCATTGCCGCCTCACTTCCGCCTCACGCAACGCAGTTGGGCTGCCACACAGGCTTGCAACGACGCCGCCAGTCCGCAAATATACGCAGCGCCCTTGACGCCTACACATTACTTTTCCCGTTAGGGCCAAGTTCCTGTCGCTCATCCTTTTACAAATCCCAATCCACGACCAATATGTGTGCCCAAGAGGAATTACCAGCGGCCAGCTCACCGGCCACGTCTACAAAATTAAAGCAGATGCTAAGGAATTCATACTTTATAAGTGACGCATTCGCCACCGGTTTGCAGCGGACCTGCTCGCGAGCCAGCATATCCTTTTGATTTTGACCGTGGTCCATTCCGCATGGCTGGTAGCTAAGTCCTTTATGGTGTAGCAGCTCTAACCGGGATTGGGTCTTGGCCACGATATCCCTTCACGGCGATCTTCCCCAACCCGAATTACCACTTGATCGAATCAGCAAGTCAGCAGAATGTCGACACCGGCACCTAGGAAACTGGATTGGGTATCTGGCGGTGTCTCGCGATGCGCTGGTCAACACGCCGACACCTGTCAACTTTCCGTCTAGCGCTATGCGACAGGGAACACCCCATTCTTACTCCACCGCCATCTCGGTTGAATTTAGTAGGCTCGAGTGTAGCACAAACCACGGCACAAAAATACCTGGCTACCCAGTACACGTTTCACGATTCCATAGTGCAAACTCACAGGATACCCAAACTCGGACACCTGATTTCCGCTCGAAGAGATTTACAGCTCCTACGTCGGCCACCGTGGCGTTCTGACCCGGTCTGCATCACCCATGACTTACATGAACACGTTGCAGCTCAAGGCGTCGATTAACCTTGACGATGTAAGGGAGACCACATTGCCAAAAACAAGTGCCGGGCTTGGGGGTTGACGCTGAGATGTGGTGTCGATCGCATCAGTGAGGCTACAGTAAACAGACTGCAGATCCGGTTCAATGTGCAGACCACCGCCGCAGCATCCAAAGCGCCAAATCCGTATTCATCGCCTCCTGACCACGGAGAGATTTTAGGAAGCTTCGGGTGTCCATGTTGTCCTGGGTACGCCTGTCATGTCTTATCAGCAGGTATAGACAAAATCACCGGAAGAAGTTGCGTCAACACACATGAAGGCAGAAGTATCTCATTTTTTGCATGCATGCATACCGCTTGTATGTGCCCAATGGACCCAACGCTTGAAATCGGGCCCAGAATCGCACTCGTCAGAGCACTAGAGCCGTCTCTCGTCTGCCCCAACTCTCCTTACCCCGCACAGCTCCCGATGCATCTGATGCCTGACCACTGCACCACCGCTAGCGCTATAGCGCTTCGTCTTCTCTTGGTCAAAAGCCAGCGGATACTTACATGCGTCATGTATATGTATCAGCAATTGAGTGGCAGATGAGGAAGTTGCACGGCGGGGATCCCCAGTCTTGTCCGGGAACATGGCTCCACCTCACCTGTCTTCCCGCTTACTCCGGGCACAGAGGCCTTTTCTGCACACCGGACGGCGCCCTCCCTTTAACCCCGGGATGGGTACGCAACGAGTACCCCTGGTTTCTGGCGCTTGGTACGCTGAGTGTTTCTGCGATGAGAGAAACAGGGATCGAAGGTTTCTGGTGCGCTGGGCCGAGCCGCCTTTTGGGCGGCCCGGTGATCTAGGGATGAAGGGGTGTCCCTTCGCCTTACTCCGTTCCAAACATCCTTGCGGTTTCATCATACCAGGCTTTCGGCGGCTGAGTTGGTGCATATTCTCTTTAGCAGAGCATATCCGGAGCAATCGCTAGGAATATAAGGATTGAGAGGGATATGGCGTCTCGGGGATGGACGTGGCCATACTCACACAGCTTGGGGATTGGTTGCTAGGGTACCGTAAGCCCCTTCTTGCCTTGGAATATACATGGAACCCTCTCCCTATGTTCTTACGCAGATACGCCCTATTTCTCACCACAGGTTCGCCTCCAGCTACAATGTTGATCAGGCGGTAGTGAGGCTGCGGGATGCGACATATCCGGCAACTTGAATATCAGAGGCTTACTCCTGGTTCCTCGGCAGCCAAGTGTTCGAAGTTTTCAACGTTTCGCCCCAGGATTGCTAGATTCTCTTATCGTTACGTTAGTTCTAGCTGCCACGATACATTCTTTACTAAGGAACAGGGCGGCGAGTAATGTGTAAATGGCAGGGGGTTGTTGGACATTCAGCTTCGATTATGAGCAGTGGTAATGAAAACAACAATCGTCGAATCAACGTCGAGATGGTGTGATACATTCCGGTGTCCGTAAAGTCTCGATATACGCCGTTCATGATTGTATTATGGGTTATAATGGAGTGGAGGTCTTCGTCGCTTAAGGTAGGTGGTATGTGGAGTGTGTGAAGACCCTGATCTAAACAACCAAGCGCGGGCGTACCCGAACAGAAGGCGTTATACTAGGCATAGAGTGTAATCAACCCTTTTCCAAACCCCGAAAAGATACATATTAGCGCTTCTGGAGTCGTATTCTCCTCTTAATATGCGACTAAGTACTTTCCTTCCCTTTCCCAGTTGATCCAAAGGAGATAACAAATGATAAACAGCTTCGTAACAGTGCAGCCCGCCATGCAAGTCCACCCAATGAGCTCTTTTACCCCCAGTAATGGTTAGCCTGGGTCGGTTACCCATATTTTCGGATCTATGCAGCGATATGTGCTCCGCCTACGAGTTGAATACTACCGAGCTTATGTACCGCTTTCTGCGTATATCGAATTTCAGTTCTGGACGGACCTGCTTCACAGTGGTCCTTATGCTGACTCCGATCATTCGACTCCTTTGCGTGAGGCTACAGTAAAGCTTTACACGATTAGGGAATGCAACCGTTTCTTAGTGGTACTTGATTCCCTATCGCATGGTTCGGTGATAGAAGATACATTCTACTTTCCATCAGTCATACTAAGACACAGCTGTTCTATTACCTTCTAAATAAAATTCTTGCATACTTGAAACTAATCGTGTATAGTTCAATAGGTTTCTATATTTTCATGTGAGGTTTTTGATAAACTCTACCTCGAACTTTTGTTGAGTTTGGTTAAAATAACTCTAATTCGCTCTTAACCTACAACTGCTACTTCAAAACCAATCGGAATGCAAGGAGATATATGGGGGCTAGAATCTTACAATACCAGATTCTCATAGGAGAAACTACAAAAATATCTTTTGACAAGAGGTCCAGCAATAACTAACTAGTCAGTTATACTCTATCCGATACGCTATTTATTCTAGCTGTGGTTCTTGGTCGTTGGGTCTAAATCCCTTTTTCTCTTTCTGGTTGCTTTTTCTGCCTCATATTCCTGTAAACGTGGTATAAGTGCAACAGGCATTTTATCAGGACTAGGTACAAATAATCTCAGTTTCTTCCGAAAGATCAGGAGCAGGTACAAATACATGATCCACTATAGTCTAAAGGGTTTATAGTGACATGTCTTCCTTTTGGTTGGAGAATTTCCAAAAACGCCCTATACACGCCTGGTCGATGAGAAAACTATTCCTAATCTTAGTCACGTAGTTATACGCTTCAGCGAAGTTGGCAGTGCGCTGAGCATTCACCTTGTCTGACTCTGATTCTAGTACCAACCTAATAGCCGTTGATGAATGTGAATTTGCTTTAGATTTCGTTAGGTAAAGTTGAGTTTCGACTGCTTACACCTCAGTCCGAAGTTTTAGAGTCAGGTGTTGGACTTTCTAACAAGACATTGGATTCAGTTGAAATTTAGTCTCTAGCACACACTGGCGATCATATCTCCTCAAGACTTCTATAAAGTTCTAAAACCCACTACTTATCATTTCATACACTCACTCTTTATGAAAGATTGTGGTGTAAGAGTGATCATTTTCCTATCATGCTATAGGAAGCTATATAAAATGTGCTAGCGTGGCGCTACTGTCTCGCATGCCAGATCGCCATTTCCAACAAATTTGTGTCTAAGTGTTTACAATCAGTGAACCTTGGACATTCAAGCCTCCGGCATTTTTTCCATTATGCTTTGAGCATTTTCTAATCTTTCCTGACTATGAAGCTGGTCAATAGCAGTATCGTCTGATGCAAAATTCATTTCTTCTAAACTATGCTGAGTTAACAGTATGTTGATAGAACTAATGTGAATGTTCAGAGGGTTCTGGAGCTTGTAAATTTCGTTTTTCATGTCGAATCTCTAAGCTAGTTTTACTTCCGTATTCTTCATCACGCCGCCTCTGCTCCGGACTCCAAGAGATTCGTCGTAAGTTCGAATTGTGCTAAGCAACAACTTTAGTGGTCTTCAACAACTAAGTGCTGCATATTTATCGAATCTAGGTTTATATCAGGAGCCAGAGCTGCTGGTTTGCATTTTGCATAGCTGCAGAAGAGCCTACCAGAGGCATGTTAACTCGCGTAGTAGTTCCTGATGGTTAGCTTTTGCGCCGCGGGTATCCTGTAAATAGGGAGAATCATCCTTGATGAGTTTCCCCGTGACGATAAAGTCGCTGACAGAAATGCCGAAGGACATAGTCAAGATTGCTGTGGGATGCTAGAAACGGGGAGGCTGCGAAGTGGGGTGTTCTTTCTATGAAACGAGGCCGTGGCTGCGCCCGCTTTGCTGCGCCACGGAGTTAGATAATCCTAACATATAGCCAGCTGCAATTTGAACTTTGAAACCGATAGCTCGTAGTATCACATAAAGTGGGACCTCATCGAAGTTGATTAGTAATGGAACTGAACTCGAAGTATAAAAGAAGCATAGAGTAATCAAAGGAATTTGAGAGTAATTTGAGGAGATGAGAAATGAGTTGATTACTAAGGGGGGAGCCCTAGCGCGGCTTATACAGAGAAGTACGGATATGTTTTTTGCAGTTAATATTATTAGCACCACTCAGGGAGGTGACTACACGTTTATTCTGTCCCCACTCTAAAACGCATTACATTTCTACATTACGTCTCAAGAGCCGTCACATTCACCGCGGCTCCCTTTTCTCGACTAATGTTACTGGACGCAAGTGGCAGAGTCGAGGCTGAAAAACTTATTGGCTCGCTATTGCGTTTCTTCGCTAGCTTTTCCTTGTATGAAAGCAAAGCAATAGTGCCGAAGACGATGATGTTAAATCCCGACACGACAGCTACAGCCCTGTTCCCAGGTGTGACATATGGTTGGTGGATTTGTTGAAACCACACAAGCGGAATCCAGGCATTAAAAATATCTACAAGAATCAGTAGGGCACGATGCAGATAGAAAGGAGCATAACAAACATTGAAGTGTGTTCATGGATGCCGCAGTGAAAGCACGTTGCTCCGCGTTGTCACTGATGAGCTCTGCCATCCATGCCATCGTCAAAGGAACCATGCTTCCACCAACTGAAGATACAATGTAGAGTGGGGCGCGATGTGAGAAAGAGCCCATGACCGGCGTCACAGCCAGCAATGTGAATACAGTCACAGCGATCATGTTGGAGAAAATGATGATGGGCCAACGTCGACCTCTTAATGGCCCATCGGAGATCCATACACATATGAGTGAGTATACTGCGGTAAATGCGTTGCCGATGGTCGGATATTCATTCTGACGTAGCCAGTCAGCATATACCTCGGTATTTAGGCAGAGAGCACGAAGAGTGAGACATACGATTTGTGCGACTGTGTACACTGGGGGTCGGCCTTTTCTATTGTGCGCTTTCAGCCAAAAGACAAACGATGTGAAGGGCTGTGAACCAAAAGGTTGCATTGTGAAAATCAGTGTGAAAAGAAGAGTCTTCCAGCTGCCGAGGAACCCTATGATAGTTTTGAGCGTGTAAGGCTTGCCTTCAGGCTTGCGACCTGCTTTGGCCATTCTCTCGCGAGCCATCTCGAGGTCCTAAACACAGAAGTCAGATCATTATGCTACAAGGCTGTGCAGGATACTCACGCGTTCCGTGAAGACCCAGTTAGGCTTTGCGGTTCCTGGAGTATCAGGGAGGAAGAAGTACGCTAGTGCAGCAATAGGGAAAGAAATGACACCGTTGATAACTATAGAACGCTACTGTCAACGGTTCGCTTGCAATAGTATCGAGGATTAGGCCACCTACTAAACAACCATCGCCATCCAGCTAATCCAGCATGCCCGTTGAGTCCATTATAAATTCCCGCCTGCAGAAATCCGCTGAAAATAGGTGCAATGGATACAGCGGATTGGAGAATTCCATTTCTTTTGCCGAGTTCGCCTGATAGACTTGTAAGACAATATGCTGCTATTGAACACAAATGACTCACGCTTGGTGTACCATGATCCAAGAACATAGTAAAGGGCTGGCCAGTATCCTGCTTCAAAAAGGCCCACGACAAAGCGAAGCCCAAGAAGCGCTTCATAGGACTTTGCACCAGCGAGGGCGAATGTGAACACAGTCCATCCAACTTCTTGGAAAGGGATCCAAACATGCGCCGGAACGCGGGTAAGGATCAAATTTGATGGTAGTTGCCCAACGATGTACCCAACGGTCCATGCCACCACAATGTAGTTATACTGGTTACCGTATAGGTTGAGGTCTTCCTTCATACCAGATACGAATGCATTGGTGATGTTGGACGTGTCAATCCATTTAATCAGCATCCCAAGAGTGCCGAATGTAAGAAGTGTAGCGTCAAGCTTGAAAAGAAACTTGCGCTCTTCTTTCGAAACATTGGTAGAGTCCCACAGCCACCCTTTCCAGTTGTCAGAGGGTGTTGACGATGTAGTGGATGGTGTCTTGTTCGTCATATTTATCCCAACCAGTTTGCGTAGTGATAGTCAGGGTGTGGCTTCGGTTCTTGAACGCAATCGCATTCGGAGGTGTCGTATCCTAGATATAGGCATTCGAGTACACCTCTGCCTGCTTGTTCTAGACCCCCGCTACGCGTGTGCCTCGCTTGTTCTCATCCTTAAAACCGGAATTGGATCTGAGATGCGCCAAAAAGGTCGCGTACGAAATCCATCGGAATCTGGCCCCTATAATATAGGACGGTTACCCCAGTAGTAGCATGGGGTGGCTGCTGTGACACCATCCCAGGAGCAAAGAGCGCAATGCACTACGGTTGCTAGCGGCTGTCTGTCGTAGCTTCTCTAAAGATAAGCGTCTGTTGTTTCTCTGCAGCCAACGAGGTTGCAGCACGAGTTCGGTATGGGTTATCTGCGGAAATGTGCAATTGGAGATGCTAATGACGTGACTGATCCCAACATTTGCCGCGGCTAACGCAAGTCGCAAAGCATAAAGCGACATGAACTCCTATTTCTACTCCCTGATCATTTAAAGGCTGATCTCTGTAAAACATACTCTGATTCTCTGCTCATACTTAACAATCGTCGAGCCAACAAATCAACATTTGTCTTCATTTACGATGACCTGCGTAGCTGTGTATGAGTCTCGGTATCATGTGGCATTGTCGTGACATGGGAGAACACAGTTCCAGAACTCTGAGATCCTCATTAAGCATGTTGTCGCATGCTGTACGCTGCAAGTTCTGTCTGACTGCATTTTCGGGAATGTGCGTTGAAATAGGCATCTTGCCGCCTGCAAACGCAATATGCGTGTCAAGTGCCCAGCATTTTTCGCTGGAGATTATGAATGCGGCAGGTGGGGAGGGTGTCAGTATGTATAATTCATCTTGTCCCGACCATCCTATCAGCGCTTATCATCACTTGAAAAACGCCTCCCAATCGTCCACTTGAATAGTTTCGGAATCGCCATTAAGTTCAGCCCTACTATTTTCATCCCTAGCCTTTAATTCTTTCTTTCTTTCTTTTTCGCCGCATCATAGACTATCTTACCCACTAGGTAAGAGGTAGACCTCAGCCTCGCGATGCTAGCTAAACCGCTGATTTTTTCGCCGCGAGCTTTTGTGACGATACCTACAACTTTTTTATAAGCTCCTGAAATTTTACCCCTAATATTATCGAAGATACTCTCTTCCTATTGGACCTCAATGGAAGGGTTCATGATGGCCTCGAGCATTGCTTCTCCGATAAGGGCGCGTTGGGCAAGGGCATCTTAGAAATACTCGTTGGAGTTGGCGTCTTCGGGGGATCTTTCGAAAATATTTACATTCCTAGAGTCTAGGGAGGCGGCCTCTGGCGCTTCGGTGAACACATTCTTGACGTCGGCCTCTTCAACGTCAACAATGATGCGGCCTAGGACGCGTAGCCCCCCAGAAACGAAGTCGCACCTTGAGTGAGCGCCTCAATAATAGCTTCTTTCTTGGCATCAAAACGAGGATCGAAATCCATAGTGTTCGGATTCTCGATAGCGATCGGCACTCGGACCGGTTTGTGCTTCAGATTTATTCGACACTTTCAGCTTTGCAACGGTCGTTCGGAAGATTGGAGTCGCGAACTGTGGGAGAACCGCTGCTCCGGTTCGACTGCACTGGCGCCTGTACCTCAAAACATATGGCCTCATTTATTTGAAATATCCTAGCTTGTCACACATGTCGGGACCGAGCTCAGTCGGCATGACGAATGCTGCTTCAGTCAAAAGAGCTCTCTCGAAGACACCCTCGTATACGGGCGTAGCAGTCTCAGCGGCTCCAACAGCACCAGCCTCGTCTTCACCCGTCTCGTCGCCATCCAAACCTTCTTTAGAAGTGGAATCGCCTACGTAAGTGGCTTCATCTGCAGCTTCGTCTCCAACTTCACCTCCAGCCCCATTTGTACCATCTTGTTCTGTACCTTCCGCGTCATCTGTACCAGCTTTCCCATCCTGTTCGCTGGCTTGTTCTTGATCGTTTAGCTCCTTTACTCGCATACTGGTCAGATGAAGACCATAAGCAGTGATTGCACCAAGGGGATCAGTCATAACCTCTAGGGCGTTATTTAGAGCGCTCTTGAACTCATCCATCTCCATTTGTTGGTATGTCGGGTTGGTAGCGGGCTGCGAATCTTTTGCTTCGGGATCGGACGACTCTAATGTTGACTCCACCATCTTCTTAGGCAGAGCAGGAGCGTATAATTTTGGGAAGGCATTATCGTTTGAGGGATCGGCATTGGGTACAGTCACGCGATGTATTTCATTGCTCTTTCCACCTGACGTTTTAAGCTTGATGGAAGCTTTGAGCGCAGTGAAGGAGTTTCCGTATTGCCCACCAATCACAGAAGCAGATTTGGATTGCCGCCAAGCACATGGGCACGCCGAGACTAATGCTGACTGATTGCGGCGGCGATTGTGGCTCAACGTTTCCCCTTGGATTGGCTGTTTAGCTGGACTTCGTGCACAACGCTAGACTGACCCGTTTCCTCATCCAGGCATGTCGCGGGTATATGATGCTAGCCCCAAACCTCGAGTTTTCGGTTATAGAGGACGGGATATATATTGTATTCAAGCGGCCTGCATAATTCCTAGTCTTGCCACCGCGTTGGACACTTTCAAACACGTGCGCTTGTCTCGTTACGGCTCAGTCAAGGCAAGTAATCTAGGGGGTCTCTTGACACTCGCCATTGCTCAACTGGCTCGGCTTCTGTAGGTGACAAAGTGCTTTCCGAATCTATATCAGGATGCGCTATGAAGTTCAAAGCAATTATCTGCGAGCTAAGAAAGATACCACGGGCCAAAGAGATGCTTTTAGGCGCACTGAGAGCCACCCGAGACCCGACTGCAATTCATCATGGAATACTGCGTGTCAGATTAGCTCTGTTATGTAGTCGCGTAAGGCTGGGTACTGGGGCGGCGGCGGTTGAGGGCAAGACGCGCGCCTATTCGGATCGTATCACAACTGTTAACCGTGACGTCCCGTGCCAACACAGGCCGCCACGTATTAGGCCATGGGGTATAATAGATGTAGTCTACGCATTGTGCCAATGGGCGGGTGATTTGATGCATTCCTGTGCCTTTGGACACCTTGGTGAAAGCTTGTATAGCGCCCCAGCCCCACGCAACAGGCGGAGATGATGTATGCGTGGCGACCGGGGTTCAAAAGAAATAGATTTCCTCTCTAGCTTCTTCGCATTCCTCGAGTGCCATTTTTGACTCTCTTATTGTCGCATGCACAACAAAGTAGCTGTCTAAACATTTTAGACCCTTTTCTGTAAATTTCAAAAGATAAAGATGAACATTTTTGCACTAAGAGTCAATAAGTATGCTGTAAGACAGCTACTGCAGCTGCTACGGCTCAGTCGAATATTTCATTTAATAGTATCCATGAGCTATCTGGTCAGAAGCTTGTGCCCTTAGAAAGACTTCTAAACTAGACTGGTGGGACAAATTGCACATAAGACCACCCGTATTGATTCCCAACTCCTCACAGAGAATCGTGAACCACGCACTTTCCCTCAACGCACTGCAGACGACCATCGCCAGGCACCGGGCAGTCCTTGATTTTGTGCCAGCTGAAGTCTTGACATGTTATTTCAGTCATATCCTAGTATGCCAGAATCGAAATAAGAGTGAAGCTTACACATATTGTTGTTGTTGAATCCAGGTAGAGCAGTCTTGAAGCATCCCATCTGTCGCGAAATGCGTTAGTTAACGATCACAAGGGGAGGCTAACAGAATAGACATACAAGGTGACCGCCGTTGCACTCGCATCGCCTAATGCCTTTCTGCTTTTGCTCCTTCGTGCAGGACTTGCCGGGTACAGCGCACTCCGCGGCAACCACAAGAGCTCCGACATTGATGCAGAGAAGCATGGCGGCAATGAAAGCGGCAAGGAGTTTCATAATTGGAGTTTCTTTTGATTGAATGGGTTCGGCAGATGATAATTTGTCAAATAGCTTGTTGACATGAATAGGAGAACGTGTAGGTAAGGACGAGCTCTTGTGGTCTTTAAATAACTTCTGCGGCGACGCACTAGCTACAATAGAATACCATATTGGGCATCAGAGTACCATAATGGTCTCTGGGCACCTTGTTGGCCATCGGGGAGCATCCTTGTTCGCGTTGTCTTCGGTAACCTCTCACTTCCAGAGGTTCAGTCACCAGAAAAGCCGGTACCGAAATAGTGTTGCTTAGCCTGTTCTGGGAATGAGGAGATTTGTTCAAGTGGCCTGTTGGTGTAGGTCAGAAACGTAGAAGCTGAAGAATTTCTGTACTGAGATACACTGACCTCAATAAAATACCTTTTTTCAATAAGGATTATTTCTTTCACTTCGTTTGGGGCGGCTATTCGTATGCTGGAATGTTGCCACCCAAAAACTGATTAGTCCCCGCCTGTTATAGGCGGGAAGCATTGGGAAACAATTTTACCATGCTGGTCACCAAACATTGCCAACATTATAGCCCCTAGGAACGTTGTCTACATCTTGAAAGGTCACCCAAAAATGTAAGAAGTTTCACTTCTTTGACGTCGTTTGCGAAATAAAAAAGATAAGTAATTGTTTCTTCCTGCGAATAGACGCAACATTATATCCGAATAAAGCTCTACTAGCAAGGTTTAGCTAGATTTTACATTGGATCTATGAATACGAACGAAATGAAGTTCAAGCCGGCCATTTTGCCTTAGTCCTTGGTGTATACGTAAGTATCAACGATTTTTTGAGCGAGAGTAAAGTTTAAGGCAAACAATACAAAAAACGAACAATAGGAACTATATAGCTTATCAAGTCGAGGTGATTCCCTGATGTTGCTTGCATGGAATGAATGGGACGGCTCTGGCAGCGGTCGCCCCCCGTTACATATCTCGATATCAAACTTATCGCCATGAGCATAAAGATTCACGGTAATATCACCAGGGGCTCTTCTTGAAACCATGAAAGACACGAGAAAAGCCCCGCACGAATGGACCGATATTCTAACGTTTGGAATCCCTAATGTTACGGACGATGAATTCTACCTTCTTGTCGTTGCCTGGCCGGTAGTTGACGTAAGGAATTGTGTACCCAGATAATCGCTGCTGTTACTCATCTGATTTGACCAGGTTGTCAAATAGATGTATGAGTGGAGAGTTTATGACCATGAGCCTAAGGATACGTTTTGGATGTATGAGTGCAAATATTTGCGCTGCTGTACTGCCAAAATCGTCACTGCCAATGACGGCTTTTTCGGTCTTAAAATGCGTGAGTAGAGCTAGGAAGTCCGGATCCACTGTGGGGAGAGTGTAGGCATTTATATCTTCGGGGAAATCACTTGGAGGGTCTCCACGGAGCGTAAGGCACGCTGCAGTATAGGATTTTGATATCTCCTTTACTTGGTGGTCTGCAGCCAAGAAATACATAAATGAGTATTAACAATGAGCCTATACCTATAGCTTTGAAATGGATCCGGATGTCTTCACTTTTGGACGATGCCTTGATAGGCTTGAATGCTAGTTATTATTACTGATGACATATTACATATGAATCTAAATTATGACTGGAAAGAGTTTTCTGCAGGGCAAGCCGATCGGGCACTCGGAGACAGTGAAAAACCCAACACGCGTGCGTGTGGTGAATTGTATTGGGCTAAATGCCTATGCGTACCAGTTTGGTGATTCTATCGAAGTTGGCATGGGAGGCTACCTTGGGAGCGTCAATATCACCTCTAAGAACGCGGGATACGCTGAATCGTGGCTTACAAAGGCAGTTTGGCCGGTTGTAGACAACGTGTCTTTATTCTAGGCAAAAGGCGCGGCCAATGCGGCGAATTTACAAAAGTATTGGAATGAAATCTTTTGCGACGTCTACAATAGATACCGCGTATTCTGGCTCGAGCTGCTCGCAGATTTGACGCATGATCAGCCTGATCTGGTGGTGTTGAATTCTATCTCAAAGAAGCCTCTAATTGACCTAAGTTGTGGTGTACATCGTGATGAGGTGGTATGAAGGACTGCTGTAGTATGTAATTACTATAAGAGCATCGAATAGTAGTGAGATATTTGTTCGCACGACAAAATATACATTATGCTCACTCCACCATCCGACGCTAGAATTAATCACGAGAAGAACTTCTGATATAGCATTCTTGAAAATTCACAAGGTAGAATTGGATTTTGAGGGAGCTTGTCGTACTTCGACTGAACGGTGTTAGAAGCGAGATGGAAAAGCAACGGGTTTGTGCTGTGGTGTTACTCACAGCACGAATTGACTCCAAAGTGAGGTGCGCCACCCCTTTAGGGATCCCTCATACACTATTGTAATACCCATCCTGCACCCCATCCGCTCTCCTCGCAACGCACTAGCAGTAACAGCCTCATTGGCACGCTAAACTGTCTCTGACGTGCTATGAAAACGACCGTAGTAATACAGGGAATGCGACTGAAGACTTGATTGAGTGTCCATAGAAACCTAGTCCAGACGTCGAATAGCGCAACCCTTTCCGAGCCCTGCCGGCTTTGACGCGCGTATTCGGCTAAGCGTCAGATCATCATTGAAATTACTTACACAACTTGGATTGGACTAGGGTCACACGGTAGAATAGCAAATGTGGCTTGCAGCAGCGATGGCCTGGTTACCCAAGATCACATCACGAAGAAAGAGACGTGCTCGGTAGGCCTTTGTGGGCAAAGCCCCCGCACGCGACTGTCGTGCGCCAGTAAATTCAGTCTAAAGATGTCAACTAGAAAACACGAATGTGCAAGACAAGCGCAAGTGTAGTGAGAATTCACTGACTAACGTCATGAGAAATGCGAGAACCTGCCGCAGATCCATCCTCCCGCAACTGATCTCCATCCAACCTTCAGCAAGAGACGAGAAAGCGGCGAACTTCACAAGCGCTTCTACGGAGCTGGTGCGGAACTCAAGGTTCACTTAGAAAAGATGAAGAGATATGGCCCTAGCTGGAGAATGAACGGACATGAAGATGAGACATTGCAGGCTAGAGCACTAACAATTACCTGAGGCACAAATCCGACGATTGTTCGATGCCGTGCAATATCTTATGGTTACTACGTTACCTCGTTACCGCATGCGATCGGTACTTCTTATTAAGCGACCCCCAACCTGCGTTCCGTGTTTCTACCTCTGCGCTACTGCGACCACTTTACATACCTTATCTAAGGGAGTTACCAACGGGTACCCCTATTAGGTTCATCGAACACCCCTGTTAACTATTTTTGGTGAGTCGTGCTGGGGGTCCAGAATAGTTTGCGCGCTAACTAACAAAGGTGCTTTATAATAAACATACACATCAAAGGTGTCGTAATGCATAAATTGTTGTTTCCTCTGGAAATCAGTATCCATAAAATTGTTCCCACAGAAGGATACATAATGTACCAAAACATTATCAAGCAAATACCTTAACGTGTTGGTTTTACTATTAAGTACTAGTGATTGCTATTATTTTAATAAGTAAATCTATCAAGCAATTGTTTACTTGAGAAGAACACAGTATAAAAGCTGTTAGCCTGAGGGTGTTTATGATACAAGACAGAGAATCTTGGAATCATCTACCTCCATCTCAACGCTTACAACTACTCACTATGTCATCTTCTCATAAAGTCGCTACGGGCTCATGCAGCTATCCAAAAGCTAATTTCCCTCTGTTTCTAGAAGAAAGAGACCCTAAGGCATATACCTATTTTCCCTTGTTCACTGCATCACCAGAGCAAAGATATCTCAAGTAAGATACCTAATATTCTTCATTGTCCACTGCTAAAACAATGACAAAGGCATACTGCGGACATAACATCAATTTACGGAAGTATAAAGCCTGCTCGAATACTTTCTCGGCTGGACAGACAAGTTTTCGATAACCAGGAAATCAACCGCGGCAACGGAAAAATGGCATATGCTACAGACATCATCGACCAGCGGCTTCTAGGTCGGGTTGGTTGTCCAATTCTGCCTGTCTTTCCAGTAGAGACCGAGATGTACGAAGGTGACCAGTTAAACGACTTCAACAAAGTCGAGCATAAAGTCAAAGATGTACTTGTGAAGCATAGTATTGTTTTTAGTCATTTGTTTTTGGCATGGAGGAATAGTCGCGGTGACGCGGAACGTCAGCTCACCCTTATGATCACGTCTGAGTACAAACCAATCTACCAACAGCAATGGATCGACACCGTAACAGATATCCGCTTACTATTACAGAAATCTGAGATTCAATGGTCCGTTGAGTTAATTACTGCATTGATGTTATCTGGACAAAGGGGCAAGACGTTGCCTATCTTATCGACCGACCATGATCTTATCCATGGTTGGAGCAAAGCTCGACCTGACTTTTTAGTTCGAATTCAGCACCATGATTGGGTTGCAATCGATGTTTTGTACCGCGGATACGTGAATGAAACGTATGCAACTATTTCAGTCAGCGCATGCGATGCTAATGACAGTTCGTGGGATACAACCCTTCTAGACCTCCGCCAAGTACTCGAAGACCACCATCTAGATGCCAAAGTCGAACTACTGTTCAGTAAGGGTCTGGATTATATGTTGATGAATCAAGGTTGTACTGAGCCTCATCATACGGTGCGAGATATCTTCTATAATAGAAGATTATCTATGGGAACATCATGCACAACGTCCGGGTCTGATTGCTCTGGGACTCTAGGCGGTTGGATTCGTCTCAAGAAAGAGTCTACTCTTGATCTAGGGCTTACCAACTACCACGTCTTGAGGAACGGTTTACCGCAAGATAATCCATCTGAACCGTTTCCCCCTATCCAGGGTTTTTCGTATGGAGATGTGGTGAGCCCTTCTAATAACGATCATAAAAACGCAACGAATTTATTAGAAAAAGAGATTCGACACTTAAAAGCAGAATACGAAAGTCTTGAATCGCTTTTAGACAATATTTCTAGGGATGATCCAATATGGGAGAAACAGTTCCGCATCAAAGATAACATGGAAAACACCCTCGACTCCCTTCGTAACCAGCTAAAATATGCGGAAGACTACTCTCGTGAAGCTGGGCCGATATATTCAGCTTCTGGATTCAGAACCCGTAAGGGCCGGGCGATTGATTGGTGTTTGTTCTGGGTAAAGCAACCTTGCTTAATCTCTCGTACTCTTCAGATCCACGGTATGCCTTCGAATTTGGGATATATCAGCAGTCAAGATGGTAGCGAAGCTTTAACAAGATACTACAGTATCTCTCCAGATAAAAACTATGAAGTCGCTAAGCGCGGTAGGACATCTGGTTGGACGGGTGGCACGCTTAGTGCGATTGATACTACAATCTGCCTCTCTGGAAAGCATTTACACAAGCGCATTCCAACAACTCAGTACATTGAGTTTAAAGATAAATTTGGAGGCAAGGCTGTCTGCGTTCACACTATAACAAGTACGACTGCAGAGCCATTTATCGGCCGTGGAGACTCCGGAGCTTTTGTACTACTCAACGAATCCCTAGATTCCACAGGAAAAGGATTGGCTATTATTGGGATGGGTTTTGCGGCAAACGATGGTAATTTGGCTTCATATATGATGCCTTTCGATGTTCTTGTAGAGGATATTGAGGATGTCACGGGTGGTAAGGTCATTGAGCCACGATTTGCCGGTAAGCTGGATTAAAGGTGTTGGAATTGATTTTAACACTTAGATGTACTATGAAGCGGACCTTTTCTCAGTGTACGTACGTGTGACATACTGTTAGTCACAACACTAGAGCTTTTACGTGCCTCATTAATTGTAGTTCATTTCACTTAAGTAAGGTGTCGCGCTTCTTACTGACGACTGCGCTTCCTACGCTCTTAGAAAGCTCAATCCTTTGAGAGCGTTGTTTTCGGCACCGGATCCTCAAATCTTCCGCTCCTTGGAACGGAACCGGAGCTCTAGAAGCCCCGGCCCTTCTATATATAGCTTCTACTCAGCTCTCCTTCTATAGAATTCACCCTTTCACTCTGCTTTCTCTGCTCGCTCGCTTCCACATAAGGCCTAATCCTCTACGAAAGCAACGGGTAATACGTTCGGTATTGTCTAGATTATGATGTCAATAGCCTCACAATCGTACTGATCGAAATTAGTTACCGGAGCCTTATGAAGAGGCTCGTTCGAGGATTATGCAGGCAGGTAAGAGATCTTATCGATGTAGAAATAAGTCGAGCTTACATGGAGGTGGTAGATGCATGCGTGAGTGGACAACTTCGCAAGCTAAGAGGCACTGCACCTGATAAGTCTAAGTAAAGAAGAATGTTTTCGGATTTCGATGCATCCATCGATGTAGCAGTTGTCGAGAAGCTGTATGCGCCGATGGTACTGATCACTTTGATCAATATAGATATTAATTACATTTACGACCTGCAGCTAAGACTGAGTACTTACTCTGTTTAATAACAGTATAAGTTACCATATTGATAATTGATTTGACATAACGCTATGCTTAGCTTAGGCTTCCTACATCGCATTTTTCTAAAGCGAGCCTGTGTACTGAAAGGCCGATACACAATAAGGCCTACCTAGTAATCGCAAGAGCAACTATATCAGTTGAATAAATTTACAAACTGAGCCTTCGAAAAGATGCTAACAACACCAACGTCGCCCCTGCTGTTCGATACATCAAAGATCATACAAAGGAATAAAATCAACGGATATCTTAGCTTGTATTTGAACCCAGTTTAGCTAACGTTGGCGACAAGGTCAGTGCCAAAAACACATTGCCATAACCTATCATTGGTACTTAGAGTTAACTACATTCCCCGGCGATACATGATATATATTGCCTACCATCATCCATGTAAAATTGCCACCTCGAAAAACTTAGGGATAAGTGATGTTGAATCACGACCATTTTTAAGAGACTAGGCTATATTGGAGCAAATGCACTGAAATGGATTTGTGTAGTACCAACAGTATGGCAAGGGGTCACAGCAATAATAGCCTCCGCAAGGGCTCCCACACCAGTAGCAGGCTAGAACATAAGATTAACATTGATATTCTGAGAATTTAAAAATAATTGAAGGGTATAGTATACCATTTGCGTCAGCAGTACTAAGATCACCAGATTTTGCCGCAGAAACCGTTGCATCCGGCGGAATGATATCGAGTACTTTACTTGTTTTAGCTGGGTTCATTGAGAGCACATTAAAAGGGGAGCTTGCCCTTCACTTCCTTTGTATCCACAGCTGGAACTCCATGAACGTAAGTCAATTGGGCCACTAGTGTGAGGATAATGATTTTAAAATGCATGTTTAAGGCTTGTTGGAATAATCTGGGTCCGTTGACTTCGACCTAGGAAAATGTGATGAGGAATTTTAAGCTGTAGAGTTTGAAGGATAAGCGGCGCTCATGTGGGGGTTAAATACATTGCCAGTGATTGTCTAGACCGTTCCATTAAAAGCTATAATGCCTCATTCTGGGGTGCTGGTGCTTGCTTGTAAGAATCCATCCATCTCCACTCTTCTCTTTTTTCCGAGATCGTAAAACCTTAATGCATCTATCTTTGACTAGGCAACTGATAAGACTCTCAGGTAGAACCCCACTTTTTTAAATGATGGGCATTGGTTGTCAAATCATAGTTGAGCTATATTCACATGAATCCGACGTTAACGTAAGGGAGTGGTTGGTGGCCGCTAGGAGCCCCTCCTCTCCGGCATTGACCCCCGCATTCGTATCATATGCCCGATGAGTTGCTCTATATCTGTAGCTATGGTCCAGTTCAGATACACAGCGCTTTGCTTACATGTTCACCTATGCGTATTATGTGCGTTGATTGGGCATGTTAACATGAAAACGTAATGGCTTCTTTATAATTCGCCGAACGGGAAACTAATTGCTGAACTAACTAAAGATTTAGAACTCAAATACTCAAGGGTGGTCAGCAGTTTATGTAAAATTATGCCAAGTGATGCAGATTTTATTGAATCTCAGCTCGGATATGGCATCACCATTCTCGAAACGAAAGTCTCCTTCTGGATTACCACCTGCCTTGGTTCGCCATAGGTGAATCGGGTGAACTTTTTGATTGAATCTTAGTGTTGGGATCCCGTTTGAGTGAGCTATTGTAGATCGTAAGATTTGTGCTTGCGTCGTGTAACAGGACCAGAAAGCGGTCCAATCAAAGGTAGATGATACTAGAATTGTACTCAAATTAGTACTACCATCAATGCGAACAATACGAACACTAATACTTAGCCTAATCTGAGTCAGCGTAGTGCTTTTAGAGTGACGTCACCCCAAGGCTCAATGGCTGCGAGACCGCGACAGTGCAGCGGATGGGGAAGAGAAATGCGGAAACGGAACAAATCATTCTGGATAGAGATACACCGGTCCAATACGAATACGGAGGGCAGTAGAGCCTTCGTATGCCGGTGTAGATGCTTTGGATGTGTTATACGGCGTGGCCAAAGTGGGCACGATAAGCTGTGGTGGAACCTTGATGGACGACCGCAGATCAAGGTGGACACCAGCTGTATAAATTATCCTGTAGAAATGCCAATTAGGGAGAAAAATCCTAGCATCACTCCATCATCTGGACCTGGTATGGTGGTGGTCTTCAACCCCTTCTGAGGCTGTGGATAGCTTGTAAATGCCTAGCTAGTATAGGTATATCTCCACGTCTCCGTCGAGCGCCTCAAATGGCGGACAGCTTGTTCCAGTGGCGAAGGGTCCAATTTGAAGATGGCGTACGCTTTCCGAAAGCGTGTCTTTGGAGTCGTGCAGTCGGCTACAGATGACCTCGATTATCTCCGATCTAGAAGTACCGTCATATAGCATTAATTTCGGGAAAACGATGGCTTCTGAAACATCTCTGCAAGTATGGTAAACAAGTCAAAACGGGCCAGTGTCCTTACGATCTAGCTCTTATGTGGTCAGAGCGTGATGGAAGAACAATCACCTATATGTGTCATATGGGCAACACTGGCTTGATCGAGAATGTGACGAAGCGCAACAAGAGGTAAACTGAGGAGCGTTCGAGTAGCAGCCATTGTGTTAGTCACGACATGTTCAATTATACCGCGCTGCAGTAAGCAAGCATCGACGTTGTCGATGTGACGTAATGAGGGGTATCGGATGTTAGTTCTATACATCATTTCAAATTCCGAGAGACCACAGTAGCAGTTCAGAAAGCATCAGAATTAGCACGTTTTATGCTGAATAACGAATTGAAAAAAAAAAAAAAAAAAGCCACCTCTGGGAATCTTGTGGAAAAAGCTACAATACTGCACTGGAAATTTGATATTATCGGCCATCAGAGGCCTTTTCATAGAATAGGAAGCAGCCTTGAGGCTCTGGAGCATAGTAGAACCTAACAGATGAATATATAAAATTCTCAAGCGCTATAGTTCGATACGATAAATCATCCGCTAAGGTGTAGTAACTCAACTATTTGTAGACTTACCCGCTTGCTAAAAGTTGCTACCACGCTTCCACCGTTGCCAGGGGACTAAGAAAATGGCGCAGCACCTACCAGCTCCCAGCGATAGATGAGCTACTACTTCCAAGACCTCCTCACTCCAAGCGCATTTTCCTATGGGAACGGATTGTACCTTCCGATCCCTAGACATACTCCGTCGACTTCTACTCCATCGATATGCTGGACAACTTTTCCGTCAGCACCGAAACGAACGAGACCTCCGCCACGAGGCTCACTCGCAACCATCGGCTTCCAACCCATGGTTTCTTGCGGGCCATGATACGGATCCTTGACAAAGGCAAGGATATGGTCCTGCATCGATTCGCTGACGTCTGTTTCAAACTTGGTAGTGTTCGCTATATGGTCTAGCAAATGATATGTCCCAAATGATATGGGAATGTCGCTGGCGTGATAAGCACCGAGCCACTTGTATTTGTTTAAATTTGGGAACACGCCTGCATGCTGGAATCGGAAGACGGGCACTTTGGGGTCCAAGCGGTTGCGATACACGGTCGAATTGAATGTCGGACACACGAAGCCCTCGACGTCGTATTCGGTTATCGGCGGCTGGTACGGACCTGCAGTCAGGTTGCCAACTGGCCATGGAACCAGCGACGAGAACTCGTTAGCTGCATTGGATATGAGAACTGGCACACGCGCGATTTGGCCGGCTTCAGAGCGCGCTTTGTAGTCTGCGAAGACGATGCGGCCGTCGACGACCGGCTTAAAAGTCAGCGCGGGAGTTTCGCCTCGATCGCTGTATTGGCCGATAAAATTTTCGATCATGGCGAACGGTACCTGCCGCATGCAGTCAAGCTCCGCTGCGCCGTTATCGTCGTAGTCGTCTCCATCCGCGCACCCAACATGGCGCGCCACGAAGCTGAAGTTGGAGTACGCTGGAGTCTCGGGCAGCGAGGCGCTGAAGATAGTCCCTGACTGCAAGTAGTAGGCCTGGGCGATAGGGTCCTCGCGGAAAGCATAAGCATGGATATCGGTGGCCGCCGACCCCGCCGACCGCCCCCACTGTGTAATGCGGCTCGGGTTTCCACCAAATGCCCTGATGTTGTCTCGCACCCACTCAAGCGCAGCGCGCTGGTCCAGAATGCCCAGGTTTTGGTCGTCGTCGGATAGCCCGCGCGCATTGGGGAAACCGAAAATGTTGACGCGGTAATTGATGGTCACGACAATGTGTGACTGCGACCGCTCGACCCATGCCGTGGGCATCTGCCATGGGATATCAATGCCGCCAATCTGCCAGCCGCCACCCGTGATGAAAAAAAGGACGGGGAATCCGCCGGCAGGCGGCTGCACTGTGGGCGTCCATACGGCTACGTACAGGCAATCCTCGGACGTTGCCTCGCCCACGAGCCCCGAAGTATCGTTCTGGTAGCCATTATAGATAAGATTCCCTTTAGTTAGGTCTGTATTGAAAAGCGAGGGCACAGCTGTTACAAACTGCGGGCACGACGGAGGAAATCGTGTCGAATGATGGCGTTCGGTTGACGGTGGAAGCTTTTGTGGGGGTAACCAGCGACGCGACGCTACGGGCGGCTTTGCGAACGGTATCGCGCGGAATTGACGAGTTTTGGGAAACTTCGAATCGACAAGGCCAGTGAAGATGCCTGTAGAGGTTTTCACGACAGGATGGCTCGAGCTGAGGCACCCATTCACCAGAGATAGAAGGGATGATAAAATCGCAAGTTTCATTTTCGACTGCTTGTGTTTTGCCGGACATCCAACCGTGATGAAATCAGTAGGAGTCGTCGGATCTGGGTAGCACGTGGTGTAATTTCCGCCTCTATACCTGATCCTGACTGGTGGAAGACGGCCCACTGGATTGGGGAAGGCCGATTCGGGAATATATCTCAAAATATCGATATGGCCAAGTAAATGAACAGTTGTTATTGGACAGGAACGGCCCGTACTGCACGGCATAACTACATCATAGAAGTGATGTGACATTTCCGCAGCGCATCTGTCCTCAACTGGGCAGTAATCGAGCCTGCCGTATTTGAATGGTTTGCGGATCAGGCCTACGCATGTTCTTCTGACCTGTTGGCATGCATTCTACCACAATCAACATGCCGATGGACGATAACATTATGGTCGCACATGTATTTCACATAGACGCTACTACATGTACGATCAAATGCAGCTACATGCTTTCTGAGACCAGAATGATATGAGGGGCGAACCTGCTCAGCCTGTACTCTGCTATTTTTTCGGCTTTGGAACATTTAGCGGAAAATGATACGGTCATATGTAATACCGCAACGTCCCTGTGTCCTACTATCTACCAAGATGTCCAACCCATTCCTTTCTCCGTGCTCTCAACGATCCGAGGGGTCATTGTTTTGGCCAACGCCCTGTCTCTGTTGATCCAACCGACTTCGTAGCTCAGCTGTTGCCACCCACTCTATTAGGTCAACAAACACTCAAAAATTTCATGCAGCTGTCCAATACTGCAGTGCAGGTCAATCTGTGGGGATCCTACGAGTTTGCTACCCTTCTCAACCAGGGCGTCACAGATGATGTTACAATCTCCCTCTTTTTTGAA
>Ga0247757_10000678_pt1 | contig 26993 bp, 28 predicted proteins | sample UWRJL126311R4_FD_180929 | JGI IMG/M metagenome (GOLD analysis project Ga0247757, IMG submission 180929) | Plant litter microbial communities from Arlington Agricultural Research Station in Wisconsin, United States - UWRJ-L126-311R-4 | ecosystem: Environmental > Terrestrial > Plant litter >...
GATAGCCCGAGCTTGTCTCTCCCCCACCACGAAACTGCATACCCCCACTTGACATTTTGTAAACATTCCAGACGGAACCCCCTTATACCAACTTGCTTATCCCCGCCGGAAACTTCGCCTCTTCTTGCTCTTCACCTCGCACAACCAAAATGACACAACATCCACACCTCGACCCCTCAGAACTGGGCACACGCGCCTATTGGGACAATGCCTACACGACGGAGCGACAGAACTTTGCCTCCAACGTCGATGACGAGGGCACCGTGTGGTTCAGCGACGCAGGCGCCGAGGAGCGCATGCTGTCCTTTCTAGAAAACTTGGCCGATGAGGGTGCCTTGAGAAAAGAAGGACCGGAACAAGAGGAGAAAGGGGAACCGGTGGGAAACAACACAAGCACACACGCGACGCGCTTCTTAGACATGGGCACGGGGAACGGGCATTTGCTCTTCGCGCTACGGGAAGACGGGTGGCAAGGCGAGATGCTGGGCGTGGATTACTCAGGCCAGAGCGTGCGGCTGGCGCGCGAGATAGGGGCCGCCAAAGGGGCAGAGTATGCGAACATTGAGTTTGAGGAGTGGGACATCATATCACAAGCGCCGGGGGGCTGGGTCCGAGCCGGGTTCGACGTCGTGCTGGATAAGGGCACGTTTGACGCCATTTGCTTGTCGAAGGAGGTGGATGCGCAAGGTCACAGAATCTGCGAGGGATACAGGGACAAGGTAGAAGAGGTGGTGAAGAACGGGGGCCGGTTTCTGATTACGAGTTGCAACTGGACGGCCGAGGAGCTGAGAGGCTGGTTTGAGGTTGAGGGAGGGAAGCTGGTGTTTGAGGGGGCAGCCAAGTACCCGAGTTTTACGTTTGGTGGGAAGACGGGGAGCAGTGTGTGCACGCTGTGCTTTAAGAAAGACATGTGAAAGGCGTCTACAAGGGGTCTGGCCATTGTGACACAGAGCGGCGGAGGCGTGCGACGACCAGCCACTTCTTCCGCTCCCCAACGTCTTCTCTCCCTCCATCGCGCTCTTTCGCCCACGGTCGCCGCTGTCCCTCCGCGTTCATCTCATATATCTCCTCGACCTCCAGGCCGTGCTGTGGTACTACGTCTTCGAAGAACGGTGCTATCTTTGCACGTCCGGTATGAAACCCTGCTATGACATAGACACGGGCTGCAGGATGAGGGGAGAGGAAATACTGCATCGAGAGGGCGAGGTTTTCGTGTTCGTGCGGCATCCATAAGCAGTCTGCAGCTAGGATACGGGTATAATACCCAGCATGCTCAGTTGCGAACTTGGAATCGAAGTCGCCCCACTGGTGACCGTACACGCCGGTCCTGGCCCGTAACGACCCAGAGAGATTTTCAGACATGTTCTTAGACATGGTATCTATAATTGGCGAGGCGGGATAATCCGTAACATCAACCTACATATTATCAGTGCCTAAGCATTTATGATGGCATGTAGACACAAAGAAAGCAGTGGCGTACAGAATCTGCACCCGCGAGTATGCTCATGATACCACCCAAACCAACCCCTGCTCACCGCCATCAGATTTCAATCTAGTGTAGGAGTTCTATGCTAATGTCAAACGCACCTGCACCCAACTCGAGCACCGTCTCGCCTCTGACGCTCCACTTCGCTTCTTCCTCGGTATCTGTCCACCATTTCCCCTCCTTCCAACCCCTGTCGCCATTCTGTTCTCCTGCCCCAGCAACCAGCTCTGCCATCAAGATTCCCGCATTCCACAGATAGTGCGCAAATTTGCGTCGCTGCTCCTCGCCATTCACATCGGCGGTGTGCAGCTCTAGCTTCTTGTACAGAGCATTCGAGGGCTGATACTCGATCACCGTATCTGGATCGTCGCCGTGCTGGTTCTGCAGATCATCCTCGAAAACGCCGCCGAGGCTCGACTCGAAGAGGTCTTCGGGAGTGAGGATGCGGCTGGCGGGATGGCGGAGCGTGACTAGGGACGGCAGGAACATGAGTGCTGTTGGTGTAGATGTTCTCAACTTTTTTTTTCTCGTATACATTCGGCATTCATTTCGAGAGATCAGACTAGTACTATAAAAGGCATGGCTACTACCCCAACATGCCTTTTCACCGTCCCTCTACGAATCTCGTTTCCAATTGATACTATGTAAAGAGCCCGAGGGAATTGTCTCGGATTGGGCTTAGGCTTGGAATCTAGAGAGTGTTTGCTGCGTGAACGACCTGGGTGCATTCATTGCGGCCGATCTAAGACAGGCGGGGTATCATCAAAAACGCTGACTCGAGCAAAAAGTACCGGGATTTTTTCGAAGCGACGCGGAGATAAGCGGATTTTAGCGCAGCAGCGTCGATCACACTATGTCAATAGATGGCATCATACATCCACGCCTCAAGCTCACGCTTCCACAGCACCACCTCCTCCCAAACCCCACCGCTACAATGTCCTCTCTTTCCGCCTTTAAAAACCCCGCCGCTTACCACATCCTCAGGCTCGTCTCCCCCACCCCATCCACCCCCCCTTCCAAGCTAACCCATCCACATAGCTATGGCACCCTCCTGGGCAGCACGCTCTTCCAGTCCTTCCTCGGCGGCATAATCGCCTTCAAGGTCCTCCCGCGCCCGCAATTCTCCTCCCTCCAAAAGGCCACCTTCCCCGCCTACTTCACCCTGCAAACCGTGTGCCCGCTCGCCATGGCGCTCAGCTACCCGCGCGGCCTCTCCGCGCTCGTCGCGTCCGCGCGCGGCAGCGGAAACGACCGGCTGGCGCTCTGGCTGCATGCCGTGATGCTGGTCACGGGCGTGCTGAATCTCGTGTACGTGGGCCCGCAGACGACAGAGGTGATGCGGCTGCGCAAGCACCAGGAGACGCGGGATGGGAAGAAGAGCTACGACAAGGGGCCGCATAGTAAGGAGATGGAGGCGCTGAATAGCCGGTTTAGCACGTTGCATGGGGTGAGCAGTCTGGTGAACCTGGTGGGGTTTCTGGGCATGTGCTGGTATGGGGTTTTGCTGGGGGAGGCGCTGAGGCTGTAGGTTGGGTTCAGGGGTTGGATTGGTAAGGGGTGAAGGGAAGGGCTTATGTGGGGTCGGATGAACGTAGTGTGGATATGGGACAATTTGAGATGCGGGGCCATCGAGAGGTATTGTATCGCGATCATGGGTGCTGTGCATTTCCCTACGTTTCAGTCCAGTTAGCTAGACTCGATTCATACGTCAGTTTGCCTGTCTTTGTTCCACTGATCATGTTGGCCCTATGCTCCTGGAAGCATAAAGGAATCTTTATATTGAATCTTGACGTTTTAATTGTCGCCCAAACCAGGCGCATCATTTTTCTCCATCCGTCTGCTTATTTTGCTCTAAATAGTCTTTGATGCTGAACATGCCAGTACCACGCTCCAACGGCTTCGCCTGAGCTGGACTGTGTTTCCAGCCAATCATGTAGATCAGACGAAAAGTGGCCGGTAGCGATCCGTCATCGTTTCCATTAAGTGCCCTGTATATACCTTCTGCAGCCAGAAGAACATCTCTGTGGATCGCGCCTTTTTCTCGCGTGATCACCGCATTCGATTCGCCCATCGCTTGTAAATCCTTCATCAAGGCAAATATGTCGGGAAAGTCAACTACGATATCGTCGACATCGACCGTAAGAAGATTGAAGCCGGCCTTCTGAAGTAGACCGCCCATATCACGGACATCCGCAAGAGGCGATGTATGTGTAGAGACACCGCCTCTCCTGTCCTGCTCTGCCAATTGCAATGCTGTTCTCAGCTCAAACAGGCTGTCACCACCCATCATCACGCCGATAAAAGGGGAATCCGGCTTGAGGATGTTGTTGACTTGCGCAAGAACCGACGGCAGGTCATTGATCCAATGCATGCTCAGACTGCTCAACACGGCATCGAACGTATTCGCATCATACGGGAGAGTTTCCGATGTGGTCAATATTTCTCGAACAACGTCTATTTCCTTGTTGAACGGGAGGTCGGCGTCGCGGAAGAGCAGCGTCTTGGAGGAATCGGCGGCGGTGAGCTTGCCTACACGGTTCGAACGTGGGCCTGCATCCGGGGCGTCTTCAGACGGAAGCGTGAGCTGTCGCGCGATGTTGCACGCATTTGCGCCCAGGTCGAGGATGTGCGGAAAATGTCGGTTGATGTCGAGAAGGCGCTCGCATAGGCGCGAGGCAACCTCATCGCGGAGGTAATCTACGCTTCGGCTTGTTTCTGTATCTCGAGCAGCCCGTTCCTTTTGCATCCATTTGTGCTTCAAGCTGAAGATCTCTAATGAGGGTGCGCCTGGAGCTTGCATAGCATACCCGCGGGCAGTACGCAGAGGCATTGATCGCCGAGCGAGGGGCGGAATGAAGGCACGAACAGATAGAGTATTCATTGTGTGCACAGAAAAAGGAAATGGAATATTTACAAGTGAGGTAGGACTGTGGAAAAGGAAGAGGCCAGAAAGAGGGTGCATGGATCTAATGCATGACGGCAAGACGCGTTCTCGGCCTGTTGTATCACCGACGCCCAAGCTCAAGTCCAGAAAGTTTAAAGTCAATCTCCCCCACAGTATTGTCGTCCACAACTTGACAGCAACGCCAACATGGCACAACCGTTCCCGTACAGCTATTATGCCTGCGATTGCTACGATGCGAACAACACGAGCTCCTCGAAACGTGCCTCGCAACTACTGGACGAATCCGAAGATGAACACAACTTCGACCCACGCAACCCCCGCTCCAACTATGCCCTCTATCCGCTTGAGCACCTGCTATACTGCGAAGACTGCCGCCAAATGCGATGTCCACGGTGCGTTATTGAGGAAACGCTGAATTGGTATTGCCCAAGCTGCCTCTTCGAGGTCCCGAGCTCGGTGGTCAAGAGCGACGGAAACAGGTGCACGCGCAACTGCTACAACTGCCCTGTCTGCATGGCACCCATGACAACAAACTCGCTGGATACACAAGGAGATAATGGGCCTCCATATATACTGGCATGTCCATATTGTCATTGGAGTACCGTGGAAATCGGTATTGAGTTTGAGAAGAGCACAGGCATTTCTGCACAGCTGGCACGGATAGCAAATGGAGGAAAACATATGCCGACACAAAAAGAGCGAGACAAGGAGCGAGAAAGAAAGAAAGAAGCTATAGGGGGAGAACGGGAACAGGAACAGGATTCTCCAACTCATGACGACTTATTTTCCAATCTGAATGCCTTCTATAAGGCCCAGATTGAGGCTCAGACACCATCAAATCCCTTCTCGCAGCACGACATCAACTTTTCCTCGCCCTCTGCCTACTCACGCATCATGAATCTATATTCAGTTACAGGTTCAAAGAAGAACAAGCGCAACAAGCCTGCCGCTATGCGCGAAGCCGCCTCGTCACTTGAGGGGCTCACAATTCACGATCCAAAAAGTGATGCCGGCGCAATCGAGCGCATCAAGAAAGAGGGCTGGAACGCAACTCTATCAACTGAACAGCGGCTTGCTCAAATAAATCCAAATTTGAGGTTTTTCGATGAGCTTCGTCCGGTTGCTACTCTCCTCTGCACCAAGCGCTCCAAACGTTGTCGTTCTTGTCGCCAGATCCTGTCCAAACCAGAATCAAAGATAACATCTACACGTTATAAAATCAAGCTGCTGGCACTAAACCATATCCCACGCCTCAGCATCCGCGCTCTTAATGCTACGCCACCAAGCCCACTTGCACCACGTCCCACGGAAGTATTCGACTACAACGCCCTCAAACCCGGAATACCCACGCACTTCCTCTTGCATCTCAGCAACCCCCTCTTCGACCCCATCCGCGTTACTCTAGCAACACCAAGTACCACTACCGGTAAGATAAAATCACGCGTCACGATCCTCTGTCCGCAGTTCGAAGTCGGCGCCAACACAGACGTCTGGGATGACGCGCTCTCTTCCTCTCTCTCGCCCGTCAAGCGCAGCTCAGGCGCTCCCAACGACCCCACCCAGCCCCCGCAGATCGAGGCAGGTAAAATCTGGGATCGCGGCCGCAACTGGACCAGCGTCGCCGTGGAGATTGTGCCCGGCTTGCTGGACGAAGCCAAATCTGGTACGGACCAAGAGGAGCTTGACGACGATGAAGACGTACTTGAGATTCCTATCTTTGTGCGCATCGAGTTTGAGAGTGAAGTTAACGTGGATGATCGGGGGTTGAATCTGGTAAAAGAGGGGAAGGCGGAGAGGGAGAAGAGGGAAGAGGCATTCTGGGCGGTGCTGGGTGTGGGGAGGATTAGGTAAATAGTAGGGAATGAGGGTATTCGTAAAATTCTGGGATATTGTGTTTAGCGGAGACGGTGGCGATGGCCACTCATTGTGTTTTGTCGCATAGATACCCCATGAATTAATTTCAGGCTTTGGCCACTGCATCATAAAAAAACACATTCTCTAGTGGAAAACTTGTTTGAGCGCTTTTACAACATGCACAGTAACGTCTATCACTACTAGCCAAGAAACACCTCACGCCGAGATGAATCTATTGTTTAAGCTCCACAATTCTTCCACCTATAAGTATATAGAGTAACAGCGCCTACAGCACTCTTCTTTAGACATTTCTCCTCTGGAAACTAGTACATAGTACGAAAAACCACAATCATAGACATGGACCGAGTCAGCTAGGTACTGGCGCATCATATAATCTTTTCCTACGGCTGAGCTAGAATTAGATGATTCAGGACTAGATTTACACGGCATCACATACTAGGGAAGCCTTAGTAGGCGCTTAAGGCAAGGAAAACTAGCAAAGGTTTGCTAGAATTGGCATAACGGTCAGACGCTCTTACTGTAACAGTATATATGCTCAATGTTCCCCTAATTACCCTAAAACTAAAACAGCATCTTGTATACGCTCATTGGTGAATTAAATTGATTTGAATTTGCGAAATTGCTAGCTATCTATAAATCCTGCACACTTCTGCCGTCAGATAAAATGAGAAGACGTTCCTATGATATTAGATAGCGCAAGTCTTCTCATAACTTCGCTATATCGTCCATTGGAAGACCCGTCTCTGACATCAAAAGCAAATCCAAATCTTTGTAAGGTGATATCATTGATAGCCCTTACGAAAGGCTGACAGACGCTACACATCTCCTGGCTTACGAAGATCAACACCATACGAGGGCTGATTTGGTACGGATTGGGGAAAAAGTAATACTCTGTTAATCTGTCCCATGGAATTCCAAACTGAGGCAGATACCAATGGATGTACCCCGCTATGGCCTGTAGTTCCGCGTGAGACGCCCAACCTCGCGGATCAGATCCAAAATCGTGTCCTATGTGACTCGCGATACGCATAACTTCTATAGTCCAATTTTTATTAGTTATGACCCCGGCCCCCAAAGTCATATGTGAGTTTCCGCTCATAGTGTACTGTAGTGGGTGCCCATCAAGCTTAATGCAGGCCATAGCTTTCTTCGGTTTTGGTAGTTTGAATTCCCCGACATGTGCAGTAAGTCTTAGGATGTTCCTGTCTACTGGGCAGAGTGACAATACTGCATTATCGAAGTGATGACATGATGCGTCTAAAAGGGTTGTATCCAGTAAATTTTTCAATGTTCTAATATGAGTTGGTAGGGTAATGTCTTTCCAAATCATATGGCTCATCACGTTATCCCATCCCCTCGTAGGAACCTCGAAGACCATGTCGGCTAGATGATTGCATTCAATTTCGAGTTGCGTAGATATCGACTCGGCCTGAGCTTTATTGGCTACTGATGCATTGGCGCAGGTATTTGTACCTGCGATTTGTGTAAAAAAGTCTTTGAGTGGCTCCGACGCCTTCGGCTCCAGCAAATCGGCTATTTGCTGTCGATAGTTGTTGGATACATATGGTCGTTGGATGCCCTCATTTTGAAGGCGTTCCCATCTTTCTCGTTCATTCCGTTCATTTATTTTGGATAAGTCAACAGCGCTGTTTCCATCATTGTCCTCTAGCCAGGCAGCACCTTTGTCTAGGATATGGTTGACGTTTGCCAATTGGCCCCACAAAACAGCCTCCATAAGAGCCGTTCTTCCATGGTGGTTTTGGGCGTCGATGTCCGCGCCAAATTCTAGAAGCAATTCAACCATTTTGGGTATTTCTCTTGATGCAGCACTGATGAGGACTGTGTTCCCGTTCTTGTCAACCCAATTAAGGAAGAGTTCTGGATTTTTTGTTTCTTGGAGGTATTTTTTTACACGTTGGTATTCTCCCTTCATGCATGAATCCAAGAGTGCGTATGGATATTCGGCTTCAACTGGGATATTCTTCCGGAAGCCAGATGTTTCCTTCGCATTTTTAATTCGTTTGTCAAGCTTCAAGTTTTGCAAGCTTTTCGAAAGATTTTCGCACAAGATTTTATTCTTGGGGTTTCCCGTAGTCGAGGGGGCTGACATTGCCGAGATGAGTAGTAGGGTTTCTTCAATTTGGACTCGAAGAGTACTAATAAAGATATCTCATAGATACGCAAAACGAAGTATCATGTTGCAAAATAAATATTAAAGTAGCTAGACTTGGTTTTAAGTGCAAAAGGTAATCGGGGTAAGCGCGCGGGAGCCACGACGCCCCGCAGCGGTTTGAACGAATCGACGCAAGGCACGTTTCCCACATCATTCTATGAAACGGCTGGCACATGAAAGGAACTAAAATATCCCATCCTGTTGACAGCCAGAAATCTACAATTAATCGCCTACTTTGTCCATGCGTGCCCGCACCCTAGATCCCCTAGATGCCAAATAAGCGCCGACAAGTGGTGGATGACGCTGAACGGAAACGTCGACGAGCGCAGTCACAGAGAGACAAAGCCAGGAACCTACGACAGGAAGAGGAAGGGTTTCGCGCATCTACGCGCGCGCTTCAGCGATCTTTGGTTCAAGAGAACAAGCCAATTCAGCTAGTTGCCGAAGCACCTAGCTTTGCTCTGCCGGACGGAAACGGGCTTAATATGTCGCATATATCTATAATGGAGGCCCGCTCAGACAAGTTCATGCGCGATATCGCTGGGTATGTACCTTTGAATTCACGTAACGTTGACTGACTTGCTTAGATTGTTTAACAACACGAAGTACTCTGATGCTAGAATCCTTATCCGCGACGTAACACTTCCTGTACACAAGTCCGTTATTTGCATACAAAGTGAATACTTTGAAAAGGCATTTCAAGAGTCATTCGTTGAGGGAAGCTCAGGGGAGCTTAGATTTAATGATGGTAGTGGGGCCGCTCATTGGAGGATATTAGAGTACATGTACATCGGCGACTATTCGGACGATTTATCAAGTAATTTTGAAGGTAAGGTAGCTCTTATAGGCAATTCCCCTAGTGTACTAATAGGTACTAGATGATCCCCCGCTGCTGAAAGACCCTCGCGTATACGCCCTCGCCGATATGTTCTTCCTGGAGGACGTCAAGACACTTTCCACAACTAAAATTCAGAAGAAGTTACAAACTCTCTGGGAATGCGATTCTTTCCCAGACTGTATTCGAGAAATATATGCTTCTACTCGCGATAATGATCGTGCGATGCGATCTGCTGTAGTTGAGGTGGCAAGGGTTCACGCTCGCGAGCTGGGCAAGAAGGTTATGTTCAAGGACCTCATCCGCGAGGGCGGAGAATTTGCCGTTGACTTCTTTGAAAGTATCACATATCAAGAGCCTTTGAGGACATTCGAGGGGTGGGGAGGCAAATCGAGATCTTTTTTCTAATGTAGAATGTATAATTTATCACAAGTTGTGTTGGTGCACAATATTTTCTAAAGAATATTGTAAGAATTCTAATTCTATCCACGTCATGTATCATGTATCGCAAAGTCCTAGTTCTGACCTTTACCGTCAATCCCATTCTGGCCTGACCTTTACCATCCAATGCTGTTATGGTCTCTTTGTGTAGCCCAGAAACCCTCTGCTTATGCTCTGCTTAGATGCGTATACCAGTCCTGGTCAGCTCGCCGGGATATGCAACTCGGTTGCTGGTGCGAATCTTTCCGTTGGAGGGGGTGGGAACCATGTACGGCTCAGGGCACGTTTTGGCAACGTGACGCACAGAGCCGCAGATGAAGCATTGCTTCTTTGGGGCACGTTCCGTGCAATCGCGTGCAAGGTGACCCTTTGTTTTGCACTTGTAGCAGATCTTGGGTTTCGGTATGGCCTTGGGAGCCTTGCAGCTACGAGCAACGTGCCCCTCCTCCTTGCAGTTGTAGCACACAACCGGCTTGTTGTGCTTTGCATGAGGCTTTGAACTGTGGTATTTGTTACCAGCTGCAACTTGCTTGTCCAAAACTTCTCGAAGATCCTCGCCTGCGTGCTTTTCAACGTGGTCGGCATATTTGCCATAGTCGAAGATAAGAGGACGCGTGAATAGGTTGATCAGTTCCTTCAACATCTCTTTGTGAAGGTCGGGAATCAGTTCGAGTATCTTGTCGACATCTCCGAGCGCAGATAGGTACTCGTTGAGACGGCTCTGTAGAGTGCTATGGACTTGCTCCTTGAGGTTCTTGTACCCAAGATAGGTGGCGTACTGGTACATGTCAAGAAGCTTGCTGATAGCCATAGTACCCAACTTGACATTGGGGTCTTGCTCTTTCTCACCGGCAAGCATATAGCCGTATACCCACTTTACTGCAGCCTTGTTACCTTCCTCCAAGTGGATCGTGGTCGCAGCGGTATCAGCCAACTGATTCTTCGCCAAGGCCCAGTACTGGCAAAGAAGAGCTGCATAAGCCCCCTCGATGGCAATGAATGTATCGCCTTTTGTGCTAAGCAAGATATTCACCCTTTTTCCGGTCTTAAGCGCAGCAAACTGGGCGGGCGTAATGACAGGCTTTTTCTTGGCATCGGCTGTCTTGCTGATGAACTGCTGGCTGTCTTTGGTAAGCTTGGTGTTCTCGATATTGGAAGACATGGCTGGTATGTTTTTGTTTGAGTTTTGAAGCTTTGTTTCGAGTTTTGGAGTTTTGTTCGAGTCTTAGAGCTTTGTTCGACGGAATCGGGTTAGAGTCCAATTTCGTATACGCTTTTTGAATTCAGATACTGATCTTGAAACTGTTAGCTGCTTCTGTTTATGTTTGTGATGAGGACTGGAGAGGCTGACTTGAGGAGTTTATATACTGAGAGCTGCCGTCCAAGATTGAGTATTATTACTTCACAAAGTGATTGTATTGTAGCTGTTCACAAAGGATACTATATAAAGATCGCGATTGTTAGAAATGTATATAGGGTCACCCAGTAGCTGCCTAGTAGGCCAGCAAAGAAAAGCTTAGTAGGTCAACAAAGAAAAAGACGCAAAGTAGCACGCAAGACGCTTATTATTGTCTCTCGACAATAGCCAGAAAATAGGGAAGAACTTTTATTGTGTGGTGACCCAGGAATAGCAGAAAGGCAGGCAACGGGCCGGTATCTGCGATAAATAGAAAGAGTGAATGACGGAGCAAGCCGCTACTGCCACAAACGCCAAAATAGCAAGTTTGTCTCCAAACAAACTAAGACACTCCAACCCCTTCCTACCTTTCAAGCTCTGAAACACTTTCTTTCATTCGCCACCGCCACAATGCCCACCTACCGCAGCATCACCATCGCCTTGCATTCGCAGTACGATATTGAAACGCTTCCGGAGTTCTTTTCTCGCCCATGGGAAGACTGTTTCGACCAAGACACCAGCCCTGTTTGTGTCCCGCTTGTTGACGAGCAAACAGCTACTTGCAGCGTCTACATTCCTGTCTTTCCTGGCAGCCAGTTCTGGATCGGATATGCTGTGTCACCACCCGTGCCCGAGAGCCAACATTTTCTGTTCAAGTTGTTCATTGACAATATGCACATCGTGAGCTGGTCGACAGGGCAAGAAGACGAGTGGAGGGGCAAGACAATGTTTGGCTTGTATGAGAGGGAGGTCGAGGAAGGGAAGAAGATAGTTGAGAAGCGCATACTCTGCTTCGCGCCACAAGATCAAAGACATAACGACTGGATGAACGAAAATGCACAGATGGAAATAAGAGTGTATCGAGCGCACGCTAGGCAGAGGGTGGAGCGAGAGCTGCAGGATTATGAGAAGACTGACCTTGCGAAACGCCGCGGTGGTATCAAGTAAGTTTCTGAAATCCTATCTGCCGTTATTAGATCATCTCTAAGGATTAGTCTTGTAAGAGCTGGACGGGCCGGTCCGGAGCAGCCGAAGCGCTTCTACAGATATGCTTTGATCGATCCGACTGATAAGCCTTTTGCGACGTTTCGCTACCATTACCGCACATGGGACCAGATACGCCAGATGAATCTTTTAAGATCTGACATTTCAGATGTCGATGGTGAGTCGGCCCAACTGCCGGTGATAGAGCCACATGACATCGAAAATGAGGATCTGATGATACGAGAAGAGCAGAGCGAGGCTGTGACAAGCGAACAAGGCAATTCCATAGAGGTTGAAGAGGGTGACTTTAATATCTACCCCGAAGCCTCAGATGAGTATTTATCTCCGAAGCGAAGCGGCACTGGTACTCCCTATCTGAGAGTATCGCCTTCTCACGAGCTCGAATCACCTGAGCCTTTCCCCATGCGTCTTTCATCGATGCCAAAGAAGGATGACGAAACATTGGATGCCTCATATCTGCGCCCCCTACCAGTTCCAGTAGATCAATGGGCGACAAGAACTCCGAGTCCGGTACAGTCTACTAGGGAAGCTATATCTACGCCTACTATGAAACAGAAGAAGGGATTGACGGTGACAGGGTTCGTAAAGACGATTGCTGATAGCTGGAAACGTCTTGGGGTGTCGAACATGGAAGAGTCAGGCGAGAGCGATAGTAGAGCCGCGTCTCAAAAAAGCAATGTTTGAAAAAATTGTAGGAAATGGATAGCAGAAAGATGGTGGGAGCCTCTAGAGGGCAGTTTGAGGATCATAAACGAGGACAAGATCGAAAGTATGAAGGGAATGATCAGCCTGATGCCTATCTATAGAAGCGGACATGATGATAGTTCCTCGGAGGCCTTCAGCCATGAGAATGAATTTTTTTTTCCCTATGTTAGTCTGTAGTCGCGGTCTCCCCATTGTCTTTACTAGCAGCTCGCTGCGTTTCCTTGTCGAGCTGTGCGTATGTAGTCAGTGTCTGCATGGCACCAAGAAGTACAACTATAGCCATGAGTAAACTTACCCATTGCACTGCAGTCGTGCACGCAAAGAAAGCAAACACGACTACGATCATGGTGATATAGCCTTTCTTCCAGTATGGCGCATCTGTTGCCGGGTACAACACCACTCCCCAGAACGTATATACAATGGACTGTACCATGCTCATACAGTACAGGATCACAGATCTCGATGCATCGTCACCAGTACGTTGGCAAATGATGCTTGCCCAGCCGTATAGGATAGGATTAACAATATACGAGGTTCCGGATAGGTAGAATGCAAAAAAGATGCCCGCAGTAGAAAGGTTTGGGATAAGGAGAAGGATCGCAACTAGTAGCTGCAAAAGGCCCGATAGGATGACCATTGGGATGCGCTGGTTGGTCATGTCAATTACATATCCAGCTGCAATGTTCGATACAATCGATACTGCCTGTATGCCTAATGGATAGGTAGTCGTCGCATAGGAAGGGAACTTTTGTATATTGGCTTTCATCCATAACAGGAAAAGGCCCTGGAGAACAATGGCTTCCAGAGCGCACCCGATTATTGAGTACAGGGTAAGGATGTAGAAAGCGGGGGATGCGAAGACACGCTTGCATAGTGATACGATGCTGATGTCATGAGCCCAATCCTTCTTAGGCGGAAGTCGAGTAATGGCGAACTGGATCTCTTGCGTGCTGAGATACGGAGCCTTGGTGTTTTCAGGTAGGTTGGGAAAGAAAAGGAGACCGAAGATTCCGAACGGAATCCCCATTGCCCCATCTATAATATGTTAGTCTATATCGTCTCGTTGCGAGATGCGCCTCGGCTGGCCAGACGATCTTCGAGCTGGTAAGCAAATCCGTGGCGTACGCTTAAAGATGTAATAATTTGTGCTTGGTACCCTGAAGTTAATACTTCGAAATCCTCTCATCATGTTGCTCTTGTCAAACAGGAATATCGTCTGACCGATTAAGGTGCGAAATCAGGAGACTCTTACTGATTATGAAGACCCATTGCCAGCCGTGCAACGTCGTCCTCCCGTGCAGTCCCTCATTCATGGCCGTCATCATGACACCAGCAAACATGCTCCCGATCTGCCCGATAGCAGTGAAGATAGCGGTGCGCTTGGCGATTTCAAGCGGCTTGTACCAGGACCCAAGGATGTAGATGGTACCGCTATATAGGCTCGATTCGAAGAAGCCCTGGAAGAAGCGCACAACGCAGAGCTGCACGTAGGTCTCACAAGCCGCGGAACACATTGTTAGGACGGACCAGACGAGCAGTGTGAAAGGGAGCCAGAAGCGAGGTGCAACTTTCTGAATGATGAGTGCATGCGGGATTTGTCCGACGCAAGAGCTGAGGATGTTAGGGGTTGTTGTATGGAAGCGGGCTGAGATGGATGTACCCGGCAGTGAACATGGCAATGAGGATGCTGTATTGGTTGCCCTCGAGATGGAGAGATTCTTTCAGTCCTGATACCTGTGAACAGAACCTCAGTCAGGTTTCTACTCCAATCCTTCTACAGGTGGCTTTACATATGCATTTGCGAAAGCAGATCGATCTGTCGAGACATCAGTACATTTTAGCTGACTGTTTGTACCAGTACCGACCAAGATAATTGAAAAAGTAAGCTGCGCAGCAATACACCTACGATATTATCAGTAGAACTCTGAACTACCATACAAAGAACTCGCACCAATATGAAGCAGTCTGCGTCTCGTTAGCTAGTGTCTTTAAGGAGGATGTACGTAATTTACCGAGCTTGCGAACCAGCTGTTTCTCGACGTTCGCCATGGTTGGGATGACTGATCAGACGTGAGCAATGTCTCCTGTGATTCGGTACCGAGGACATCATCCCACGAAGCTGGAATTACAAAGTTGGTGGACTGCCTAGAAACTATAAGTGGAGCATGAGCACCTTGCTGGATACAAGTAAAGCGAGCCAATCAGCTTGCAGATCTTCATAAGCGTTAACCCGTGAATGTGAACACCGGGTGCGATATCCGATATCTGGGTTCCCTTATCAGCTACCATCTTAGCTTATCGAGGCCTCTTGGCAACTACCTTCAAAGGGCTAGTGGTGATTTCCTTCATGGAGTGGCTCTTACCAACTGCCCAAAGACAAACCATTGAAGTATTTCTGTCACTGGCTGAAATGCAAAGTATCACGTCTTTGAAGTCCATGTTGATGCGTGGACATGTTGTCATGTTTAGACTGCCTTCCCCAACTCACTAAAAAAGACTCCTGAAGACGATAGTAACCAACAAAACACCCTTTCAACGCTATACTGCCCAAACTTCATAAATGGTTTAGATCATCTATATCCAGCTATTCCTCTCCAAAAGTTCTTCTAATCCCTCCACTAGCTTGACCCCCACATGCCCTCTCCAGTGCCAAGAAAGCAAAATGCCCACCCACAACCGGCCTCGCAAAGAAGTACGGATCCGGAAATCCGCCATCACCTTCGGTGTTATATAAATCAGTAAATGCTCTGTCGGTAACCGTCTCGTTCAGCCATCTGGCCACACGGTCCAGGATCTCCGAGCGCACGTGCTTGGAGGCTACCGCTGCAGCCTCGAACTCCCAGTCAGACTTTGCGTACAGGTGGCGCGAGTCGAGCGGAAGACCATACTTTTGGAGGACTTCAGCGTACCAGACGGATTGGTTGGTATATACGGAAGAGGGAATGAAGTCGCTAGTTATTGGGGTACGCTTGTTGCTGGGGGAGATTGGCTGCTGGCTATGTTCATCCGCGGTAGGAAACACCAATGCATTTTCTGCGTCGTCAGATGTGAGAGAAGGATGGAAACAGAGAAGTGCATCGGCATAGAGGGAATACAATGTTGTCCAGCTTCCGTACCAGTCATATGCGAGTTTAGCATGTGTGCCGTCGCGTGAGAGCCCTCGTTTTTGCCAGTGCTTGATATATTTTTCAGAGATCTTGCGGTGTTCTTCCGCGTCACCTGTTCGGTCTAAAAGATCTGCTATTTCACTAAAGGCTTTGATGCCGATGGTGCCTTTTAATGCAAGATTTGTTTGAAGTGGAAGCCAGCCCGCAAAGTCGTCTGTACACACTGTGTGACATCAGTCAATTATAGTTCGAGACTCAATCTGGGGGAAACTTACATTGATTGTGTGGTTCAAGAGCAAATTCGACGAGATAACCTGTCCACTGTTTCCAGAGCTCGTACCTTCCTTCTAGCCATTGTCTGGCTTGTTCTAATCCTGTAGTACCTCCACCCCAGGAATTGTCCATATATTCGATATTGTTACGTATTATAAGGCTCTCCAGACCAAGACTGACGTCGTTCTCAAACTCAGTGCTGTATGTATCCCTTCCAATGGACCACGACGCCTGTTTTTCATCGTCGTCACCAGATGTCAAAGAGTTGACTAAGGCCAGGCCCATAATCAACATGTCTCCGCATTCCTCGACTGGCATGTATTCATCTCTTCCGTCGGCGTGCCCTGTCAAATTCGGAAAGTGCGCTCCAAGATCGTGCATGGAGTACTTGTTCGGATACTGGCCACTCAGCTGATGTTCGAGAAGTGGCTCTAGCAGATATGCCGCCCATCTAGGGTTGGTATACAAGAAGAATGGGAATGCTGGGAAGATGACATCGACGGTTTGGCAGTTTCCATTGGAAGAGATTTCCTTCAGGAACAAGAGCGGGTTCTCTTTGGTTCCAGAAAAGCTTGTGGCTCCCATAGTCTGACGAGCCGAGAGTGCTACGATGTCAACATAGTTGTCAGAGCCAGAAGCGTAAGCATCGATTCGCAGCTGTTCAGAATACTCGGTCGCGAGTGCATTCGCACTCAAAAAGTCGGAGTAGTGGAAAGCGATCATTTCACGTTCGGTAGGAAACCAGGACTTCCACAACGGGCGCATGTAGGTCAAACCGCGGGCAGAAGCGAATTGAGTGATTGGGTCCTGTATATGGGCAATGGTGAACATAATACTGTCTCTGCTAGAGCCTTCTGTGGAATTCGATTGACTCAACTCGAACGATTTGGAAAATGCAAACACAGGCTCGTCATCCATGATGGCGCGAAACTTGCTGTCTAGTTCGTTCTGTAACGATCCGGTACGAGCGAATCGCAGGCGCAGCTGAGACGAGTTGCCGCACTCGTGGCGCACGTCTTCAGGCGCTGTAAAATGCAGCTTACCCCATTCAGCTTGATCCTTTTCTTCACTGAAGACCTGCTCAGACTGTCGTTTCACTTCCCATGTTTTCAGGTATGTTTTCTGAGGCCCAGCTGTCTGGTACTGAAGATCCCATTGAATGACACTCTCACGATGGCCGCTCACCCATTGGCCATTGACATCAACATAGATGTTTACATCGACGTTACCTTCAACGTGGACAGTAAAATATGTAGCAGGCAACGACTGCCGTAAAGTCGACGTCGGCGTGACAGGGGACAGGAAAGAAAGCGTGACATTAATCCCCTCATTATCTCCCAGCGGTGGGAGCACATAGCTTAGGTTCGTAGTTGATGCATCGTATTTAGCGCCCTTGTACATGGGGAATAGTATCTTGTTATCGTCTGTATCGGAGGGCAGGGAGTCGTGAGGTCTGCCGAGCAGCGGAAACACGTCATTCGTGTCGGGAAGATGGGCAAGAACGCCAAAGCCGATTTCGGTACCAGTCCAAAACATAGGCCACTTTTGCCACGGCTCATCTCTTGCATTGCCTAGCCAGGTACTGAGATACGGGTTCCTCACAGTCAATGGAAGAACAGGCGGCTTAAGGGTGGACGCGTCGGCCGCGCCTGCCAATAGTAGCGTGACAGTCGCGATACCGAGGGGCATCATGCACATGTCGAGCACAGCTCAGACAATGTACGATGACGGGAAAGTAGAGATAATTGACAAGGTGGAAGCAGTTCGGATGGTAGAATACTTGGGGGCCAGCCCGCTGGTCGGCCGTAGTTGCGGGGAAACGCGTAGGCAAGGCGGGCCAGTGAGTGCGCCGTGCCTTGCATCAAGTGGGACCGTCGGAAAGCACATCTCCATAAAGGGTAGATCGCCTATGTTTGCATTTATTTCTTCCAGGATTACCGAATATAATTCTTTATAGGGCTGACCCGAGGAAACACAGTTTCTACAATACCTTCTGGAACCATCGGACTTCAACGTCATTGCCTGGAACAATAAGAGCACAGCCACCCCATAGCCACATGCATTTCAGCACAACCCCTTTCTACTCGCTTCTCAAAAACATCTACCCTCAAACACCAAGCTGGAGGCATGTGAAAAGAGCTACAAGTATCATCTATCTTCTGGGAATAGCTGCTCTGAGGATACAATGCCATCTCAGCCCTCCACTAAACCTCAACATGCCACAAGGCTACTTCCAGGCGCGCTGCGCACAGCCGTCAGGAACCTTAGCCCTCGAGACAGCACGAAGAACGAAACCGTCTCACAGCATGACGAACCAACAGACGTTCTGAGCTATGTGCATAAGCCACTGGACCTCACGTCGGACCGCATCCGTCTCCTCCGAATCCATCCAGCCTCCCGTAGCGGCCGGATCCACATCGATATAAGAGAAGGCAGTACTTCCGACCAGTATATCTGCCTCTCCTACACCTGGGGCGACCCGACTGAGAATTTTGAAATCAGCGTGGATGGCCGTCTGATGTCTGTGCGAAGCAACCTCTACCACTTTCTCCAAATGGCCTCTCGACGATACTCGAATCTGAGTCTTTGGATCGATGCAATCTGCATAAACCAAAACGACACCAAGGAAAAGAACCATCAAGTCCGGCGAATGAGTCAGATCTACAGGAACGCGGAAAAGGTCTTAGTATGGTTGGGCATGACACCAAAGGCGGATATGTTGTTTAGCATGGCGAAAGTCTGGCATGCCGCGAGTCGCTACAGACCGCTTCACATCCTCTATTATAGACTTCGCGGGATCCTCTTTCGTATTCCATTTTTTGACAAACACGTGAAAAGGCTATCCTACAATGCATACTGGACCCGTACCTGGGTAATACAAGAGGTCTTCTTGGCACGATCTATCGAGGTGGTAAATGGCGAAAACAGGATGCCTTTCGAACGGCTTTCCACGCTGCTACTCCCATTACATGGACACCGGGGCTTCGAAGAATCACCTTTTGCTAAATACATGAGTCCATTATACTGGCACGCGGACTTTTGGATGATGCTAGACACCTTCGCAGACACAGCTTGTGCGGATCGGAGGGATCATGTGTATGCATTCTTAGGCACAGTCGACAAAGAGGCCTCTTTTCAGGTTGACTATAATGAGGATGTATGCTCTCTTTTCTGGAGAGCAGGCGAGTATTTCGAGGCTTGGGTGGACGACGGTCGAACGCAGGCGCTCTTGAAGGCCCTGGACCTCACCGTGGAGAAATTAAGGGAAGATTTAGCAGGCGGATCCCGATCTTCCACCGTTCTTCGTCTGCCTCACCTGTCTCGACCTTTGGGAGGGCTGATTCAGGAAAGTCTCACGTGCTCTCAATGCCGGCGATATATCAAGACTAACCGCATCTATGACTTACTGTCATGCTCCGTAACTTCAATTTACCAACCCAACTCGGAAGATAAAATCACCCGCGAATTTCATACGCTGCTGTCACTTGAAGCCGATAATTCGCTTTCGGTTATTCTGAATCCAGAGTGGTGGACGCCATGGGGATCCAAATCTTTTGGTGGAACACAGCGCGTTAAACTTCACAAAGATGCATTCGTTCGGCGACCCATCCATGCTAATGAGAGCTGGACCCCTCTGCGACGACGACGCAGCATCAAAAAGCTCATAGATTTGGATGCATACGAATACGGGATTACGCTGCCGGTAGACGTCATTCTGAAGTCTCCATTAACAAAGCCGCAGCACAGCTTAATGAATGGACGTCATTCTGGAACCTCGATTAAAAAGAGCCGTAGCACAGGCTTCCACACATCTGGGTTCGGAACCATCACCGAGGTTTGACCATGCTTCGTCGCAATCGTTCATGATTCGAACTACGGACTTGAATCAATACAAGACCACTGTTCTTCTTCTCTCTTCTCACGAAGAAAGCCCTCGCAAGATGATTCAAAATCAATTGCAATCCGCTACACCAACTTTTTTCTTGAAGGACTCCCATAGGCCGTGATCCCAGAAGAAAAAAAATGATCCGGACTTGGGAAAAAAAAAAGAGAGAAGAAAAGGATCGATCGGGGTATATGCCATCCTATCCAAGCCCACAAAGACTTCAAATACGCATGCTTGCTCGCTCGCTCACTCGCTTGCTGAATTCATGCTCACGCTTGCGTCCGTAGAAAGCTTTCCCCTCTTCTCCATTACTGACATCGGATGAACCTCCCTACTCCCTCATCACTTCCGCCCATCCCTCTCTGTTCCTTTCGCTACCGCCGCCACCAATTGTGCCCACATCCCCACCAATCAACTCTCGAGCCATCTCTTCTTTCTTGCCCCTCCTCAGCGCTCGCTCTCTCACGCTCCTCTCCTCCTTCTCGCACTCTCTGATGGACTCTGCGATTTCGACCTCCTCGAAGCGTGCATCTTGTGAGTTTAGCTTTTGCCACTGCGGATGCTTGGGACAGCGTTTCTTGAGGCAAACGAGATCCTTTTCCTCGACAACGTCGAGAATCTCCACGTCGCCATCCACATTGCCATTGACCGCTGCAAGCGAGCGCAGCTGCTCGGTGGACGGCGTCAGCGTCCCGAACCTGAACGCGGCGCGGCCCGATTTACTGTTGCGCCAGCGCAGGAACTCAGGATCTGACCAGGACAGCCGAGAGTCATAGCCACACATATCCTTGGCCTTTATCTTTTCCTGATCCGCAATGTGCGTTGCCTGGTCCTTGACCATGCTGACGAACCTCTCGCGGTCCTTGAGAACTTCAAGGCGATCCTTGAGCTGTGAAATCTCGTTGCGGAGAGCATTGAGACGTTCCGTTTCGCCGGCTGTGAGTGCCAGGTAATCGGTGGTGCGTTGACCGGTGCTTGATAGGGTGCCGTCGAATGAAGCTTTTGTAGGAGAGGCCGTCCGTGGCGGCGAGAGCACGCCAGAGCCGAGGTTCTTGAAGGCTTGAATGTCTTTGGACTGGTCGACGAGGGCTTTCAAGTCTTTTGCACGCAGCACGCCGCCCAAAGGCGTGGGCTCCTCGTCATCGTCTGATGTCGCTTCTTCGCCGTTCTTGCCGCTCTTCTTCTTCGCCTTTTTCTTGTGGCCTCGGGCTCCTGCTGTCCGCTGAACTTGCTCGCTCATGAAGAGCGTGCCGCATTCGTCCGAACAGTACTTGCTCTCCTTGCCTTTGGTCAGGCGCGCTGGGTTCCGACAACCTTCGCGGCGACACATGGGTTTCCACGTCGTTTGACCTCGGCCCTTCTCTTCGCAGCCCGGACAAATGAATCTGTCCACCAGATCCTCATCGGCCTGCACCATGTTTACACAGGTACCATGGAACCAATCGTCGCACCCGCCGTCACAGCCAATCATCCACCTATGGTTATCTGGCCTCCGGCAAATGCAGTAGAGGGCATCATCCTCCGACGATTCGCCTTCATCGTCGGTTGGGTGTATCTGGGACGAGTGGTCGGGTGCGGGAGAAGACTCTGCAGCCGGGGTGCCAGCCTGCGAGCCCCTCTTTCCGTTCTTGGCGGGGTTTGTTTTGGAGGTTCGTGAGGAAGGAGTGGTGGCGCGGGCACTGACGTCTCGGTCCGGGTTGAGTTTGCGTTTCTTGGAAGCTGGCTTCTTCGCCGTAGCGGTGCCCTTCTTCTTAATAGGGGCTGCTGAGGAGGGCGCGGGCCGCTTTTTCGAAGGTGCGGGCTTCGGCTCGGTGGGTGAGGTGACGCTCTCGGCGACACTGGCATTTCGTTTGACGCGCAAGCCGAGGTCGCTCTGCTTCGCTATCTCAATTGCCTTGAGAGTGTCGGCATCCACGTTTTCGGTGGCGACTGAAGGTTGTCGTTCTGCCGGTACTTGGATTGTGGACGAGGGTGTCGGGTCTCGAGGAGAAACTGAAGCTTCGTCCGCAGCTGCCGGCTCTGCTAGCTCCGCGGACCTTGGAGGGGGGGATTGATTCGAAGCCATGGGAGACTCGGGCGCATTCATCTGGGATGGTGTTGGCTCGTCGGCCCTAGGGCTCGGGAGGCTAGTGGAGAGGTTGTGCAAAGGCGCAAGGACAGGCACAGGCGATGTATTCATCAGCAACGACCGACGGCGCTGCTCCTCGGGAGACTTGGAGCCGTGATGGTATTGCTCGAGAGTGGGCGAATGTGCCTGGGGCTGCTCAATGGGCGGCTCGGGCTCAACGGGAGCAGCATGCGTGCTGCTGAAACTGCTGCTGCGACGTGGCGGATGGGCGAACGCAGTGGGCGACGGCAGCTCGCGCGAGGGCACGTACTGTTGGTTGCTACCCAGGGACGCCAGAGCGGTGAGGGCGCCGGCGGCTTCGTAGGTGGTCGAGGCGATGGGCGGCGGGTGGTCGGCCGTGTCGGCTTGGGCCTGAGCGGGCTCGTGGTTGAGGAGGGAATTGATGCTGCTCATGGTGAAGGGAGGGCTTATGGCAGGCGTGTCGCAGGAGCAACGGGCATTTTGGGCGTGGGCGCAGACGATGACGCTTGTCGGTTGGCAGAATTTGGAGCGAGGAGGCTTGAGACGGGGCAGGCACAACAACTCGCTGGGAGTTGGCGCCGGCGGCCGCTGGACGGCTTGCTAAGCACCCGCCTCCCCTTGTTGCTCCCCTCCTCTCCCCTCCTCTCCCCTCCCCTCATTCAACGCAGCATCCTCGCCTTCTCGTGCTTTCTTTGCATGCACATGCCTCGATGCCTATTCTACCAATTACGTTCTACGCGCGCGCACGCCTCTGGCCATCTCTGGTCATCTCTGGCCGTTCGCTCGTCTTCCGGGGCCTGTCGCCGGCTGCGTGCTCGCGTCGGCTGCGTTCTCCTCCACGCTCAGCCCGAGACTGCGCGACAGGCGCTCTTCAAGGTCCTCGACGTCGGCTCCATACACCTTGCGCACGAAGTTGGCCACGCCTTCTTTGCCAACCTCGACCTTGCCCCGCGACCCGACTATGTAATCCACCACCTCATCGCCGCCTGTCGAGTCCTTGACTTTGACTATGTATCCATCCTTGATCATACGTGCCAGCACCTTTTCTGTCGTGTCCACCGGCGTCGTGTCGGCTGCGTTCATGCGCCTCAGGTAACGATCGAGCTTGTTCTCGGACAAGCTGCCCCCAGACAGCAATATCAATGCGATGACAGTAGTGTACAACCCAACGTAGGCGCCATTGATATCGGACACATGCTCTGGGGGTTCGGGGCCGGGGGCCATGAAGTCCAGCTGGCGGTATGGTTCCGCCAGGATGTTCACCAAAACCCAGATGTTGCTGTTCTTAACCTGTGACTCGGACGCGATGGCGGCTGGCCGTTGTTAGAGACGAAGTAGGCGGGCACAGACGACAGACGGCAAACGCACCGCGTTTCTGTCGCATTGTGACCTTGTCCCGTAGTGGCAACTCCACCAGCTGCATGCCAAACACGTCCATGAGCTGTGCGTTGGCGTGATCGAACACGGGCCTGAATGACCGTGAATACGTTCCCAGCACTGTCGAGTTAGCTGGACTCCGCCATGTTGTTGAAGCACCGCGCCGGCATACCCTTCTGTGTGATGTCCTGCCTCTTTATGGGTGCGCGCGAGTATTCGCAGGCGAGTGCATATCGTACAAGGTTCTTAGACAGCTGCTCGATGCTTCCACTGCCACTGTCGGCGTCCTGCTCTGCATAGCTTACTTCGCCATCGTCGTGGTCATCGTAGGCTGGCGTCGGTGTGGCGTCGTCTTCGTCCTCGGGCTAGACGTGTAAGCTGCAGTCTCGGCTGGTCCAGCAGGCCACGGTACGTACCGCACGTCGTTTGCGTCCTAATGTCGGCATCGTGTGTTTGTAAGGGGGGCAGAGCAAGCGGCTGAGGGCTCAGGTGGGGCGAGGCGAACGGGAAACGCGACATTACGCGACTGGGGCCATCGCATCGGCGGCTTTGCTGCTTGGCCCTCCGACCTCACCCCCATGCATTTGCTGCTGTGTATGCCGTCACGCTTCCCAGCTTCCTGCACACAACCACCATGACGCCCGCTCGCATTGCCGCACGCCGTCCTGTCTTTCGCTGTCTCAACGCGCCAGTGCCTCGTCCGCAGTTTCGACGCATCTCCAACAGCCAGCCTCCCAAGTCGGTAGAGGAACATGTCTCGCTCCACCGTGCCGAGGCCATTCGGCGGGCAAAAGCCATCAAGAAGCGCAATTGGCTCATCCTCGGCGCTGCCATGTCCATGATTGCCCCCATCTTCTTGGTCAGGCTATGGGACCTGCCGCCGTCCGACAAAGACCAGAAGCCGGAAGATGGTTCCTCGTCGCGCGGGGTGGTGGACATGATCACCCCTCGCCCCACGCAGACGGATTCACCGCGCGCCGCTACCGAAGAATTCCAAGGCAAGAAGGTGGTCATCGCTCCGGGAGACAAGATCATTGCTGCGCCTACGTCGTCCGAGCACCCCACCGCATCCGACGTAGACACGGTGGAGCTTGTCGAAACAGGCACCTCCTACGTCCCCTACTTTCCCAAGACAATTACGCTACCCACATCGTCATCGGGTCCTGAAGGCGTGCAAAGCGATGCCGAGTATACGCTTCTAGGGCTGGGCATAAGAAAGGTGTCCTTCCTGCGCGTGCAAGTCTATGTCGTCGGCCTCTACGTGCGCACGGCCTCGCTCCACGTCCTGCAGAATCACCTCATCAATACAGTGAACCCCACAGCCACAGCTTTGATTCCTGGAGAGAAGGAAAATCTCCGCACCGCTCTCCTAGACCCCGAAAAGAGTGGCCAAATTTGGGAAGCCATCCTCAGCCGCAAAGGTCTCGATGGTGTCGACACGGCCTTCCGCATTGTTCCCACGCGCGGCACGGATTTCAAGCATCTGCAGGATGGCTGGATGCGGGGCATTGCCTCGCGTACTGATGAGGTACGCCGCAAGCAGGCCGATTTGCTCCGCCAACAGGCATCAGAGCAGAAGCAAATTGCGCTGCCCAAGCCTGTCGATGACGGCGAGTTCGCCGATGAGAGCTTCGGTCTTGCTATGAAGGACTTCAAGGCCCTGTTTCAGGGTCGCGGTAAAGCGCCTAAGGGCAGCGTCATCATACTCAATAGACATGCCGATGGTGTCCTTGATGCCATGTACCAGCCCATCGTCAAAACGATCAAGGGTGAGAAAGTGGGTGAGTTGGCCAAGATGGGAGAGGTGAGAGACGAGAGAGTAAGCCGTCTTGTCTGGCTGCTGTATCTCGGTGGGCAGAACGTAAGCTCCGAGGATGCGAGGAAAAATATTGTCGAAGGGTGTATCGGCATTGTGGAGCGGCCTGTAGGCACCGTCGAGGGTATGGTCATGTAAGTCTGTCCCTAGCTCCTTGCATACACGGTGGGAACGGGGAAAAATGTAGCATATACGTGTAGAACACCATCAAAAGCTTGCTGTTCATCTGCTTCCTGCCCGCCGACATGTCTCTTTCCCTCTGCCTAGCCAATTGGAACTGCTGAGCTGCTGAGTAGATTGGACGCCTCCTGCTTAACGTGAGAGGGATGCCGGATTTGAAATCACAGCCACTCGCGCCCGCCTGGCTTCTTTTCCGGCAGGTGGTGTGCATCGCCTTCGCTTCGCATCATTGGTGCATCGAGTTGATATTCGGTGCACACAACAGTCCGTCAGCCTGCATCGAGTTAGCCTCTCCATACCTAGTATATCAACCCCCATCGCCCTGCCGCACCTCCCACACAATTCCAATATCAGCCCCTCCCCAACTTTCCTTTCCGACCCTTCCCCCGCCTTCCCACCATGCTCTCCCCCAAGAAACTCCTCGAGATCTTTCTCTCCCTCCTCTTCCCATGGCACTTCATGCTCATCTCCCTCTCCTACCTGCCCGCCACCCTTTCCCAGCTGTACAGGACGTCCGGCCCCCGAGCCCTGCTCCCCTGGCACCGCGTCCAGCGCGCCTGGTTCAGCCGTTTCTGGAGCTTCGCGGGGCCCCGCATCCGCGAGGGCAACGGGCCGCGCATCACGGCCCTGCTCGAAGGCCGCGTCTCCCGCGGCCGGGCGGTCGACCACGCCCCCAACAAGCCGGTAAGCGGGGTCGTCCTGGACATCGGGCCCGGCCTAGGCTACTGGGTCGACTTGTACGGTAAGACGGCGGTGCCTCTGGCCGGCCGGGCGGCGGAGGGCGGAAACCAGAGCGCCATCGAGAAGGTGTACGGTGTGGAGCCCGGGCTGGAGTCGCACCCGGGGCTCCGCCGGCGCGCGAAGGAGGCGGGGCTCGAGGGGGTGTATGAGATTCTGCCCGTGGGCATCGAGGACATTTCCAAGGTGTCGGTGGATGGCGCGTCGTTTGTCGAAAAGGGGAGCGTGGATTGCATCGTCTCGCTGCTGTGCTTGTGCAGCATCCCCGAGCCCGAGAAGAATATAAAGGAGTTGTACGGGTATTTGAAGGAGGGTGGGCGATGGTATGTGTTTGAGCACGTGGTGGTGGACGAGGCGAATTGGCCGATGAGGGCATATCAGGGTAAGCGAACCTTTTTGCAATAAAAATTTTGGTTTTGGTTTTTCTTTGCTTCGGAATGGAGGCTGATTTCGTGTCTGTTCAGCTTTGGTCAACCTCTTCTGGCCGCACATGCTGGGCGGCTGCCAGCTGCGGAGGAACACGCGCAAGAGCATCGAGCAGGCGGGGCCGTGGACGAAGATCGATGTTGCGCAGCCGCCTGAAGAGCAGTGGTATGCCACTGTGCCCCACGTCTTTGGCACTTTCACAAAATAGCATGCTATGCTTTTTACTACGGTTTTGCGTCCCGGCGCGAGTCTGTTTGATAAAATGCTTTAGTAGACAGAG
>Ga0247757_10000679_pt1 | contig 26986 bp, 20 predicted proteins | sample UWRJL126311R4_FD_180929 | JGI IMG/M metagenome (GOLD analysis project Ga0247757, IMG submission 180929) | Plant litter microbial communities from Arlington Agricultural Research Station in Wisconsin, United States - UWRJ-L126-311R-4 | ecosystem: Environmental > Terrestrial > Plant litter >...
AGATCCGCGCCGCCGATCCCGAGGCCATCGTCGTGATGCTCACGTCGCTGGCCAACCGCCAGACCGTCGAGGAATGCGCCCGCCTCGGCGCGGTCGACTACATCCGCAAGGACACCCCGCGCGAGGAGATGACGGCCCGCTTCGAAAGCATCATCAACGACTGCTACGGCGTGGAGGAGACCGCATGAGCGCCACCCCCGCCCCGCACTCTGCCGCCGCGCCGGTCCTTGTCGGCGTCCGCTACTCCCTGCCGCAACTCCTGCGCGAGGTGCAGCTCGAGCGCAACGCGCCGGCCTTCGCGATGGAAAAACTCGAGCAGGTCGAGATCACCAAGGTGTTCGAGAAAAACCGCCCCCGCCGTGCTCTCAAACCGCGAGAATAACGCCTTCCTCGACCTGGTCCGGGCGACGCCGCACTTCGATTCCCACACGGAGCTCGCGGAGGCCGGTCGCAAGCACGGCAACGGCACGATCGCACACCTGCAGGCGATCATCGACGGCAAGCTCCTCACGAAGGAGGAAGCGTGCCGCCTCTGGGCCAACTCGATCGGCATCGCGTACGTGGATGTCCTCGCCTCCGCCATTACCGAAGAGGCCGTCGCGAAGATCCCGCTCACGATCGCCCGCAAGATCAAGGCGCTCGGCCTCTACCAGATCGACGGCGTGCTGACCGTCGCCCTCGGCTCGCCCGAGGACAAGGACCTCGTCCGCCGCCTCGAACAGATCACCCAGGGGCCCGTCAGCCCGGTCTTCTGCCTGCCCTGCGAAATCGACGACGCGATCTCGATCCAGTACAGCACCGAGAAGACGCTCACCGACAGCCTGGCCGAGTTGGAGTCGGACCGCCTCTTCAGCAACATCGAGGCCAACAACCACCTCGAGGCCGTGGCCGAGGCGGAGAGCCTGGTGAAGGCGCTCGACGAGATGATCTTCTTCGCGCTGCGCGAGCGCGCCACCGACATCCACATCGAGCCGCTGGAGATCAACTCCCGCATCCGCTTCCGCGTCGACGGCATGATGCGCGAGGTGATGACCTACCCGCGCAAGCTGCACCGCGCGATGGTCGCGCGCCTCAAGATCCTCTGCGCGCTCAACATCGCCGAGTCGCGCTTCCCGCAGGACGGCCGCTTCTCCCTCTCCATCGGCGCCAGCAAGGCGAACTTCCGCTTCTCCAGCCTGCCCACCGTGCTGGGCGAGAAGGTCGTGATCCGCGTCCTCGCGGCCACGGGCCGCAAGTCGACCATGACGCTGGAAAAGATGCTCATCTCCCAGCCGATCATGCAGCCGTTGAAGCGGCTGGTGCAGAATCCCAACGGCATCATCTTCGTCACCGGCCCCACCGGCAGCGGCAAGACGACCACCCTCTACGCCGCGCTGAACGAGATCAACGACCCGACCGTCAACATTTCGACGATCGAGGATCCCGTGGAGATTCCGATGGCCGGCGTCACGCAGAGCCAGGTCAACTCCCACATCGACCTCAAGTTCGCCACCCTGCTCCGCTCGCTGCTGCGCCAGGACCCGGACGTGATCCTCATCGGCGAGATCCGCGACCTCGAGACCGCCAAGATCGCGACCGAGGCCGCGCTGACCGGCCACCTCGTGTTCGCCACGCTCCACACCAACACCGCGGCCCAGGCCATCGTGCGCCTGATGGAGATCGGCGTGGAGCCCTACATGGTCGCCCCCGCCGTCATCGGCGTGCTCGCCCAGCGCCTCGCTGCGCGCATCTGCGAACAGTGCAAGGAGGCCTACTACCCGAGCCGCGACGTCCTCGCGCGCTACTTCGAGGACGAGGGCCTCACCGAGGTGCCGTTCTACCGCGGCCGCGGCTGCAACCAGTGCCGCGGCACCGGCTACAAGGGCCGCGTCGCCTTCCACGAGCTGGTGCTCATCACGGAGGAAATCCGCCAGCTCATCTCCGACCGCCGCAGCGCGCAGGAAATCACCCGCGCCGCCGCGCGCGTCGGCTACCGCTCCCTCCGTTACGACGGCATGCGCAAGGTCCTTCTCGGTCTCACCACCATCGACGAAATCGAACAAAACACCGCCTTCGAATGGGCGTCCTGATGCCATGAGCTCCACCGTCACCATCAACCCGCAGATGCTCGAGGGCCTCCGCGAACTCAATCCCGACGATCCCGCCTTCCTGCGCGAGCTGATCGACCTCTTCATCAACGACGTCGCCGACCGCCTCGCCGAGATCGACCGCGCGCTGGCCACGGCCGACGCCAGCCTCCTGCTCCGCGCGGCCCACACGATCAAGGGCAGTTGCAGCAACTTCGGCGCCGAGGAACTGGCCCGGATCTCGCAGATCATGGAACTGCAGGGCAAGGCCGCCGACCTCCCCGCCGCCCTCGCCACGCTCCCGGCACTAAAGACCGAGTACGCCGCGGTGACGGAAGCGCTGCGGACGTTTCGCTGAGGTCCGCACGGCGCGCCGGATAGTTGAGTGATCGAGCCCTGGATCCACACACCCCGCCCTTCGGGCACCCCTCTTGATAGAGGGGACCTTCGGCAGCGTTGGTTCGGATCCCCTCTCTCAAGAGGGGTGGCGCGCAGCGCCGGGGTGTGTTGTTCGTCATCCTGAGCCGCGCGAAGGACCCAAGGGAATCCGCTCCAGCCTTGCCGCGGGCGCTCAACGCGCTTTCTTACCCGCCAACCCATGAAACCGCTCTGCGCGATTCTCGCTTTCTTGCTCGCGGCCCTTTCCGCGCCCGCCCTCGAGTGGCAGACGCAGCACCAGTCGGTCAAGGCGGCGCCGCTGCAGAAGACGGCGGAGACCTCATTCGAGTTCACCAACCCCGGCAGCAAGCCGGTGACGATCATCGGCGTCGACACGAGTTGCGACTGCACCGAGGCCACGCCGAGCGCGAAGGTCATCGCCCCCGGCGCAGCGGGCACGATCCACGCCCGCTTCAGCCTGACCGGGGCCGCCGGCACGCTCCAGCGGATGATCCTCGTCCGCACCGACGAGGGCGAATCGGCGCAGCTGACGGTCGAACTCGAGGTTCCGGACGTCGCCCGCATCACCCCCCGCTCGGTCGAGTGGAAGCTCGGGGCCGAGCCCAAGGAAGCCAGGGTCGAGATCGAAATCGTGCCTGGCCTCGACGTGACCATCGGCGCGATCCGTCCCACGAGCGACCACTTCACCCACCGCCTCGAGGTGGTCGAGCCCGGCCGCCATTTTCGCCTGTATCTCGCCCCCAAGAGCACCGCCAAGCCCACCAACGCCGCGATCCGTATCTACGCCAGGGCCGCGAACGGCGAAGATTTGGTCTTTAGCGCGTATGCGAATGTGAGGTAACGGGCCATCATAGGCCTCATAGGTCCTATGGGTCCTATGGGACTCATAGGACCTATAGAGAACCCAACCCACGCGCCCGATCCGCAACGAGCGCCGAATAAAGCGGAAGCCGCAGGCGCCTGGCCAGGGGCTCGCGAAAACCTGAGCGCGGGATAGGAGATTTTCCGCTATCTCGTGCGGGAAAAGTATCAGCGCACCGCCGGTGGATTCGTCGTGGGTCGCGATCCTACCGAAAGCAGGTGCGCGCCCTCCTAGCCGGCTTCCGGGAACAGCGGTAAAACGGGGAAACCTTCGCACCCCAATGCCACCCCTTCCCTCCCTTTACACGTCGCGCCTCGCCTTGCACGCGTTGTTTGTTGTCCTCCTGGCCTGCGCCTTCCTCACCTTCGCCCGCGCCAGTCTGTACGTCGTGACCGGTCCGAGCGACACCTTCAATCCCAGCGAAGGCAACTATGACAACGGCATCTACCTGTTCAACGAGCAGACCGGTGCGTCCGCCGGCAGCCGCGGCAGCTACTACGGTGGGGTCGAAGGGTGGTACGGTTTGTGTCGGGGATCCTCCGGCGCCGTCTTCGCCGTGGCCAACTCCCTCGGCACTCCCATACTCGAGGCGTGGGATCGGGCCGGCGACCTGGTGCGGACGCAATTTCCCGGCGTCGCCGCCACCACACCCGGCATGATCGCTTTCGGGCCGGACGGCGGTTTCTACGGTACCGGCTACGACAGCGGCAGCAGCTACGTTCGCGGGATTTTTCGCACGGATCCCGTCACCGGTGCGCGTTCCGGCCCGCTGGTCAAAGCGGGGGACGGCGGCACCACTTGGATCGAAAAATTCGCCTTCGACGGCAGCGGCAACCTCTACGTGACGTCCGACCTTGGCATTGTGCGGTTCGACGCTGCGACGGGAGCATTTCGCGACCTCTTCGTGCCGATGGGCTCCGGCGGCCTGGCCAACCCGACGGCGCTGGTCGTGGGCCCGGACGGCCACCTCTACGTCACGGACCGCGCGGCCCACTCCGTGAAGCGCTATCATGGCGCCACGGGCGCCTATCTCGGCGATTTCGTGGCGCCCGCCGCCGGCGGCCTCAATACGCCCGCGGACCTCACGTTTGGTCCCGACGGCAATCTCTTCGTCGCCAGCTACGGCTCGCGCCAGGTGCTGCGGTACGCTGCCGCCACCGGCGCGTTCCTGGGCGTGGCGGCGACAACGGCCAAGGGACCGCGCCTCATCGCATTCGACGCCGCGCCCGTCAACGAAACCGTCTGGTTCGACGATGCGCTGCCCGCGGGCGCCCAGCCGGGCGCGACCGGCGGCGACGCCTGGAACTGGGTCAGCACGGCCACGAACGGCACTACCACCACCGGGCCGCGTTCCGATGCCCCGCGTTTCGGCACCCTCGCGCATCGTTCGAACCATGGCACCCAGTATCTCCACGAGCATTTCTTCAACTTCGCCGAACCCTTGGCAATCGCCCCCGGCGACACGCTGTTTGCCTACGTCTACGTGACGGGTGGCGCGAACGAGCCGTCCCAAATCACGCTGAACTGGTGCGACGGCAGCAATTGGGAACACCGGGCCTATTGGCTCACGACCTATGCCGCCGTCCCCGCCGACGGAGGCGGACCCGCCCTTCGCTACATGGGCTACCTCTCCTCGGGTTCCGAAAGCGTCTGGCTGCGCCTGGAAATTCCCGCGCGCAGCGTCGGCCTCGAGGGCAAAAGCATCATGGGCATGTCCTTCACCCTCGGCGGCGGCACCGCCACGTGGGACCGCGTGGGCAAATTCACCCCGCCCGGCCTCGTGTTCGCCGCGCCACCCGAGGCTCCGACCGACCACGTCGCGCCCACCGTCGCCCTGCTCGCGCCGGGCGAGGGCACGACGGTCAGCGGCGGCGTGACGCTCACCGCGACCGCCGGCGACAACGTCGGCGTCGCCAGCGTGCAATTCCAGGTCGACGGCGCCCTGGTGGGCACACCCGCTACGACGGCGCCCTACAGCACGACCTGGGACACACTCACCGCTGCGAACGGGCCCCACGTCCTGCAGGCCGTGGCCTACGACGCCGCCGGCAACACCAGCACGTCGGCCGCGATCCACGTCACCGTCCAAAACCAGGCGGGCGGAACCGCCACCGCGTGGTTCGACGATGGTTTTCCGCAGGGCGCCCAGGCCGGCGGCAGCAACTGGTACTGGACCTCGCGCTGGGAGACCCCGCCCCACACCGGCGCCGCCGCGTTGTATTCGAGCGGGCAGGCGGGCATGAACGAACGCTACTTCAATTTCGCCTGGAACGGGCTGACACTCGGCGCCCAGGACAGCTTCTATATCGACGTCTATCTCGATCCCGCCAACCCGCCGCGCGAACTCGTCATTTCCTTCTGCGCGAACAATTGGGAGCACCGCGCCTACTGGGGCGAGAATCTCCTGCAATACGCGACGGATGGGACGGCGGCGCAACATCGCGTGGGCAACCTCCCCGCCGGCGGCCAGTGGGTGCGCCTCAAGGTGCCCGCGGCCGCGGTCGATCTCGTCGGCCGCACGGTCCAGGGCCTGTCGCTGACCCTGTACAACGGCTACGTCGTCTTCGACCAGGCGGGCAAACTCACGCCTTAGGGTGATGGCCGGCCGCCGGCGGCGCTCAACGATAGAGAGCCGTAACGGGCGTTGCCGTCAGCACGTTGTACTGGCGCATCGCCAGGCGCCACCACGGGGACAGGTTCTCCGCCGGCTCCTTCCACAGCTGCTCGTGCAGCCAGTTCATCGACTCGGCGTCGAGCAGGAGCGCCATCTTCTCGCGGGTCGAAAACTTCTCGGGGCCCTCGGCCAGGAGGCGCCGGCGCAGCTCCCCGAAATAGCGGCGCACGGAATGGCTGCCGGGCCGGCGCTGGCGCAGCAGGGAGACGTGCACGGCGTTCACGTACGGGTCGAGGATCGCCTGCATCAGGCCGTAGTCGCGGCGCAGCTCGCGGATCGGCTGCATCTGCTTGTAGGCCTGCTCGAGGTTGCTCTCGAGCAGCGCCAGCTCCGGCGCCGGCTCGGTCTCGTCCGGCGTCAGGAACAGGCCGAGCTCGCGCGTCCGGCGCCCGAGGCTCGTGCGGCTGAGCACGATCGACAGCGGGGCCGACAGCACCAGGCCGAGCAGCACCGGCAGCAGCCACCAGAAGAAGGACGGCGCAATCACGTAGGCCGACGCGCCCCAGATGAGCCCGAACAGCGTCTGGCCCGAGTGCGTGATGATCGCCTCGCGCCAGTCGGGATCGTCGCTCGCCGTGCGCTGCTGCGTCACCCACGACACGCCCTGCCCGAGCAGGATGTAGACGACGAACTTCGCATGGAACATCATGTTGATCGGCGCCAGCAGCGCGGAGGTGATCACCTCCAGCACCGTGCTGATCACCAGGCGCACGGGGCCGCCATACGCGGCGGCCCGTCCATGCTTCAATACGAGGCCGACGCTCAGCACTTTCGGCAGGAAGATCAGCACCATGGTAAAGGTGAACAGCGCGAAGGCCTCCGGGATCGGCACCGCGTAGCCGAAGACCATCGTGTAGTTGCGCATCGGGTCGATGGCACCCGAGACGTTGAACCGGTGCAGGCTGCTCACGAGCATGAAGAGCAGCCAGATCGGCGAGCTCAGGTAACCCATAATACCCTGGAAGAGGTGGAAGCGGTTGATCGGGTGCAGCGTGCGCGAGCCCAGCAGCCAGCTGTGCTGCAGGTTGCCCTGCGCCCAGCGGCGGTCGCGCTTGGCCGCGTCGATCAGCGTCGGCGGTCCCTCCTCGAAACTGCCCTCGAGGTCGTAGGCCAGCCACACCTTCCAGCCCGCCTTGCGCATCAGTGCGGCCTCGACGAAATCGTGGCTGAGGATGCGTCCGCCGAACGGTTCCACCCCGGGCAGCTCCGGCAGCGCGGCGTGCTGCATGAAGGGCGCGACGCGGATCACGGCATTGTGGCCCCAGAAGTTGCTCTCGCCCTGGTGCCAGTAGTTGAGTCCCGCGAGGAAGAGCGGGCCGTACAGCCGGCTGGCGAACTGCTGCATGCGCGCGTACAGCGTCACGCCGTTCACGATGCGCGGGGCGGTCTGCAGGATGCCCACCGTCGGGTTGAGCTCCATCATCGCGACGAGCTTCACGATGGACTCGCCCGTCATGATGCTGTCGGCGTCGAGCACCACCATGTAGCGGTAGCTCTGGCCCCAGCGGCGGAGGAAGTCGGAGACGTTGCCGCTCTTCTTGTTGATGGCGATGCGCCGCTTCCGGTAGAAAATGCGCCCGAAGCCATCGAGCTGCTTGCACAGCTCCGCCCACGCCACCTCCTCCTGGATCCAGCGATTCGGGTCGTTGGAGTCGCTGAGGATGAAGAAATCGAAGTCGTCGAGCCGGCCGGTCTGCTCGAGCGAGCGGTAAATGACGCGCAGGCCCTCGAAGATGCGGCTGGGATCCTCGTTGAACACGGGCATGACGATGGCCGTGCCACCCAGCGGCAGGTGGGTGAGCGGGTCGTGGGCGATCGTGCGGCTGATGCGCGCGCTGTCGCCGCGGTTGATTACGTACAACCCGAGGATCGCGGTGCAAAAGCCGGTGGCGATGTTGGCGAAGAGCACCGTGAAGAGTATGAGCAGCGGCAGGTCCGCCAGGTTCATGTCGCCCTGCCACAACAGGTCCGCCATGAACCAGGCCGCGAGGCTCGTCAGCAGGAAGATCAGGCTGAAGAACGTCGCCCGGCGCCGGCTGACGCGCGAGTTGTCCACTTGCTCGACGGTGAAGGCGGTGGGCATCAGAGGGCTCGGTTGTGTGGGAAGGGTTCCCTGCCGCGTCTGCCGAGCCCCAAACGCCAAATGCCAGATGCCAGATGCCAAACAAGCTCCAGGCTCTTGAACATTCCTGCGTCAAAAATTGAAAGTTGTCTGGCCTTTGGCATCTGGCGTCTGGTGTTTTTCGAAACGTTCATCTCGTTGCGTAGAAAACCAGCCCCAGCACGGAAATGAACAGGGCCCACAGCAGCGTCACCCGCAGGATCGGCCAGCGCTCGATGTGCTCGAAGGTCTGTCCGGCCACCTCGGTGAAGGTGCCGAGCTCGATCGGGCGCGGGACCATGCTGGTCACGGTCATGTCGGGGCCCGCCTGGATCGAGCGGCGCTGCATTTCCTTGGCGAACTCCGGCGGGACCTGCTGCTCGTCGAGGAACGCATAGGGCCAGCGCTCCACGCCGTCGGACAGCAGCAGCGCCACGCGGCCCTCGACCGCGATGCGCTCGTGCGGGAGATTCTTGTCGCCGAGCAGTTCGCCGAACCACTCGTCCATCATCCGGTCGACCTCCTCCGCCGCCAGCGTCGTGGGCTCGAGGGCGGGGTTCTGCTCGTGCCGCGCGGCGGCGCGGGCGATGACCTTCTCCAGGATGGTGATTTGCTGCAGCCGGTTGTGCACGCGGTGTGCGCGCAGGTAGTCCTCCACGCGGATGAATGCCGCGTTCCACTGCTCCGGAGTGCCTGTCCGGGGCCGGAAGGCGTTCAGGGGTTCCAGAGGTTGCTCCATGTTTCCGTCAGGATGTCATCTCCCTCCCGCAAAAAACAGCGCAATTCCACCGGCTGGCCGGAGCCGTCCGGCACCAGCTCGAAGGCCACGCGCCACCGCTGCAGCTGCCCGATCCAGCGGATCCCCGGCGCGGGCACGATGGTCGCGCCCGAGGCCACGGTGAGATCCACGCGGATGTCGCGGCCCTTGCCGTTGCGCTGCGGTTCCACCCCGGCGAAATCCAACACGAACCGCCGGCGTTCGGGATGATCGAGCACGACGCCCTCGCGCGTCGAGACGACGTAGCCCGCCGGCGGTTTGCCGGCCAGCGAACTCATCCAATGCAGGCGGTAGGCATATTCCAGCGGCTGCCCGGCCGGCGGCAGCTGCGCCGGCACCCAGCAGGCGACGATGTTGTCGTTGGTCTCATCAGCGGTGTGAAACGCGAGCAGGCGCACCGCCCCCGGGCCCCAGTCGCCGACAGGTTCGACCCACGCGCTCGGCCGCTGGTGGTAGTTCGCCTCGTCGTCGTCGTAGTGCGCAAAGTCCCGGTCGCGCTGCAGCAGGCCGTAACCGCGGGGCGCCTTGTCCTGGAAGGAGGAAACGCTCACGCCCTTCGGGTTGGTCAGCGGACGCCACAGCCACTCGCCGCGGCCGGTGTTCATCAGCAGGCCGTCGGAATCGTGGACCTCCGGGCGGAAATCGTCGCGCGACCAGCCCGTGTTCTCGCCGTGCTGGAACATGCTGGTGAGCGGGGCCAGGCCGACGACCTTCGGACGCTGGCGGAAATACAGCGCGGCCTTCACCTCCATCACGGTGTCGTCGCCCGGCCGGATCGTGAAGCGGTAGGCGCCCGTCACGCTCGGGCCGTTGAGCAGCGCGTAAAGCGTGACGGCCAGCGCGCCACCCGCGGGGCGCTCGAGCCAGAATTCCTCGAAGCGCGGAAATTCCTCCGGGCCCGGCTCGCCGGTGTTGATCGCGAGCCCGCGCGCCGAGAGGCCGTAGTGCAGGCCCTTCCCCACCGAGCGGAAATAACTCGCGCCGAGAAAGACGGCGAGTTCGTCGCCCGGATGCACCAGCGGGTAATGGATGCGCAGGCCGGCGAAGCCGAGGTCGGGCGGGATCGGTCCGACCGGCAGTTTGCCGTAGTCGTAGAACTCGCGCGAAAAGTCGATCGGGCGCGCCAGGCCGACATTCACCTCGTTGATCTTCACCGGCGCCTTGAAGAGCCAGCCCGGGTGGAAGAACTGCACGGTGAACGGCTGTTTGCCGTCGTTCCACACCGCATGGGCCGGATCGAAGCGGATGGCGCGGTGCGACGAGTAGTCCAGCGCCTTCATCCAGTCCGGGATGTTTTCCGCCGGCGCGACGTACGGCTCGGCGGCGAGCGCCTGCGCCCGCGCGCGGACATCGTCGAAGCCAAAGCTGGCGGCGTGGGCGGAGGCGATCGCACCCAGGACGACGCAGATCAGTACCACGCTACGGAAGAACACACCCCGCCCTGTCGGGCACCCCTCTTGATAGAGGGGATCCAATTCCTCGCCGCCGGAAATCCCCTCTATCAAGAGGGGTGGCGCGCAGCGCCGGGGTGTGTCCAAGGAAGCGCCGAACCGCCTAGAAAGCTTCATCACAGGAAATAGTTTTTCTGCTTCTCAGAAATCGGGACGTCCGCCCGCTCCATCACGGCGAGCAGGTCCTCCCAGGCGTCGCGCTTGATCTTCTTGGCCGCGGCCGAGACGAGGCCCTCCTGTCGCAGCAGGTAGGAAGGATGGTACGTCGCGCGCAGCGGCGTCCCCGCGTACTCGTGCCAGCTGCCGCGGGCCGCGCCCATGGACTTGAAGCGCTCGAAGCCAAGCAGGCCGTCCACGGCCGTCTTGCCGAGCGCCACGAGCACCTTCGGCTGGATGATGGCGATCTGGGCGCGGATGAAAGGCAGGCAGTAGGCCATCTCCTCGGCGGTCGGCGGCCGGTTGCCCGTCTGCGTGCCGTCGGAGTTGCGCGCGCCCATCTCGGGACGCCAGTTGAGGATGTTGCCGATGTAGACCTGGCCGCGCTCGAGGCCCATGGCCTTGATCATGCGGTTCAGCAGCTGGCCGGCGCGGCCGACGAACGGCTCGCCCTGGACCTCCTCGTCCCCGCCCGGCGCCTCGCCGACGAACATGATCGACGCGTCGAGGTTGCCCACGCCGAAGACGATCTGCTTGCCGGGATGCACGTGCGACGCGCACACCTTGTCGTGGAGCACGATCTCGCGCAGCGCGTTCCAGCGCGTGGCCTTGTCGCCGTCGGGGAGCGTGAACGTCGCGGCCGCCACGGGAGCGGCGGGTTTCGGGGCGGGTGCAGGTTGTGGGTCGGGCTTTAGGCCCGACACTTCCACGCGTGCCACCCCTCTCGGCTCGTCGGGCGTAAAGCCCGACCTACCCATCGCCGGATCACCTGCGACCGCCGGCTCCTCCTCCGGCTCGTCCGCGAGCGAGGCGCGCAATGTGGTCAGCGCCTCCTCGCTCACCGACACCGTGCGGCGGCCCTCCGCCTTCAGGCGGCGCAGCTCCTCGTTGAGGGCGAGCAATTGTTCGCGGGTGTTCACGGGGGTAGTCAGACCGGCCGGGAGGCGATCAGTTTCTCGACATATTTCGCCAGCAGGTCGAACTCGAGATTCACGTGCCCGCCGGCTTGCTTCTCGCGGAGGTTCGTGACCGCGAGCGTGTGGGGGATCAGCCAGACGGAAAACGAATCGCCCGCGACCTCGGCCACCGTCAGCGAGATGCCGTCGACGCAGATCGAGCCCTTCGGCACGAGGTAGCGTCCGAAACCCGCGGGCACGGCCACGCGCAGGTAGTGGTCCTTGCCGCGCAGTTCGAAAACCTCGATGCGACCGAGCCCGTCGATGTGGCCCGACACAAAGTGTCCGCCCAGGCGCGACTCGGGCTTGAGGCTGCGCTCGAGGTTCACGGCGGCGCCGGGCTTGAGTTCGGAGAAATTCGTCAGCCGCACCGTCTCCGCCAGCAGGTCGAACCACAGGTGGCCGGCGTCGAACTTCGTGACCGTCAGGCAGCAGCCGTTCACGGCGATGCTGTCGCCCAGCGCGACGTCCGACGGGACGAGCCGCGCGGCGATCTGCAGCGACCAGGCTTCCTGGGCGGGGGTGAAGGCGGCGACCTGACCGGCCTCCTCGACGATTCCGGTGAACATGGCCCACAGGTTAACAGGATCGCCGGGCGGCTGGGCAATGTTCATTTGGCCAATATGGCATCCGGAGGGGACCGGGCGGTCTGGTGTAGGTCGGGGTTTATCCCCGACTGACGCGCATGCGCGTCGGGCGTAAAGCCCGACCTACAGGGAACGCCAGTCAGCGGGATTGACGGTCCCCGTGAATGTCCCACAGTGGCGGGTTTCAAGCATGGCCGCGACCAATTGCAAAGACTACGAGTTCCTGAAGATCGAGCCCCACTGGCAGGAGATTTGGGAGAAAACCAAGGCTTTCCGGGCCGAGAACGGCTCGACCAAGCCCAAGTACTACGTCCTGGACATGTTCCCCTACCCGTCCGGCGCCGGCCTGCACATCGGCCACCCGGAGGGTTACACCGCCACGGACATCCTCGCGCGCTACAAGCGGGCCCGCGGCTTCAACGTCCTCCACCCGATCGGCTGGGACGCCTTCGGCCTGCCCGCCGAGCAGCACGCGGTGAAGACCGGCACGCACCCGGCGACGAACACGCAGAACAACATCATTAATTTCCGCCGGCAGATCAAAGCGCTGGGCTTCTCGTATGACTGGGACCGCGAGGTCGACACGACCGACCCGAAGTACTTCCGGTGGACGCAGTGGATTTTCCTGCAGCTCTTCAAGAAGGGCCTGGCCTACGTCGACGAGCGCCCCGTCTGGTGGTGCCCCGAGCTGCGCACCGTCCTCGCCAACGAAGAGGTGATCGACGGCAAGTCCGAGGTCGGCGGCTTCCCCGTCGAGCGCCGCAACCTGCGCCAGTGGGTGCTGCGCATCACCGCCTATGCCGAGCAGCTGCTCGACGGCCTGAAGGACATCGACTGGCCCGAGTCCACCAAACGCATGCAGGAGGCGTGGATCGGCAAGAGCGAAGGCGCCGAAGTTGAGTTCCAGGTCGAGGGCCGCGCGGAGAAGATCAAGGTCTTCACCACGCGCCCCGACACGCTGTTCGGCGCCACCTACATGGTGCTCGCGCCCGAGCACCCGCTGGTCGACAAGCTGGCGACCGCCGACAAGCAGGCCGAAATCGCCGCCTACAAGAAGACCACCGCCGCCAAGAGCGACGTCGACCGCATGGCCGAGTCGGCCAAGCAGAAGTCCGGCGTCTTCACCGGCAGCCATGCCATCAATCCGGTCAACGGCGCGAAGATCCCCGTCTGGATCGCCGACTACGTCCTGATGGGCTACGGCACCGGCGCCATCATGGCCGTGCCCGCCCACGACGAGCGCGACTGGGATTTTGCGCAGCAGTACCAGCTGCCCACGCCGCGCGTCATCGCCGCGGCCGACGGTTCGGACCAGCTGCCCTACTCCGGCGACGGCACGATGGTCAATTCGCCCGGCTACGACGGCCTGCCGTGGGCTGAGGCCAAGCAGAAGATCACCGCCGATCTCGCCGCCAAGGGCATCGGCAAGGGCACGATCAACTACAAGCTCCGCGACTGGCTGTTCTCGCGCCAGCGGTACTGGGGCGAGCCGTTCCCGATCGTTTGGGTTTCCGAAGCCGACTACGCCAAGGCCGCCGCGGCGCGCCCCGACCTGCCCGCCGCGCCCGTGCGGTTTGTCGAGAACGGCGTCGCGCAATACGCGCTGCCGCTGCCCGACGTCGCGCTGCCCCTGGCACTCCCGGCGGTCGAGTCCTATCTCCCGAGCGGCACCGGCGAGAGTCCGCTGGCCAACGTCACCGACTGGCTCGAGATCTGGTTCAACGTGCGCACCGGCGAAGCGGTTCCCGCCGCCACGGCGAAGCCCGCCGGTGACGCCTGGGTCCGCGCCAAGCGCGAGACGAACACGATGCCGCAGTGGGCCGGCTCCTGCTGGTACTACCTGCGTTTCCTCGACCCGCAGAACGCCCAGGCGTTCGCCAGCCCGGAGGCGCTGAAGTACTGGGTCGGGCCCGACCTGTACGTCGGCGGCGCCGAGCACAGCGTGCTGCACCTGCTCTACGCCCGTTTCTGGCACAAGGTGCTGTTCGACCTCGGCATCGTGCCGCAGCCCGAGCCGTTCAAGAAACTCTTCCACCAAGGGATCATCCTCGGCGAGGACGGCCAGAAGATGTCCAAGAGCCGCGGCAACGTGGTGAGCCCCGACGATGTCATCGCCGGCTACGGCGCCGACTCGCTGCGCCTCTACCTCATGTTCCTCGGACCGCTCGAGGCGATGAAGCCCTGGAACCAGAAGAACATCGAGGGCGTGCACCGCTTCCTGAAGAAAGTCTGGCGCGAGTGCCTCAACGAGGAGGGCGCGGTCAACCCGCGCGTCGCCGCCACCGGCGCGCTCACCGCGGAGACCGAAAAGGTGCGCCACGAGGCGATCAAGAAAGTCGGCGAGGATTTCGACGGCATGCGGTTCAACACCGCCATCTCGCAACTCATGATCTTCGTGAACACCCTGCAGAAGGAGCCCGTGCTCCCGCGCGACGTGCTGCGCGACCTGCTGTCACTGCTCGCGCCCCTCGCCCCGCACCTGGCCGAGGAACTGTGGGCCCGCTTGGGCCTCGAAGGCACCGCCGCGGCCGCCCCTTGGCCGGCCTATGACCCCGCAAAACTGGTCGCCAGCACCATCACCATCGTGGTCCAGGTGAACGGCAAACATCGCGGCGAACTCGACGTCCCGGTCGGTGTCACTGAACTAGAGCTGAAAGACCTCGCCGTGCAGAATCCCAAGGTCATCCCCCACGTTGCCGGAAAGGAAATCAAACGGGTAATTTACGTAAAAGGACGCTTGATAAATCTTCTGGTATAATGACTTGCGTTTGGTCGGGGCCGGCTTTGAGTATTAATCTTGTCGTGGGTGTAACACCCTAGCTATTCATAGGGTGCTTTAAGTTCAACTCCTCCGGCCATGAAAAACATCACCTCCCGTCTTCTGCTCAGCGCCCTGACACTGCTGGTCGTCGTACCGAGCGGTTTCGCGCAGCGCCAGCTTGGTAAAAAGAAGGGGCCGGTCTCCAAGATCTACATCGCCGATGCGCAGGGCGAAACCCAGATCGAGAACGGCGAAAAGATCTACACGCTGCACCAGGCCAGCGCGTTCGACGCGCCCGGTTCGGTGATCGAGACGAAGGCCAATTCCTACAACGCCGTCGTCTACTCCAACGGCACCGGCATGTTCGTGGACGAAAACTCCCGCGTCGAGATCCAGCACTTCGTCCAGCAGCCCTTCGAGCCGAACAACGAGGGCACGCTCGACTCCAGCCACGAGCCTTCGATGTCGCAGAGCAACGTCTTCCTCTCCCACGGCGCCGTCGGCATCTGCACCAACCAGCTCCTCTCCGGCAGCTCGATGATCTACGCCACGCCGCTCGGCAGCGTGAACATCCGCGGCGGCAAGCTCGTCATCGAGGCGCAGGGCGACGAAACCCACATCGACCTTCTCGAGGGCGACGTCACGGTCCGCGCCACCGACAAGGACATCGGCGGCCAGATTCTCCATGCCGGCGAGCGCGCCGTCATCCGCCTGGGCGACTCCGGTCCCGCCGTCACCATCATGCCCATTCCCGACGAGGCCAAGACGCGGAACGAACGGCGCGTCGCCGCCGCCTGCTCCGGCCGCAAATCCGTCACCTTCGAGGCCCTGGCCCTCTCTTCCGAGGACAGCGCCGGCGAGGCGGCGGGAGCCGACGATCCCGGCCAGGCGATCGTTGTCCGCCCGACGGTTCCGTCGGAGCCGCCGGCCAACATCGTGATCAGCCCCGACCGGCTGCCCGGCACCTGACCTGAACCGATGCCCCTTCCCTCGCGCACCGTCCGCCGCGGCCTTGGCCTTCTCCTCGCCGGGCTGGTCGCGACCACGCCCAGCGCCCGCGCCTTGCTGAACTTCGACGGGACCCGCAACCAGCTCTACGTTTTCGGCGGCATCACCTACGGCTACAGCAGCAACATCTACGCGCAGGCCGACGGTCCCGGTGACTCCTCGATCGCGGTCCAAGCCGGCGCCGAGTTGAAGCGGAAGGCGGGCCTCATCGCCGTCGATCTCGTCGCGAAGGTGGATTTCGTGCGCTACCAGGACTACACGGACGAGAACGCGGTGAACCCGAATTTCTCCCTCATGTTCACCAAGGACACCGGCCGCACCACCGGCACCCTCAGCATCTCGGCCTACCGGGAGACCCGCGCCGACAGCGCCGTCAACCTGCGCACCAGCACGCTGAACTTCCCCGTGGCGCTCAACGTCCGCTACCCGATCGACGACAAGTTCTACCTCACCTCCGCCACCGAGTACGCCCGGCGCAACTACGAGGACAACGCCGCGCTCGTGGACTACACCGACCTCAGCGAAGCCGTCGACTTCTACTACACCTATTCCTCCAAGCTCGACCTGCTCGCCGGCTACCGCCTGCGGCTCTCCGAGACCTCCGTCTACGGCCGGGCCACCGACCACTGGTTCAGCGTCGGCGCCACGGGCGGCCTCCTCGCCAAGCTGAGCGGCACGGTCCGCGTCGGCTACCAGCTGCGCACCGTCGAGTCCGGCTCGCCCGACCATTTCAACAATTTCAATTTCCTTGCCGGGCTGAACTGGCCGGTCCTGAGCAAGCTCGCGGTCTCGCTCAACGCCAGCCGCGACTTCGGCACCATCGCCACCGGCGAGACGGTCGACACCTCCGCCCTCACCCTGCGGGCGACCTACACCTACAACCGCAAGCTGCAGTTCAACACCGGCGTCAGCACCGGGCTGAACAACTTCCTCGGCGACACCCAGGACGACCGCCGCGACACCTACTTCAGCTGGGACGCCGGCTTCGCCTACAAGCTGAATGAGCACTTCCAATTCGGCGGCTCCTACGTTTACTTTCGTAATTGGTCATCTCTCCCCATCGGCGACTACGAGAACCACGGCGTCAGCCTGAACGTCTCGGGGCGCTACTGATATCTCGCCATGAAACGACTCCGCCTGCTTTCCCTCCTCGCGCTCCTCGGAGTCGCCGCCCTCCTGCCGGCCCGCGCGGCCGACGCAGGCGCCAACGACGGCAAGAAGAATTACGTGCACACCCTGGCCCTGGCGGATCGCGTGCGGATCGCCATCTACCAGGAGGACGACCTCACCAGCGTCACGCGCATCGACGCCCGCGGCAAAGTCAACCTGCCGCTCATCGGCGAGATCGTCCTCGGCGGCCTCACGATCGTCGACGCCCAGGCGGCCATTGAGAACGCCTACAAGGACGGCCGCTTCCTGCGCAACCCGCAGGTCACCGTCAGCGTCGAGGAATATGCCCCGCGCGAGGTCTCCATCCAGGGCCGCGTCCGCAACCCGGGCCGCTACACCCTGCCGATCGAGTCCACCCTGACCGTGGTCGAACTCGTGACCAAGGCCGGCGGCATCGACGACATCGGCAAGGGCTCCGCCGTCACCGTCACCCGCATCCTGCCCGACGGCACCAAGAAGGTTTTCACGGTCGACGTGGACAGCATCATCCGCGGCAAGCGGGACACCAAAATCGACGACACCACGCTCTTGCTACAGCCCGGCGACATCGTTTACGTCCCCGAGCGCCTGATCTAGGAGCTATCCCACATGTCCGTCCCGGAATCACCCCACTCGACCACCTCCACCAGGGGCCCGGGGTCTTCCCTGCACGGAAACGATCAACACGTGGCCGAGCGCCGGTCGCTCCGCGACTACTACATCATCCTCCGCGAGCGCCTGTGGGTCGCGCTGCCGGTCGCCCTGCTCGCCTCCCTCTCCTTCGGCTACTACAAGGCGCAGGAAACCCCGATGTTCTCGGCCACCGCCACGATGCTCTTCGAGCGACCCGAGCGCGTGGTCGTCAGCGAACAGGTCGTCGACACCGCCGTCCGCTCGGACATCGACCTGAACAATTACCTCAAGACCCTCGAAAGCGGCAAACTGCGCGCGATGGTCGCGCAGTCGCTGACGCCCGAGGAAATCAAGATCCTCCAGCGCCCGTACCTCAAGGAGCTCGCGCCGGGGGCCAGCCCGCCGCCGGTCGGGGCGCTGCTCGGCACCATGCAGCCCGGCGCCGTCCGCAACAGTTTGCTGATCAGCATCACCGTCACCAACCGCGACGCCGAGGGCTCCGCGTTGCTGGCGAACCGCTACACCGAGCAGTTCATGCGCTTCCTGATCGAGAACGTCGGCGGCAAAAACGAGTTCGCCGTCGACTACCTGCGGGCCCGTTCCGAGGAGCTGCGCCGCGAGTCCGAGGCGGCCGAGCAGCGGTTGCAGGACTACCGCCGCAAGAACAACCTCGTTTCGCTCGATAACAGCATCAACATCATCAGCGAGCGCCTGCGGGCCATCAACACCAGCCTGACCAACGCCCGCATGGCCCGCATCGACAGCGAGACCGTGCTCGGCCAGATCCAGCGCATCCAGCAGCAGAAGGGCAACCTGCTCGAAATCGAGTATGTCTCCGCCTACGGCAACATCCCGGCGCTCAAGACCCAGCTGTCCGACCTCAACAACCAGCAGTCCATCCTCAGCGAGCGCTACCTCGAGCGCCACCCGAAGATGATCAACCTGGCCAACTCGATCACCGTGGTGGGCGCCCAGCTCGACCGCGAGGTCGAGCAATCCATCCTCGATCTCCGGACCCGCTACGAGAAATTGAAGGAAACCGAGTCGTCCTACACCAAGGAATACAAGGACGCGGAGACCGGCCAGCTCCGCCTCGGCGAGCTCTCCGTCGAGTTCAAGAGCCTCGAGAACCAGGCCCAGGTCGCGAAGGCCAACTACATCCAGATCCTCGACCGCCTCAACCAGACCACGACCTCGAAGAACCTGGAGAACATCCCGCTGAAACCGCTGGACCGCGCCACGCCCCCGGGCGCGCCGTACACGCCCAATATCAAGAATATCATCCGGACCAGCGTCTTCCTCGGCCTGTTCGCCTTCGCCGCCGTGGCCATCGGCCTCAGCTTCATCGACGACCGCGTGAAGAGCGCCTGGGACGTCGAGGGTTTCATCGGGGCCCACCTGCTCGGCATCATTCCCGAACTCGGCGACGTGCCCGACACGGAGAAACACTCGCTGGTCAACAGCGACAAGACCTCCCCCGGCTCGGAAGCCTTCCTCAGCGTCTACAGCGCCGCCAAGATCCAGTCGAAGCTCGACTTCCCGAAGTCGATCCTCGTCACCAGCACGATCCCCGGCGAGGGCAAGACCATGATCAGCTGCAACCTCGCGGCCTCGTTTGCCCGGCACGGCAAGCGCGTGCTGCTCATGGATTGCGACATGCGCCGCCCGATGCTGCACCGTCACTTCAAGCTGACCAACGAGGCGGGCCTCATCGCGTGGTTCGACGCCGGCGCCAGGATCCCGGCCGATCCGTTCACCGACGCCAACCTCGGCCTGGTCAAGGCCGACGACAACCTCTACCTGCTGCGCTCCGGCGGCCGTTCCAAGAGCCCGACCGAGCTGCTGGAAAAACCCGTCTTCGGCCAGTTCATCGAATCGATGAAGCAGCACTTCGACCTGATCGTGGTCGACTCGCCGCCGATGGGCGCAGTCACCGACTCGCTGCTGATTTCCGAGCGCACCGACGAGGTCATCTACGTATGCCGCTTCAACCGCGCCTACCGGAAACACATCCGCCTCTACATCAAGCAGCTCAAGGAAGGCAAAAACGAGCTGCTCGGCATCGTGCTCAACGGCCTGTCGCCCCGGCGCATCGAGTACTACTCGAATTACCGGTACTACCGCAGCTACAAGAAATACTACGGTTCGCAGAGCTGACGCTGGACGACAGGACTACGGACTACTAACCACAGACTAACCTTTCCAAACGGCGCTCTTTCGGGCGCCGTTTTTGTTTTTCCGGCAATGGACCAGCTTGGTGTAGGTCGGGGTTTATCCCCGACGGGTCCGAGTCCGTGTCGGGCATAAAGCCCGACCTACAGGGACCAGGCATTGCCGCAGTCCGGTGTTGTCGTCCCGTAGTCCGTAGTCCGTAGTCTTGTGGTCCTGCAGCCCCCATGCCCTCCGCCTTCCTGCCGCCGAACTTTGACGCCAAGCGCCCCGTCGCGTTGATCGCCGGGCGCGGCCTCTACCCGGCCATCACCGCCGCCGCCATCCGTGCCGCCGACGTGCCGTTGCGCCTCATCGCGATGGACGATGAGACCGAGGCCAGCCTCGTGGCCAGCTTCCCGGCCAGCGAACGCGTTTCCCTCAATGTCGGCCAGATCGGCAAGATGCTCGATGCGCTCAAGGATTTCGGCGCCGGCTACGCCCTGATGGCCGGGCAGGTGAAACCGAAAAAACTCTTCCACGGGCTCACGCCCGATCTCAAGGCCGCCGCCATCCTCTTTAAGCTGAAGCGCCGCAACGCCGAGACCATCTTCGGCGCCATTGCCGAGGAAATCGAAAAGATCGGCGTCACCCTGCTCGACGCCCGTGCCTTCATCGACGCCGAGATGGCCACCGCCGGCAACATGTCGGGCGTGAAGCTGCCCACCGACGCCGAATATCTCGAACACGGCGTCCACATCGCCCGCGAGATGGCCCGTCTCGACGTCGGCCAGGGTTGCGTCGTCCGCAAGGGCACCGTCCTCGCCGTCGAGGCCTTCGAGGGCACCGATGCCATGCTGCAGCGCGCGGGCACCTTCAAGACCGACGAAACCCTCTTCGTGAAGACCGTGAAGGGCCGCCAGGATTTTCGCTTCGACGTGCCGGTCTTCGGCCGCCGCACCCTCGAGACCATGAAGGAAGCCGGCATCGCCGCCGCCGCCCTCGAGGCCGGCAAGGTCATCATCCTCGAGAAACCGGCCGTCCTGAAGGAAGCGAAGGCCCTGGGCATCGCGATCCACGGGTTCTGATCCCCCGTTGGAGGGTCGGGCTCCCGCCCGACCGCGGCCGGGCGGGAGCCCGGCCCTCCACCCCTTCGCCCCTAGCTTGCACTTTTTCTCCGGCCCAGCACCTTACGCCCCATGCCCGCTGAAATCGTCGAAGTAACCATCAAAGGCCTGATGCCCACGGCCAACGGCTGCGCCGTGTTTCTGGGCAACGACGACAAGACCTTTGTCATCTACGTCGACCCGAGCGTGGGCAGCGCGATTTCGATGACGATCAACGGGGTCAAGAAGGAGCGCCCGCTCACCCATGACCTGATCGGGCACCTGCTCATGGGCTTCGAGATCGGCCTCGAGCGCATCATCATCAACGACGTCAACGAGGGCACCTATTTTGCCCGCATCATCCTGCACATGCAGAACGAGCTCGGCCGCAAGTTCCTCGAGCTGGATGCCCGCCCGAGCGATTCCATCGTCCTCGCCCTCCAGCAGAAGCGCCCGATTTTCGTCGCCCAGCGCGTCTTCGACGTCGTCGAGGACATGACCGAGATCCTCGACCGCGTTCTGAAACAGCAGAAGGAAGATTCCAAGGAGGAGGAGGGCTGAGATTAATGATTAACGATTAATGATTCACGATTTCTGGTCCCCCGACATTTGGGCCGACAATCAATCCTGAATCATTAATCGTTAATCATTAATTCCAGGCTCACGCCGCCATGACGTCCCGATCACAATCTTTGCCTGCGCCGATCCTGCCCCAGCAGCCGCTGACAGCCCTCGCCCCGATGCAGGACGTCACCGACCTGCCGTTCATGCGGGTCATCGCGCACTACGGCGCGCCCGACTATTTCTTCACCGAGTTCTTCCGCGTCCACGCCCAGTCGCGTCCGGAAAAGCACATCGTGCGTTCGATCGTGGAGAACCAGACCGGCCGCCCCGTTTTCGCCCAGCTGATCGGCGAGGAAATCCCCCACATGGTGCGGACCGTGCAGGAGCTGCTGCGCTATCCGGTCGCCGGCATCGATCTGAACATGGGCTGCCCGGCGCCGAAGATCTACAAGAAGAACGTCGGTGGCGGCCTCCTCCGCGATCCCGCCAAGATCGACGAGTTGCTCGGCGCCCTGCGCGCCGCCGTGCCCGGACTCTTCACGGTCAAGATGCGCATCGGCTTCGACTCGACCGACCACTACGAGCGGGTGCTCGACCTCATCAACAAGCACCAGGTCGACCTGCTCAGCGTCCACGGCCGCACCGTGAAGGAAGGCTACCGCAGCGACGTTCACTACGATTTCATCGGCCGCGCCGCGCGCCACGTGCGCTGCCCGGTACTGGCCAACGGCAACATCACCTCCGCCGCCAGGGCCGCGGAGGTCGTCAAGGAGACCGGCGGCGCTGGCGTCATGATCGGCCGCCACGCCATCCGCAACCCGTGGATCTTCCGCCAGTGCCGCGAGCGCTTCGCCGCCAAACCAACACACCCCGGCACTGCCGTGCCACCCCTCTTGATAGAGGGGATCCAAGCCCACGCTCCCGGAAATCCCCTCTATCAAGAGGGGTGCCCGCAGGGCGGGGTGTGCAAGGAATCGTCGATCTTTCAGCCCACCCTCGCCGACGTCCGCGAATACGTCGACCGCCTCTACCGCGAGACGCAGGGCCCGGGCGTGCCCGAGGCCGCGCACGTCGCCAAGATGAAGAAATACCTGAACTTCGTCGGCCAGGGCGTGGATCCCGAGGGCCGCTTCCTCTTCGAGATGCGCCGCGCCATGACCGAGGCCGAACTGTTCGCCGTCTGCGATCGTCACCTCCTCGCGGAACCCGCGAAGCCCTTCGCCACCGAGCCCTACCCGGGCGTCATCGCCCGCCCGAATTGCGAGACGCCGGTCGAGAGCTGTTCGCTGGACACCATTACGGCGTAATAGCCGGCAATTGGTAGTTGGTAGTTAGGTCGACCCATTCGACTTCTCTCTTGGGTCGTCATCCTGAGCCGTGCGAAGGACCCAAGGGAGATGTGAGAGTTATGTCCCACGCTTGGGTCCTTCGCGCGGCTCAGGATGACGGCAGAGGGTTGGGCTAGACCAACTACTCGCGGCGCAGATGCGCCGCGTCACTCGATCCCGAGCACCTTCCGCCCCGTCTCCGAGATCATCTGCGGCGTCCATTGCGGATCCCAGACGATGTGGACCTTGGCGGACTCGACGGTCGGCAGCGCGGCGATCTTCTGGCGCGCGTCCTCGGCGATGACCGGGCCCATGCCGCAGCCGGGCGCCGTGAGCGTCATCTTCACCTCGACGGTGTTGCCCCCCGCGGGCGCCTGCTCGACCGCCAGGTCGTAGATGAGACCGAGGTCGACGATGTTCACCGGAATCTCCGGATCGAAGCAGGTGCGGAGCGCGTTCCAGACGGCCTCTTCGGAAAAGGCGGTCGACCCGGCGCCGGGCGCCGGGCTCTCGGGGGCCGGCACGTAGCCGTCGATCAGGTGCGCGTTCTCCTTGTCGATCCGGAACAGCCCGTGGTCGGTGCGCACGGTCACGTTGCCGCCGAGCGACTGGGCGATGAAAACCTTGGTGCCGGCGGTGAGCCGCACCTTGTCCCCGGCCGGGATGGCCGTGGCCGGGCAGTTCTGGGTGAGAACCTGGTCCTGTTGCGTCATGCCCGCCAACTTAGCCCGAGTATTTCACACTTAGAAGTGTGAAATAGCCGCCCGATCGGGCCGACTTTGTCGGAGCTAACCGCGACAAAGTCGCTCCGCCCAAGGGGCGGACGGATATTTCTCTGAACAGTATCATCCTGACTGTGAAATATCCGGGTTAGCGCAGGCTCAGGTCAAAAGGCAACCGGGCATACAGACCCTGCGGGTCGTTGAGGCGGTTGAGCACCTTCAACTGCTCGCCCGCCTCGCGCACCAGCACGCCGGCGGGGCCCGCGAAGGATTCCTCGCGGTGCCGGCCTTCCAGCGCGTCCGTGAAGGCCTCGGCGAACTGCTTGCCGCGCGGGTACTCCGTCACCCGGAAATTATCGCCCAGCTTGGCCTGGGTGGCGGCGTAGCTGACGGCGTCGCTGAGCCCGCCCAATTCGTCAACCAGCCCCAGCTTCAGCGCCTCGCGGCCGGACCACACGCGGCCCTGGGCGATTTCCTCGACGACGGAACGCTCGAGTTTGCGGCTCTTGGCAACCTTCGAGATGAACTGGTCGTAGATCCAGTCGACGGAATCCTGGAAAAGGGCCAGCTCCTCGGGTGTCTTGGGACGCGTGACGGTGGCGGCGTCGGCAAACTTGCCGGTCTTCACCATGTCAAAGGTCAGGCCGATCTTGTCGTTCAACAGGCCCTGGAAATTCATGAAGAGGCCGAAGACGCCGATGGAACCCGTGATCGTCGTCGGCTCGGCGAAGATGTGTTCGCCGGGCGTGGAGATCCAGTAACCGCCGGACGCGGCCAGGGTGCCCATCGAAATGATGACGGGGCGGGTCTTCTGCAGCAGCATGACCTCGCGGGCGATTTCCTCGGAGGCGGAAACGCTGCCGCCGGGGCTGTTCACGCGCAGGACGACGGCCTTCACGTTGTCGTCATCGCGAATCTCGCGCAGCATGCGCGCGGTCTTGCCGCCGTACACCAGGCCCTCCTCGTTGCCCGTGCCGTCGACGATCTCGCCCTCGGCGTAGACGATCGCGATCTTGCCGCGGCTGGAGGCGCCCAGCTCGATCTTCTCGGGCCCCGACGAACGCTCCGGCTTGCCCCCGCTGCCCACGAGCTTCGCGTAGGCCTTCAGGTTGATCTGCTTGAAAGTCCGGTCGGAGGTCTTGCGCCCCGTCTTCACCTTCAGCTCGTCGAGCACCTCGTCGAGGTAGGCGACGCGGTCGACCAGCTTGGCCTTGAGCGCGGCGTCGGCCCGGATGAAGCCCTTTGCGTCGACGAGTTTCTGCAGGCTGCCGCTGGGGAACTTGCGCGAATCCTCGATGGTTGTGGTCAGCTCCTTCCACACGTCATCGATCAGTTTCTGGATCTGCTCCCGGTTCTCCGGGCTCATGTCCTTGCGGGTGTAGGGCTCGACCGCGCTCTTGTACTTGCCCACGCGGGTGACCTGCACGCCGACCCCGAATTTCTCAAACGCCCCGGCGAAGAACATCGGTTGCGAGGCCAGGCCCGGGATCACGACCGCGCCGTAGGGGTCGAGGACGACCTCGGAAGCCGCCGAGGCGAGGTAGAAGTCGCGGGTGTCGGCAAAATTCAGGTACGCCGTGACCGGCTTGCCGGACGCGCGGAAATCCGCGATCGCCTCGCGCACCTCCTTGAGGGCAGCGAAGCCGGAACCGTAACCCATCGGTTGGAAAGATCCCGTCAGGTACAGGCCCTTCACGGACTTGTCGCTGGCCGCAGCCTGGATGGCGCGCGTCACCTGGCGCAGCTGCAGCCGCGAACGGGCCTCGCCGCCGAAGGCCTCCATGAATTCGTCGAAGCCCTCGTTCTGCTCGGGGGTGTCGAGGATGTTGGCCGACAGGTCGAAAACGATGTACGAACCGTTCTCCACCTCGACCGGCTTCTTCTGTCCCATCGCGACGAGCGCGCCCAAGAGCAGGAAGATCAGGAGGCACCCGCCCATGAGGAAGACCAGCAGGGCGGTGATGGTGGCAAAAAACGAGGTGAAGAAGTTCTTCATGGTCCCGAAGCTAGGCGCCCCCTCCCCACCGGCCAGCGAAAAACGTCCCGCGGACGGTCATAGGGACAAGCGGAACCCATGCGCGATGAATGGTTTGTTACATCCCGGCCAAAATTATCAGCCCCTTAACGCAGCTAGACATTCATTTGTGTCGATATACTCTAACCGCCAATCGCCCACCCTGCCATGAGTGAAAAACAGGAACTGCTGACCACCAACCGCAAGGCCCTCACGATCAACCTCGACGGCACCCATTACGGCACGATCGCCGAGATCGGCGCCGGCCAGGAGGTGGCCCGCGTGTTCTTCCAGGCCGGCAGCGCCTCGGGCTCGATCGCCAAGACGATCTCGGCCTACGACATGACGTTCAGCGACGCCATCTACGGCAAGGCCCCCCGCTATGTCTCCCGCGAGCGCCTCACCACGATGCTCGGCCACGAGTACAAGCTGATCGAGGAGCGCCTCCACGAGAAGCGCGCCGAGCGCACCTGTTTCTTCGTCTACGCCGACACCGTCGCCACCGCCTCCGCCAAGAGCGGGCAGACCAGCGGCCACGGCTGGCTCGGCATCCGCTTCCAGACCAAGCCGCTCGAGGACCCGAGCGACATCCTCATCCACGTCCGCACCCTCGACAAAAAGAACGTCCTGCAGCAGGAGGCCCTCGGCATCGTCGGCACCAACCTGATCTACGGCGCGTTCTACTACCGCGACAACCCGGAGAAATTCATCCAGTCGCTTGCCGACAACCTCGGCACCGACCGCGTCGAGGTCGACATGCTGAAGTTCAGCGGCCCGGCGTTCACCCACGTCGACAACCGCATCCTCTCGCTCAACCTCGTCAAATACGGCCTGACCAACGCCGTGATGTTCGCCCCGAGCGGCGACGTGCTCCAGCCGTCCGAGGTCATGTACAACCGCCCGGTGCTCGTCGAGCGCGGCAGCTTCCGCCCGGTGACGCACGTCAATGTCGACATGCTCAACTGCGCCACCGCGCAGTTCCTCCAGGAGCCGTCGGTCAAGGGCAAGGACATCGTCGTGCTGATGGAGATCACGATGAACAACCTCCTCGCCGAGGGCTCGATCGACGAACAGGACTTCCTGTCGCGCGTCGACATGCTCGGGCACATTGGCTTTACCGTACTGATCTCGAACTACTCCGAGTTCTACCGCCTCGTCTCCTACTTCCGCCGCTACACGAAGGAGATGATCGGCGTCGCGATGGGCATCAACAACCTCCTCGAGATCTTCAACGAGAAGTACTATGAGAACCTCGAGGGCGGCATCCTCGAGTCGATGGGCCGCATGTTCCGCCACGCGGTGAAGCTCTACATCTACCCGATGCAGCAGACCGCTTACGACAGCTACCTCAAGAGCGGTCACCCCGCCGAGGGCGGCCAGAGCCACGTGAACCACGCCTTTGCCGGCAAGGTCCTCATTACGGCGCGCAACCTGAACGTGTCCGACCACCTCCGGAACCTGTACGCGCACCTCCTCGAGAACCACTACATCGATTGCATCTCGGGCTTCAACGAGGACTACCT
>Ga0247757_10000680_pt1 | contig 26971 bp, 24 predicted proteins | sample UWRJL126311R4_FD_180929 | JGI IMG/M metagenome (GOLD analysis project Ga0247757, IMG submission 180929) | Plant litter microbial communities from Arlington Agricultural Research Station in Wisconsin, United States - UWRJ-L126-311R-4 | ecosystem: Environmental > Terrestrial > Plant litter >...
CGCCGACGCCATGAAGGCCATCGCCGTCGCGCTCCACGACAACGGCGTCACCGACGAGGAACTCGTTCGCGCCAAGCAGCCCGTCCTGACGCAGCTGCGCGAATCCGCCCGCACCAATCCCTACTGGCTCGGCAGCGTCCTCGCCGCCGCGCAGGAATTCCCCGAGCGCCTCGACTGGAGCCGCACCCGCTACTCCGACAACGAGAGCGTGACCGCCGCCGAGCTCAGCGCCCTGGCCAAGCAGTACCTCGACCCGGCCAAGGTGTCGGAGTTCATCGTGGTGCCGGCGGTGGCGCCCGCGAAGTGATGTAGGGGCGGACCTTGGTCCGCCCTTCGCTGGCGATATCGCATTCGAGGGCGGAGCAAGCTCCGCCCCTACATCCTATATGAGGCCACAAGCGGAAAATCCCCTGCGGGGCCGGGTTGTGTAGGACCGGTCGGCGACCGGTCCGGGCCGGTCACAGACTGGCCCTACTTTCCAATCAGCTCGACGAACATCTTCTCGAGCCGCGGCACATCCACCTCAAAGACCACGGTCACATCCGGTTCGCCGAGGCCCGGGCCTTTGCCTTCCGGCCAGCTGAGGGTGGCGCCGTAGTTGGCGCCGTGATCGATATCGGTGTCCATCGCCAGCCGGGCGGTATGCCTGGCGATCGTCGGGTCGATGAACACCGCCGCCGCCACCTCGTCCCACATCGGGAAACCGGGCTGTGCGTACGCCGCGACATATTTTGCCAGCAGCGTGCCGGAGGCCGTCGCCGCCTTGATGAGTTCTGACGTCAGCTTTGTGAGCACCGTGGCGTCGTTCGGCGCGACCGTGATCTTTTTCCATCCGGCGTGCAGCGTCATGTGCGACGCCTCGGGATCCCAGCGGCTGTTGAACTCCACGCGCGGGCTGTAGACAAACTGCATGGCGAACTCGTCGAGCGCCGGCGCGTGCGGGTTGAAGCTGCCGCCCATGATCACGAGTTCTTTGGCGCTGGCGGCGAACTTGTCGTCGAGCCGCGCCGCGAGCGCGAGGTTGGTGAACGGTCCCATCGCGAGGATCGTTACCTCGCCGGGAAATTCGCGCACCTTGCGCACGAGGAACATCGCCGCCGGTTCCGGCAGCACCTGGGTCGTGGGCGCGCCTTCGACGAGCGGGGGCACGACGTCCGCGGCATGGTAGCGGGTGCGGTTGACCGTGTTATAGTCCGGCCACTCGCGCATCCACGCGCCCTTGTAGGGCAGCTTGCCGTACCGCGCCTCCCAGCGGATCGTTCCCTCCTCGGTGTTGACCAGCGGATAGGTCGCACCGGCCACGACGGGAACGTCCGTGCGCCCGATCAGCTCGAGCATGCGCAGGGTGTGCGCGACGTTCTCGGCCTGCCAGCCGTCGCCGCTCTCGATGGTGATGCCGAGCACCTCGACGTCGGGCGCCTGCAACACCATCAGGATCGGCTGCAAATTCGGCCCGCCCGGGCCGAAGGCGTCCTGGTCGATGATGACCTTGCGCTTGGCGGCGAAGGCGGCGGGGAGGACGAAAAGCAGGACCGCGAGGACGAGAGGACGCATGCCTGCATCCAAGCAGGCGGCATGCCCTGAATCAAGGTAGGGGCGCAGTCTTGCTGCGCCCAATTCGGCAACGCCGAATTCCCGCCTTTAATGTAGGGGCGGACCTTGGTCCGCCCTTGGTGGTCGATATCGCGTTCGAGGGCGGAGCCAGCTCCGCCCCCACATACGATCCTCAATGCCGGGAATCCCGCGGACGCGGGATTGGGTGCAGCAAGACCGCACCCCTACCCTGTCGTTTCATCCCTCAGCAGGGGTCGCGGATTTTTCCTGTTGACGTTCTAAAGGAGAGGCGGCTCTCTTCCTTCAGATAATCTGAATGAGCCGCGCATGAGCCCGGAAAAGGAAAACGCCGAACTGCTGCAGGGCACCCAGGACAGGTTGATCCTGAAGGCGCTGCGCCTGATTGACCTGCCCGGTTACGTGAAACCCAGCCGCTTGTTTTTGGTCCACCCTTGATCCCCACCTTCCGCCATGCCCCCGCTCAAGCTCATCGCTGGCATGCTGCTGGTTTTCCTGGTGGGAGTGCCGCTGCGCGCTGATTTGAACAGGCTGCTCGGTCACGCGGAAGTGGACATTTTCACGGATACCACCGTCACCGCGGCCGGTCGGGCGCGTCCGGCCCCGACTCCTGCCGCGCCGGTTTACTACAAAATCATCGATCGCGGCGAAACCAACTTCCACAGCGGTTGGGCCGGGGAGCAGTTTCCGTCCAAACACACGGTGCGGCAGTGGCTGAAATCCGCCCTGGCGAAGCAGGGCTATGTCCTGGCCGACTTTCAACATCCCCCGACGCTGTTGCTGGTTTTTGCGTGGGGCATGACCCGCGACAATGCCTTCTACTTCCTCGGCGGAAACAAGATGCCGCCTCCACCCCCTGTGGTCGGCCCGGGCGGCGTCTGGTATGTGCTGATTAGTGTCACCGACGTCCCCGGGACTTATGTGGGCCTGGTTCTTGCCTACACCATTGAATCGGAATCGGCCGCCAAGCCCACCCTGCTCTGGATGACCCGGTTTGGCAGCCCCTCACCCGGGTTTTCACTCCGGGAGTCCATGCCTGTCATGATCGAGGCCGCCGCGCTCAATTTTGGGCGCGAGACCGATAAACCCGCTCACCTGGCCGTACTCCGCCCTCCCAGCGGCAAGGTCACTTTCGGCGACATCAAGGTATTGGGCGAAGCAAAATCGCTCCCGCCGCCGGGCGACAAACCGGGTTCGGACGAACCCAGGTAGCCGATACGCCGGCTCATCGTTGGCGCGTTGCTGGCGGCCTCCCCGTCCTCGCCCGATTCGTGCCCCTCCTCCTCATCCCGGCGATCATGGGCGCGCTTGCCGGGCTCTCTCTTCTCGCGTGGGCCATCATCGGCCAGGGGCACTGGGGTCGGACTGCCAGATGTTCCGTTCGGGAACGTGACTGATCACGCTCAGATTTCAGCCCGCTTCCGCGCGTCGGCCTCGATCAGCGTCTTCAACGCATCGAGCGTCGCCTTGGTCTTCGCCTTGGCGGCGGGCAGGTCGGCGGCGGAGCCTACCTTGTCCGACGCGAAGAGGTAGAACTTCATCTTCGGCTCGGTGCCGCTGCCGCGCGCGGCGAAAGAGTAGCCGTTCGCCAGCGTGACGAGGTAGAGGTCCTGCGCCGGGATCTGCTCGTTGTCGGCGTCGTAGAACTTCTCCCGGCCGAAATCCTGGAAGCGCGTGACCTTCGTGTCACCGAACGCTGCCGGCGGGCTGGACCGATAGGTCTCAAGGATGCGCTTGATCTTCGCCGCGCCGCTGGCGCCCTCGTAGTAGATGTTGATCACGCCCTCGAGGTAGAAGCCGTAGCGCAGGTAGATCTCGTCGAGGTACTGCGGGACGGTCAGGCCGCGCGATTTCACCCAGGCGCAGAGCTCGGCGAACATCAGGCAGGCCGAGCTGCCGTCCTTGTCGCGCACGGAGTCGTTCGGCAGGTAGCCGTAGCTCTCCTCGGTCCCGAAGAGGTAGAAACAGCTGTGCTGCTGGAGCAGGCGGGCGCGCTCGCGGAAGGGGGTCTTGTCGTAGTTGAAGCCATGCCCCATCGCGGCGGTGAGGTTCTGCTCGTAGCCGCGCATCTTGGCGGCGATCCACTTGAAGCCCGTGAGCGTGTCGATGACCTTCACGCCGTGGCCCTTGCCAATGGCTTCCTGCAGTGGCGTGGTGACGAAGGTCTTGATGATGCACGCGGCCTGGGTGCCCTCCTTCGGGATCCAGCCGAGTTCCTTGTACTTGCCGACGCGGTAGTCCGCCAGCAGCGCGCCGACCTGGTTGCCCGTCAACAGTTCCATCTTCCCGGCCGCGTTGCGCACGGCGACGCCCATGCGGTCGCAATCGGGATCGGTCGCCATGACGACGTCGATCTTCTCCTTCTCGGCGAGCGCGACCGCGAGCGTCAGCGCCTCGGCGTTTTCCGGGTTCGGCGACTTCACCGTGGGGAAACGCGGATCAAAGCCCTTCTGGGCCGGCTCCTCGACCACCTCCACGCCGGCGCGCGCGAGCACCGGCACCGTGGCGAAGCCGCCGACGCCGTGGATGTTCGTGTAGACGACCTTGAGCTTCGACTTTTTCAGCAGGTCCGCGTCGATCGCGGCCTGGCCGGCGACGGTGAAATAGATCTCGTCGGCGTCCGGGCCGAGCGTGGTGACCTGGGAAATGTCCTTGTCGAGGTACTGTTTCGCCTCGGCCAGAGGCACCTTGTCGACCTCGGCGACGATGCCCTTGTCGTGCGGCGGCGTGACCTGCGCGCCGTCGTCGAAGTAGGCCTTGAAGCCGTTGTCGTGCGGCGGATTGTGGCTCGCGGTGATGACCACGCCGGTGTGGGCCTTGAAGTGACGGACGGAAAAGCTGAGCTGCGGCGTCGAGCGCGGGCCGGCGAAGATGAGCGCCTCGCCGCCGAGCCGCACCCAAGTGGAGGCGGCGAGCTCGCAGAAGTGGCGCGAGAAATGGCGGACGTCGTGCGCGATGACGATGCGCGGCTTGGCGGAGCTGTTCTTCGCCGCGAGGTACTTCGCGACATAGCGATGCAGGCCGATGACGGCGCGCAGGAGGGTGAAGTCGTTGAGCAGGTTGCTGCCGACGTTGGCGTGCTCCGGGGAGCCCAGCGCGCTGGGCGTGCCGGTCTCGGCCGCAGCCGTCTTCACGCCGATGGTGCGGCCGCGCATGCCGCCGGTGCCGAACTCGAGGTAGCGGTAGAATCGGTCGTTCAGCTCGCCCCATTCGCCGCGCGCGATGAGCTCCTGCAGGCTCTGCTCCGCCCACGCGGGCAAGCCGGCCTGCAGCCAGGAACGGAGGTTGTCGGCCGCGCTCGACAGCAACTTGCCTTCTTTGACGGCTTGGGCGATTTGGTCGGTGACGCTCATAAAATTAGTCGTTGGTCATTGGTCGTTGGTCATTCGCCATAGCAGGCAAATCGTCGGCGAAACGCGCCCAATGAACCATGAAGCTCAAAGCGGATACAATGGTAAAACGACCCGGGTTGATATGGCCAATGACCATCGACGAATGACCAATGACCAAACCCTCGCCGCTATCCGAGGTACAGCCCCTCCGTCACCGCCGGCTTGCGGGTCAGCTTGTTCCAACTCGCGGTGAATGTTTCCTGGTCATAGCCGAAGAGCGGCGAGACCTCGATCGCCAGCTGCGGCAGGCCGGTGGCGTCCGTCTCGAGGGCGATGCCCGCGCCCTTGAACCAGCGGGCGAATTGGCGGAGCTGGTCCTCGCGGGACGTCTTCGGCGAGTCGACGCCCTCGGCATTCTTGACCGGGCTGAAATCGTCGGCGCGCGCCGTCTCGATCACGATCGAGTTGCGCGCGAACGGCAGCGCGTCGAAGACGAACATCTCGAATTTCACGCCGTTGGCTTTTTCCGGCTTCACCGCGTTGCCGGCGGCGTCGACCGTCGCGATCTTCTTGTCCGCGCGGTGGAACGGGAGGGCGACGCCCTCGCCGCCCGTCGCCATCCGGCGCGCGAACTCGCGGTCGATGACATGGATCGCGATGCTGCCCGCGCTGTAGCGCAGGGCGCCGTTGGCCAGCGTCTCGCGCTGCATCGCCGCCGGCATGTCGCTGTATTCGACGACGATGACCTTGCCGTCCTGCAAACAGAAGTGGCCGACCTTTTCCTCGGGATACGCCTTCGGCACCATCTTGCTCGACATCTCGGACTTCGCGTTGAGATGGAAGCCGATGAACTCCGCGTCGATGCAACGCACCAGCGGGTTGTCCACCTGGAAGTAGCTCAGCGTGTCGATGTTCTCGGACTGCATCAGGTCCAGGGCGCCGCTGCGGTGCAGCGCGCGCAGCGAACCGCCATGTCCGTCGGGGCTGAGCGCGAGCGCGCCCTTGGTCTCGAGCAAGATCTTGCCGTCAAACCCGACCGCCGGCATGCGGCCCTGGCGGAAGAAATGCACGCGGCCCTTTTCGAGGCCGAAGTATTTGTGCTCGGCGAAAAACGCCTCCGTCTGCGCGTGGTTCGCATGGCTGGTCATGATGAACCAGTGCAGCGGCTTCCCATAACGCAGGCCCGCGGCCTGGATCTTCTCCGCGAACACTTGGAAGAGCGTCTTCTGCTTCAGTGGCGTGACGGCGAACGTGCCCTTGGGCCCGTCGTAGCCGAGGCGCGTCCCCTGCCCGCCCGCCACCGTGAAGGCTGCGACGCGGCCGGCGCGCAGCGCCGCCTCGCCCTGCGCCCGCGCGTTCGCCCAGGCCGCGGCCTCGCCGCCATGCGCCGGGAGCATCGTCACCGGCGCCGGCGCCAGGCCCGCGAGATTCACGCCCGCGGCGCCGTCGGACTTGAACACGAGCGAGCGGTTGAGCCGGTCGACCTCCGCCAGGTCGATCTCGGCCGCCTGCGCGGCGAGTTCGGTGCGCTCGGCGGCGCTGAGCTGGTCCCAGAAGGCAAAGACCTGGGCCTGGTTGGCGGTGCGGAAGGCTTGGATCAATTGGTCGTTCGTCATTGGTCGTTGGGCATTCGTCATATCAGACATCACTGTTGGTCAGCTAGGGCGCGAGTCGGTGCCCGCGTTTCGGCGGGCGGTTCGGATGGATGCGGTGAGAATACGGGACAGCTGGCGGCCTTCATCGATCGCCGGATCAATTGTCGCGCTTGCCGCCAAGCGGGCCCGCACCAGCATTTTCAGCCAGATATTGGTTTCGTTCAGTTCCTTGAGAGCGATCCGCAGCTTATGGACGAAATCGGCACGACTCTCGGCTCCGCGCGCTTCGCCATAGTGCGGCGCGGGAGCGGTGCCGGAACGCAGCACCTGCCGGCTGATGTGATCGCCTGCGTAGGTCTTGGGCAGACCTTCGCAAAGGCGGATGACGCGAACCGCGAAATCGATGAGCCGCTCCTCGATTCGGGCCGCTGGATGTTCATTCGTATGCATGTGTCGTTTTGGTTGCGGCCCGAAATTCGCGAAATGCGCAGGTTTGATATGACCAATGACGAATGACCAACGACCAATGGTCATTTCTTTTCCTCCTCAAACCGGAACACAAACTCGTCCCCCTTCGCATACCCCAGCTTCTGCCGGATCAGCACCTCGACGAGCGCGGGGTCGTGCTTGAGGCGGTCGAGGTATTTTTCCTGCTGCGCCAGCCGCGTCTCGGCCTCGGCGAGGCGGCGCTGGTTGGCGGCCTCCTGCGCGCGCAGCGCCGTCAGCTCGCGGTGCATCTGCACGAAAAAGGCCGTGGCCCAAAGGGCGATGGCCGCAAAAGCGACCGCGAAAAAGACCTGGATGACCTTGCTGAAATTCACCGGGAAAGGGAGGCCAGATAAAGGTGCGGCGCTTGGCTCAGGCAACGTTTTTCAAAGTGCGTTGACGCGGTTTTGTCGTGCTTTTTCCCGTGTGGCCCAAATACTTGCCGTACGATGTATCAAAGCTTCTACGGATTTACGGAGATGCCGTTTCACATCACTCCGGACCCGAAGTTCCTGTACCTCAGCCCCACCCATCTCGAGGCATTGCAGCATCTGAAGTACGGGGTGACGGAGAAAAAGGGCTTCATCGTGCTCATCGGCGAGGTGGGCTGCGGCAAGACCACGCTCTGCCGCAAATTCATGACCGAACTCGACCCGGAACACTACGATTCCGCGCTCGTGCTCAACCCGCGCCTCAACGAGACGCAGATGCTGCGCGCCATCCTCACCGAACTCGGCGAGGCCAACATCGCCAAGGGCAAGACCGACCTCGTCGCGCAGATGAACCAGCTCCTGCTCGACCGCATCGCGAAGGGCCGCGAGATCGTCCTCATCATCGACGAGGCGCAAAACCTTTCCTTCGAGGTCTTCGAGCAGGTGCGCCTGCTCTCCAACCTCGAGACCGACAAACAAAAGCTCCTCCAGATCGTGCTCATGGGCCAGACCGAGCTGAAGGAGCGCCTCGCCGACGAGAAACTCCGCCAGCTCCGCCAGCGCATCCTCGTCCACTACGAGCTCCGCCCGTTCACGCGCGAGGAAATGGACCGCTACATCCACCACCGCCTGTCGGTCTCCGGCAGCAACGGCCGCCCGCACTTCACCCCGTGGGCCCTGCGCCACATCTACCGCTCCAGCCGCGGCATTCCCCGCGTGATCAACAATCTTTGCGACAAGGCGCTGCTGTCGTCCTTCATCCGCGACTCCGACGAGGTCAATTACTGGGACGCCCGTCGCGCCACCCGCGAAGTCAAGAAGCTGACGGAGTAACCAGGTCTACCCCCAATCCTCAACCGCGCGCCGCGCCACCATCATGAGCCTCATCAACGAAGCGCTGAAAAAGGCCCAGAAACAACGGACCGGGGACACGCCGTCGCTGACGTCGATGCCGGGGGTCGGGGGAGAATCCGCTGAACGCATCGCACGGCGCGGCCGGTCCGGCGGCCTCAATGCCATGCTCGTGTGGATTGGCGTGGGTATCGTCGCGCTCGCCGGCGTCATCGTCGGCACCGTCCTCATCATGCGTTCCCCGGCCCCGGCGATCCCGCCGGCCGCCCCGGTGGCGACGACCGCACCCGTCACCCCGCCCGTTGTCGCCCCGAAGCCGGTCGAGCCCGCACCCGCCCCGGTCATTGTCACTCCTCCGCCCGCCACCCCGGCGTCGAATTCCGCCCCCGTTGTGCTCGCGCCGGCCACGCCTTCGAGCGCCCCGCCCAAAACCATGCCGGCCGCCACCACGCCGCTGGCCACGACGGTGATCCTCACTCCCGCCGAACCGCCGAAGCCGGCCGAGGTCGCGCCGATCCAGCTGGCCCCGGAGCCGCCGAAACCCGCCGCCCCGGCCGCGGCCGCGGCCCGCAAGCTCGACCCGCGCGCCATCAATTTCATCAACAGCATCCGCGTGGCCGGCATCCGCGCCGCCGCCACCGACAGCAAGGTGCTGATGAACGACCGCGTCTATCGCATCGGCGACATCGTCGAGGCCGAGATGGGCCTCAAGCTCACGGGCATCACACCCAGCTCGCTGACCTTTGAGGACGAGAATGGGGCGAGATTCACCCGCAACTTCTAGTTGCGGGCGAACTTGGGGTTATTGGATGAGCGTTATCGGTTAATGGGATGAGCCGGCTCGCTTGAGATAGGCCATGTAGCCGTTCAGCAGCTTCATGGTCGTTTCGTATTTGGCTCGCGCCTCGAGCAACAGATCGTCGGCCATGATTCGCTCGTCATTCGCGGCAATCAAATGGTCCAGCACCTCACAACAGGAGCCCCTGGCGTTGCTACAGAACTTGGAGTTGTCGAGGTAGTGAAACCGACCGTAGCCCTCGGCAATATTCGCGGTAATGGAACGACCAGCCCGCAACATCTGGTCTCCCAATCGAAACTTCTCCTCCCGAGGCAATGCAGGCAGAACCCGCAGAGCCACAAACGACCGCAACTCGCGGCCGGCCTTCCAACATTCCAAATCCTCAAAGGATCGAACCGTTCCGGACATATTCGTTTTTCTCCTAGGCCCGTAACTTAACTCCGAATCTAAACCGGAGGCCGTGGCAAGTCAGCCCCAATAACCAATAACTTCATCCAATAACCCCGCCGTCCGCTTAGTAAGCGGACGGCGGCGGCCTCACAATCTGCCACGCGGTCTTCGCCACGATCTGCAGGTCGAGCCAGATCGACCAGTGGGCGATATAGTACAAATCGAGCCGGATGCGTTCGTGCAGTTGCCCCGACGTCCGGATTTCGCCCCGAAACCCCTCGCTCTGCGCCAGGCCCGTGATGCCCGGCTTCACCCAGTGCTTCGAGCGGTAGGAGCGCACCTGCCGCTCGAACTCCTCGTCCAGCACCGGCATCACCGGCCGCGGTCCGACCACGCTCATCTCGCCGGTCAGCACGTTCCAGAACTGCGGAAATTCGTCCAGGCTGTGCCGCCGCAGGAAACGCGCGAACGGATACACCCGCACATCGGCCGCGCTCGCCTGCCGGCTCTCGGCCTGCGCATCCGCCGGCGCCACCTCCATCGTGCGGAACTTCAGCATGGGAAACTCGATGCGATCCTCGCCGGAACGCGCGCGCACATGGAACAGCGGACCGGGCGACTGCCCGCGCTGCACGAGCCAGACCACCAGCATCAGCGGCGGCAGCACCAGCGTCACCGCGGGCAGCGCGATCACGATGTCGAACATCCGCTTGATCGCGCGGTTCAACGGCTCCTCGAGCGGCTCGTCATGCAGCGTGAAGAAATGATGCCCGCCCTCGTCGGCGGACACCACCGGGTGCCCGAGCACCTCCTCGACGGCGTGGTGCACCAGCAGGCGGCAACCGCGCGACTGGCACAGCGCCACGATCCGGTGCGCCACGGCGCGGTCCGCGGGAACTTCCAGCAAGATCACCTGGCCCACCTCCTTTTCCGCGATAACGCGCTCCAGGTCGTCGACGTTCCCGAGGACCGGCGCCGGCAGCGCCTCGCCCGCCGCGGGCAACCGCGATTCGAGCGAAAGAAACCCCACCGGGTGCACCCCGAGATGTACGCGCTGCCCGAGCCACTCCCCCAGCAGCGGCAGGTCGGCCGGTCCGCCGAGGAACAACGTGGGAATCCGTTCGCCCTCCCGGTACAGGAAGCCCGCCAACCGTCGCGGCAGCAACCGGTGCAGCAGGAAGAGCAGCAGCCAGCTCCACGCGAGGAAGGAACCGAGGAAGAGGCGGCTGATGCTGCGATCCTGCGTCGCGAACATCATGGTGAAAACCGTCAGCGCCATCAGCGCCACCTGCACCGTCGCCAGCCGCGCCGCATCCGAGATCGACAGCATGGTCAGCCGCGACTCCACCTCCCGCAATTGCCCCCCGCCGGCCAGCAGGCCGATGACCACGCACAGGAAATAAGCCAGCAGGTTCACCTCCCGCGTGAGGCGCACGTAGGGCACGTAGGCCAGGATGAACTCCGCATAGAGCCAGAAGAAGATCGCGGTGCCCAGGAGGAGCGCCGCCCCGTGGATCCGGACCAGCCCGCGATTGCGATTCGTCAGCATCGTTGGTAACCGGCGCAGTCTGGGTGGCGTCTGGACTCCGGCAAGCCTCGGATGGCCGGAATTCAATGATATTCCGCCGCTTGAATAGGTTGCGCCGCCCCGCACGCCGACTTAATTAATCTCAAAACATGGCTCTGTCCCGTTTTGTTCTTCCTGTCGCCCTCCTGGCCGTCGCGGCCGGCGGCGGCTACTATTATTACCAGAAGCGCGCCGCCGCCCAGACCGGCGCGCCCGAGTACACCACCGCCATTGTCGCCAAGGGCGAGGTGACCATGGCCATCACCGCGACCGGTCAGCTCGACGCCGTCGGCGGACCCGTCGAGGTCGGCAGCCAGGTCTCGGGCCAGATCATCAAGCTCTTCGCCGACTTCAACACGCCCGTGAAAGCCGGCCAGAAGCTGGTCGAACTCGATCCCGCCACCTATCAGCAGAAACTGCGGCAGGCCGAGGCCAACCTCGCCTCCGCCCAGGCCAACTACCGGCTCGTCGAGCTCAACGCCAACCGCACGAAGGAGCTGTTCGCCCAGGCGCTGGTCACGCAGCAGGACCTCGACCAGGCCCAGGCGCAGCTCGAGCAGGCCCGCGCCCAGCAACTCATCAACCAGGCCGCCGTCGAGAACGCCAAGGTCGATCTCTCCCGCTGCACCATCTACTCGCCGATCGACGGCATCGTGATCTCGCGTCAGACCGACGTCGGCAAAACCGTCGCCGCCAGCATGAACGTGCCGGTGCTCTTCACCATCGCGAACGACCTGAGCAAAATGCAGATCACCGCCGCCGTCGCCGAGTCCGACATCGGCTCCGTCAACGTGAACCAGGACGTCAACTTCACCGTCGATGCCTTCCCGAACCGCACTTTCCGCGGCAGCGTCACGCAGGTGCGCAACGCGCCCAAGAACACCAGCAACGTCATCACCTACGACACCATCATCAACGTCGACAATCATGACATGAAGCTGCGTCCCGGTATGACCGCCAACGTCTCGATCGTCGTCGCCCGCCGCGAAGGCGTCATCCGCGCCCCGAACGCTGCGCTCCGCGTCCGCATGCCCGAGGGCCTCGCCGTCGCGGCAACGTCCGACGCGAAACCGGCCGACGGCGCGAAACCCGCAGCCGGCGCAGCCCCGGCCAGTGCCGAGGCCAAGCCCGCGGCTCCCCGCGAGGGCGGTGGCGGCTCCGGCGGTGGTGGCGGTGGCGGATCGATGCGCCGCTTCATGGGCCCCGATGCCCCGCCCGAGACCCGGGAAAAAATGCGCGCGATCATGGCCGAGGTCGGCGTCGACTTCCGCCAGGGCCCGCCCACGCCCGAGCAGCGCGACCAGATCCGCAAGCTCATGGTCGAGCGCGGCCTCATCACCGCCGAGCAGGCCGCCGAAGCGGAAGCCCGCCGCAACAACAGCAGCAACGAACCCGTCTATACCCGCCGCACCGTCTATGTGCTGCCCGGCGGCAACAAGCTCGCGGCGCCGCAAGCGGTCTCCGTCTCCGTCGGCATCACCGATGGTCTCGCCTCCGAAATCGCCACCGGCCTCAAGGAGGGCGATGTGGTGATCACCAGCGTTACCGTCCCCAACGCCCCCAAGGGCGCGGCGCCCACCAGCAATCCCTTTGGCGGCGGCCAGCGCCGGTTCTGATCGCCATGGCCCCGGTTGTCCAAATCGAGCAGATCCACAAGATCTACGACTCGGGCGAAGTGCCCGTGCACGCCGTGCGCGGCGTCTCGCTCACCATCGGGCGCGGCGAGTTCGTCGCCGTCATGGGCGCGTCCGGCTCCGGCAAGTCGACCATGATGAACCTCCTCGGCTGCCTCGACCGGCCGACCAAGGGCCGCTACCTGCTCGACGGCACCGATGTCTCGCACCTCGGACGCAACCAGCTCGCCGACATCCGCAACCAGAAGCTCGGCTTCGTCTTCCAGGGCTTCAACCTCCTCGCCCGCACCACCGCTCGCGAGAACGTCGAGCTCCCGATGCTCTACGGGCAGCGCCGCCTCAGCTCGAAACAGATCCACCAGCGCGCCCTGCACTGCCTCGACCTCGTCGGCCTCGGCCAGCGCGTCGACCACTTCCCCAGCCAGCTCTCCGGCGGGCAGCAACAGCGCGTCGCCATCGCCCGCGCCCTCGTCAACGAACCGACCGTCCTCCTCGCCGACGAGCCGACCGGCAACCTCGACTCCAAGACCTCGGTCGAGGTCATGGACGTCTTCCAGAAGCTCAACGAGCAGGGCATCACGATCATCATGGTGACGCACGAGCTCGACATCGCGAAATACTGCCGGCGCAACCTCATCATGCGCGACGGCCAGCTCGTCAGCGACATCCAGGTCGAAAACCGGTCCATCGCGACCGAGGAGCTGAAGAAAATCGCCGACGCCGAGGCGCAGGCCAAGCTCACCGCCTGAGCATGAATGCGGATTGCAGAATTCGGACTGTAGATTGGCTCCCTCCTGTAGGGGCGGAGCTTGCTCCGCCCTCCGCCCCGAAACCCGCAATCGTGCACGAGGGCGGAGCAAGCTCCGCCCCTACATTCCGGGCCATCAGCCATTCCGCACTCCGCAATCTCCACTCCGCACTTTCCGAATGCGTTTGCTGAACACCATCAAGGTCGCCCTCCGCGCGCTGCGCCGGAACATCCTGCGCTCCATCCTCACCGCGCTCGGCATCATCATCGGCATCGCCGCGGTGATCGCGGTGGTGAGCATCGGCAACGGCGCCAAGGCGCAGGTCGAGGCCTCCATCGCCAACCTCGGCCAGAACATCATCTCCGTCTTCCCCGGCAACTTCACCGCCGGCGGCGTGCGCGGCGGCTTCGGCACGGCGAGCACGCTGACGGTCGAGGACGCCCTCGCCATCCGCAACGAGATCCAGGGCGTCGCCAACGTCAGCCCGGAGATGCGCGACCGCTCGCAAATTCTGGCCAACGGCCTCAACTGGAACACGCAGATCCAGGGCGAGGACATCAACTACCTCGAGATCCGCACCTGGCCGATGGGTGAGGGCGACATGTTTTCCGAGGCCGACGTCCGCAGTGGCGCCAAGGTCTGCGTCGTGGGCAAGACGATCGTCGACCAGCTCTACACGGGCAGCGACCCGATCGGACAGACGCTCCGCATCCGCAACATTCCCTTCAAGATCGTCGGCGTGCTCTCGGCGAAGGGTTTCAACTTCTTCGGCCAGGACCAGGACGACGTCGTGATCATCCCCTACACGAGCCACCTCAAGCGCATCGCCCGCCGGCCCAACCTCAACTCCATCGTCATCCAGGCGCAGGACGCCGACCAGATGGCGCGCGTGCAGCAGGACATCACCGACCTGCTCCAGCAGCGCCGCAACGGCCGCGATCCCGACTTCACCGTCCGCAACCAGCAGGAACTCGCCGAGGCCGCGACCGCGACCGCGCGCACCATGACGTTCCTCCTCACCGTCGTCGCCATCATCGCCCTCTTCGTCGGCGGCATCGGCATCATGAACATCATGCTCGTGTCCGTCACCGAGCGCACGCGCGAGATCGGCATCCGCCTCGCCGTCGGCGCGCACAGCCGCGACGTGCTGCTGCAGTTCCTCACCGAGGCCACGATCCTGTCGCTTATGGGCGGGGCCCTCGGCATCGTCGCCGGCGCCGTCGCCTCGCATTTCATCTCGCAGATCAACGGCTGGCCCGTGCTGCTCTCGACGCTCTGGATCGTGCTCGCGTGTGGCGTCAGCGCCTTCATCGGCATCGCGTTCGGTTTCTTCCCCGCCTTCAAGGCCGCGCAACTGGATCCGATTGAGGCGCTGCGGTATGAGTGAGCCGCGCGAACGCGGCTCACAGCTGAGAGTCTAGGGCTGAGAGCTGAGAGACAAATTCCTGAGCTCTGCACTTGGTTTGTGGGCCTTGCTCTCAGCTCTGGACTCCAAGCTCTCAGCTGCGGCGCTCGGCGCCGCCCGTCCCATTCCCGGGAATCATGACTCCCGCTGCCGCCGTTTTTCGCCGCCCGGGAGGGATACCCTAAATTTCCAATTTTCGGTGGTTCATTTTTATCCGCCTCGAAAGTAGCGAGTTAAGCGCGGTCCAAAAACCTTGGCACGGCGCTAGCAAATGGATTGGGCAATCCAATTCATTCCATGAAGACCACTCGCAACATTCTCTCGATCGTCATCGCCGCCGGTGCTCCCGGTGTGGCCCTGCTCGCCGTCAGCAACCTCATCCCCGCGGACATCGCCCTCGCGGTCATCGCGGTCGGCGGCCTCCTCGCCTTCGCCGCGCTCGACTACATGCGGACCACCAAGTCGCTCCGGACCCCGGCTCGCATCCTGCGCCCGGTCCTCCCGCTGAGCGCCAGCGTGGCCCCGGCCTGCGACGTCCGCCGCGCGGCGTGATTCGGGCAGGTCGGGCTTTTAGCCCGACCCGTCGGGGATAAACCCCGACCCACCAGCGGACAGCGTCACTCTTGACACCTGTCCCCTGTCACCTGTCACTTTCCCTGCCCATGGCCAACGATCACGCCCCCCACCGCATCCTGGTGGCCGACGACCAAGCCGATGTCCTCGAAGCGCTGCGCCTCCTCCTCAAAGCCGAGGGCTACCAGATCGAGACCGTCAAATCGCCGGCCGCGGTGATGAAGGCCATCGAGGCCCGCGACTTCGACCTCGCGATCATCGACCTCAATTACTCGCGCGACACTACGTCCGGCCAGGAGGGCCTGGACCTGCTCGCGAAACTCCAGGCCGCCGACGCCACGCTGCCGGTCGTCGTAATGACCGCCTGGGCCAGCGTTGAGATCGCCGTCGAGGCCATGCGCCGCGGCGCCAAGGACTTTATCACCAAGCCGTGGGAAAACCCGCGCCTGGTCTCCATCGTCAAGAACCAGATCGAACTCGCCGGCGCTGTGCGCGCGTACCGCCGGTTGGAGGAGGAGAACCAGATTCTCCGCGGCAAGGGCGGCCCCAATCTCATCGCGCAGTCGGTCGCCATGCGGCCGGTCCTTGAGATCATTTCCCGCGTCGGCCCCTCCGACGCCAACGTCCTCATCACCGGCGAAAACGGCACCGGCAAGGGCGTCGTCGCCCAGGCGCTGCACGCCGTGTCGGTGCGCGCTGGCAAGCCCTTCATCTCGGTGAACATGGGCGGCCTGCCCGAGGGCGTCTTCGAGAGCGAGCTCTTCGGCCACGTGCGCGGCGCGTTCACCGACGCCAAGACCGACCGCGCCGGCCGCTTCGAGCTGGCCGACACCGGCACCCTCTTCCTCGACGAAATCGGCAACATCCCGCTCGGCCAGCAGGCCAAGATCCTGCGCACGCTCGAGACCGGCGAGTTCGAGCGCGTCGGCTCCTCGCGCGCCTGCCGCGCCAACGTCCGCCTCATCTCCGCCACCAACTCCGACCTCCCGACCGAAGTCGCCGCCGGCAAGTTTCGCCAGGATCTCCTGTTCCGCCTCAACACGATCCACATCCACCTGCCGCCGCTGCGCGAGCGCCGCGAGGACATCGCCCTCCTCGCCCAGCACTTCCTCAAGCAGCACGTCGAGCGCTACCGCAAGTCGATCACCGGCTTCGACGACACCGCCGTCGAGGCGATGAAGGACTACGCCTGGCCCGGCAACGTCCGCGAGCTCGACCATGCCGTCGAGCGCGGCGTGTTGATGACGCAGGGCAAGGTGGTGCGCGCGCCCGACCTCGGCCTCAACGCCGGCCAGTCCGCCCCGCGCCTCGAGGACATGAGCCTCGAGGAGGTCGAATCCTTCCTGATCAAGAAGACCCTTGCGCGCTGCGACGGCAACGCCCGCAAGGCCGCCGAGGAACTCGGCCTGAGCCGCAGCGCGTTCTATCGGCGGCTGGAGCGGTACGGACTCTAGATAGATAGCCGCCGGTTTCTTCCGCCGACGATGCCTTGGTCGATCATAGGCCCTATAAGTCCTATAGGACCCATGGGACCTATGAGGATTTTCCTTTGCGCCACCGGTTCTAATTTGCGGCCATTCTGAACCCCGCTGATGGCCGCACCTAAGAAAAGACGCCTGTCCCACGAAACCCGCGTGTTCTACCTCACGCTGGCCGGCGGGTTGCCCGCGACGATCGTGGCCATGGTGCTCCTCCTCACCGGCGACTTCACGCCGAAGGTCGAGTGGACGCTTGGGCTGCTCATGTTCGGCTGCTGGCTCGGCTACGCCCTCGCTGTCCGCGAGCGCGTCGTGCGCCCGCTGCAGACGATGGCCAATCTCCTCACCGCCCTGCGCGAGGGCGACTACTCCACCCGCGCCCGCGGCGCCAACCGCGACGAGCCGCTGGGCGACGTGCTTGCCGAGATCAACCTGCTCAGCGGCACGCTCCAGGAGCAGCGCCTCGGCGCCCTCGAGGCCACCGCCCTGCTCCGCACCGTCATGGAGGAAATCGACGTCGCCATCTTCGCGTTCGACGCGAACGAGACGCTCCGGCTCGTCAACCGCGCCGGGCAGGAGCTCATCGCCCAGCCAGCCGAGCGCATCCTCGGCCGCCCGGCGAAGGACCTCGACCTGCAGGACTGCCTGGTGGGCGAGGGCACCCGCGTCCTCAGCCGCACCTTTCCCGGCGGCACCGGCCGCTGGGGCATGCGTCGCACGGTTTTCCGCGAGGGCGGTCTGCCCCACTCGCTCGTCGTCATCGCCGACCTCAGCCAGCCGTTGCGCGAGGAGGAACTGAAGGCCTGGCAGCGCCTCGTGCGCGTCATCGGCCACGAGCTCAACAACTCGCTCGCGCCGATCAAATCCATCGCCGGCTCGCTCACTTCCATCCTCCGGCGCCCGCAACGCGCCTCGGATTGGGAGGACGACATGCGCGGCGGCCTCGAGATCATCGAGACGCGCGCCGAGGGCCTGAACCAGTTCATGCAATCCTACGCGCGCCTAGCCAAGCTGCCCGCGCCGACCAAGCTGCCCTTTGAGATCGCACCGCTGCTGCGCCGGGTCGCCGCGCTCGAGACGCGCGGCGAGGTGGAAGTGGTGCCCGGACCCGAACTCACGATCAACGCCGACGCCGCGCAGCTGGAACAGGTCGTCATCAACCTCGTGAAGAATGCCATCGAGGCCGCGCCCGAGCCCGGCCAATCCGCCCCGCCCACCTGTTGCGTGCGCATCGGGTGGCAGAAGACCCCGGGCGCGCTCGAAATCACTGTCACCGACGACGGTCCCGGCATCGCCAACGCCCAAAACCTTTTCGTGCCCTTCTTCACAACCAAGCCGTCCGGCTCCGGCATTGGCCTGGTCCTCTGCCGCCAGATCGCCGAAAACCACGGCGGCACGCTCACGCTCGAGAACCGCACGGACAAGTCGGGCTGCGTGGCGCGATTGAGGCTTCCGCTGTAAGAAAAAGGACCCCGTCAGCCGCAGGCCCGGCGAAGGCCGATGCGTGGCGCGCCTGCGGTTCCCGCCCTGACCGGGCCGATAATGGGCCGAGGTGGTCGCGGCCGTCCCGGCGGCAGGCGTCGGGACAGAAATCGACGCCCACCCCCGGAACATCTTCGGGATCGACGGGTCCCAGCACGATCGTTAGGAAAGGTGTCGGGCCACACCGTTCCTGCTTCCCCAACCCCTGACTTCCGACGTCTATGAAGGGATTCCTCCTGCCCTCGATCGCGCTGGCTCTTCTCGCCGGCGCTTGCTCGTCAACCCAGACCGCCCAAAACGCCCAGCCTGTGCCCGCCCAAGCCGCCGGCACCTTCGTGACCGAGTGGGGCACCTTGCCTGCCTATATGGCGAGCGATAAAGGCAATCCCCTCGTCATCAATCCGCAGCAACTTCCCGCTCCCAGGGCGGACAACTACTTCGCGGAATTCGACCTGCTCGTCGAACGGGATGGAACGGTCCGCGATGTAGTCGTGCGCAACCCCTCGCGCTTTCCGACGCTGGACCAGACCGCCGTGGCCACGTTCAAGGAATCCCGGTCGCGCCTGCTCCTCGCCTCCAGCGACCCGGCGCCGTACATCATCCGATATACCCTCGTTAGAAAGACGGAGCGGGGGGACGCCAATCCGTCCTACGCCGCCATTCCCCGGTATCCAGCCCCCGACCAGCGCATGGGATCCGGCGAACCCTATTGGGGAAAACCTTAAACGGCACCCCGTCATGAAGCGCCTACTCCCTTTGGCTCGATCCCTTCTCCCCCTCGCGACGCTGGTTTTGCTGGTTGGCGCCTGTTCCTCGACCAAATCCGCCCAGAACGCCCCACCCGTGCCCGCCCATCCCGCCGGAACCTTCGTGACCCAATGGGGCACCTTGCCGGCCTATACGACGAGCGGCAAAGTCAACCCCCTCGTCTTCACTTCGCTGGGATTCCCTACTCCTACCGCGAACTACTACCGGGGAGAATTCGACCTGCTCGTCGAACGGGACGGCACCGTACGCGATGTCTTCATCCGTAAGTCGTCAGACTTCCCCGATACAGACAAAGAAATCGCCGCCAAACTTCAGGCGGCCCGCTCCCGGCTCGTTCTCGCTCCCAGCGACCCGGCTCCGTACGTAATCCGGTATACGCTCGTCAGAAACGATGGGATGGCGCCCAGCCAAACCTACGTCTCCACTCCCAACGACTGGCGCTTCACCGACAACCGCCCCATGGGAACCGGCGCCCCCTATTGGGGAAAACCTTAAACGGCACCCCACCATTAACCGGCTACTTTCGCCCACTAATCCCATGACTCGATTCGTCCTCCCCCTCGCGGCGCTGGTTCTTCTGGTCGGCGCCTGTTCCTCGACCCAATCCGCCCTGAACACCCAATCCGTGCCCGCCAAGCCGGCCGGCACCGTGGAGACACGTTGGGGCAGCATGCCCGCATACACTTCGGACAAGGGCAGTCCCATCCTGCTCGATCCGCAGGGAATCCCCGCTCCCCTCCGCGGTTACTCCATGAAACTCGACCTGCTCGTGGACCGGGACGGCACGGTGCGTGAGGTCGACGTGCGGAAAACGACAAGCATGCCGGACGTGGATGCGGCGATCGCCGCCAAATTCAAGAAAGCCCGGTCCCGCCTGGTCCTCGCGCCCAGCGATCCAGCTCCCTACGTGATCCGGTTTTCGTTCGACCACCGCGTGGAGGTCGCGGACTCCGACGGCAATTACAACCGCGACCAATACCACTTCGTCGACGATCGCCCGATGGGCCAGGGCCAGCCGCTCGCTACTGACCGGCCGTAGCGATTGGCGATCGACCTTTTTCTGACCGTCGCTTTGCGCGTTCGTTTTCATCCCATCCAATTTCCTCTCTTCATCGCGGTTCGGGCCGACACGCGATTGCATCCGGAAACCTCAGCTAGAGTCACCATGAATCGTTCCATAATCCCCCTCACCGCGCTGACCTTTCTGCTTGGCGCGTGCTCGTCTACCCCTACCCAGTCGGCCCATAGGCCCCAGCCATTGCCGGCCCAATCCGCAGGCACGTTGCAAACCGCTTGGGGTGAGCTGCCGACTTATCGCACGGCAGACAGCGAGTTTCCCTTCGTGCTAACCCCCTATCCTGGATTCAAGACTCCGACGGAGCTTCGCCCCGACGATGCACCCGTCGTCGACGTGCTGGTCGACCGCGACGGTTCCATCAAGGACGTAAAAGTGCATACAAGCAGCGGGTTCGAAGCGGTCGACATCTACGCAATCAATCGGTTCGTCGGCGCCCGAGCGCGACTGCAGATCGCCCCCACCGACCCGGCTCCGTATGTTATTCGGCAAACCATGAGCCAATCCTACCTCTCCGTCGCCTATTATTCTTCTCCGAGCCCCTATGGTGTGCAGAAGGACACCACTATGCGCCCCATGGGGACCGGCCAGCCGCTCGCCAGCGACCGCAGATGATGATCGCAAGGCGTTCGTTCGTTTGCCCAAAACGCCGGACCCGGACCTGATCGTGCCGGGCTTAGTTGGTATCAGATTGCCCAAAGCAGCATCCCACTTTCGGGACGCCCGCTTCCCGTCTTCGCTCTATCCAGGCATCTTCGTTCATTCTCCATTATCTTCTAGTAGCTAATAACCAATAGTATAGAACTATCCATCTCCTTGGCACGGACGTTGCAAATAGGTGCGGAAACATGGACATCGCCCGCCCTAACGTCGCCAAGGAAAAACGCCGCAAACGGATCATCTACGCCGTCATCGCCGGTGTCGCCCTCCTCGGTATCACGATCGCTATTTCCCGCCTGAAGCCCGCCGCGCCCACGGTCGAAAAGAATCTCGTCTGGATGGGCGAAGTGAAGCGGGGCCCGATGGTCCGCCAGGTCCGCGGCCTCGGCACGCTGGTGCCGGAGGAAATCCGCTGGATCGCCGCCCGCACGCAGGGCCGCGTCGACAAGATTATCATCCGCCCGGGCGCCTTGGTCGAGCCGGGCACGCTCATCGTCGAGCTCACCAACCCCGATGTCGTTTCCGCCGCCGCGAATGCCAAGTCCCAGCTCCAGGCCGCCGAGGCCCAGCTCGCGGGCCTGCGCGTCACGCTCGAAAGCAGCCTGCTCCAGTCCGAGGCCGCCGCCGCCAACGCCAAGGCCGACTACGAATCCGCCCGGCTCCAGGCCGAGGTGAATGACGAATTGCTCAAGGACGGCCTCGTCTCGCGGGTCCAGCACGAGCTTTCCAAGGTCACCGCCGACACCGCGAAGAATCGCAACGAGATCGAGCAGAAGCGCTACGCCTTCGCGAAAGATTCCATCAAGCCGCAACTCGCCGTCCAGGAAGCCGAGGTCGAGCGCCTTGCCTCCCTCTATCGCCTTCGCGGCGAGGAACTCGATGCCCTCCAAGTCCGCGCCAGCATGAAGGGCGTCCTTTCCGCCCTCCCCGTCGAGGTCGGCGCCCAGGTCCAGCCCGGCACCAACATCGCCCGCGTCGCCGACCCGGCGAAGCTCAAGGCCGAGGTCCGCATCGCGGAAACCCAAGCCAAGGACATCACGATCGGCCAGCTCGCCTCCATCGACACCCGCAACGGCCTCGTCGAGGGCACCGTGGGCCGCATCGACCCCGCGGTGCAGAATGGCACCGTCACGGTCGACGTCTTCCTCACCGGCGCGCTCCCGAAGGGCGCCCGCCCCGACCTGTCCGTCGACGGCACCATCGAACTCGAGCGCCTCAACGACGTCATCTACGTCGGCCGCCCGGCCTTCGGCCAGGAGCGCAGCTCCGTCAACCTCTTCAAGGCCAACGGCAGCAACCTGACCGCCACCGAAGCCAACCGCACCCAGGTCCAGCTGGGCCGCAGCTCCGTCAACACCGTCGAGATCATCAACGGCCTCCAGCCGGGCGACTGGGTGATCCTCTCCGACATGTCCCAGTGGGACTCCAACGAGCGCATCAAGCTCAACTGATTCTTTCCCGAAACCACGGATCCCGCCCGGAAATTCGCAACCTCCCCGCCTCCCCCCGTGTTCATTGGCTAACCCTTTCCTCCCATGATCGCCGTCACCATCGTCCTTTCGCTGCTCACCATGCTCGTCGCCGCCGACGACCATGCCGAATGAGTCCAGATTTTCTGTAACCATCCGGGCACCCAGCGTGTTCTCCTCTCCGCTGCCCTCCCCAATCATCAATCGTTAATCGTAAATCACAAATCCCCCGCGCACATGAGCACCGACAGCACCTCCCTCATCAAACTCGAAGGCGTCACCAAGGTCTTCCTCACTGACGAAGTCGAAACCCACGCCCTCTCCGGCATCCACATGGACATCAAGAAGGGCGAGTACGTCTCGATCGCGGGCCCCTCGGGCTGCGGCAAGTCGACGCTCCTCTCCATCCTCGGCCTGCTCGATACGCCGACCGACGGCAGCTACATCCTCAACGGCCGCCCGGTGCAGGGCCTCACGCTCCCGGAGCGCGCCCGCATCCGCAACCGCGAGATCGGCTTCATTTTCCAGTCCTTCAATCTCATCGGCGACCTCACGGTCTATGAGAACGTCGAGCTCCCGCTGACCTATCGCGGCATGCCCGCCAGCGAGCGCAAGCAGCGCGTGACCGACGCCCTCGAGAAGGTCGGCATGGGCCACCGCGCCAAGCACCTGCCCTCCCAGCTCTCCGGCGGTCAACAGCAGCGCGTCGCGGTCGCCCGCGCCCTCGCCGGCTCCCCGGCCGTCCTCCTCGCCGACGAACCGACCGGCAACCTCGATTCCAAGAACGGCGACGCCGTGATGGAGCTCCTCCGCTCGCTCCACAAGAGCGGCTCAACCATTGTCATGGTCACCCACGATGCCCGCTTCGCCCGCAACGCCGACCGCACCATCCACGTCTTCGACGGCCGCGTCGTCGAGGAACAGGTCGAGGCCTAAGCCCGGCCGCTGCCCGCCCAGGGGCAAATATCTGGAGTCGGTCATCGGACATCTAAAATCGAGAATTTCGAACCAGACCCCGTCTGAAATTTCGGATTTAAGATTTTAGATGCCCGGTTGCTCGAATTGTCGCTTCGCCCGGGACACGATCTCCCCTTCCCCGCCTTCGCCATGCTTGCTGACTTGAAATTCGCCTTCCGCACCCTGGCCAAGACGCCGGGGTTTGCCGCCATCGCCGTCCTCACCCTCGCGCTGGCCATCGGCGTCAACTCGGCCCTCTTCACCCTCGTCCATGGCGTGCTCCTGCGCCAGGTGATCCCGGTCGCGCCGGAGCAGGTCGTCAACCTCTTCACCGCTCGCGCCGGCGCGAGCAAGGAGTACCGCCAGTTCTCGTACGCCGAATTCCAGGCGTTGCGCGAGGCGAAGGACTCCTTCGCTTCCGTCGCCGCGATGAACCCGATCCTCGCCGGCATCGGCACCGAGGAGGCCATGCGCCGCAGCTTTGCGTTCGAGGTCTCGGACAACTATTTCTCGATGCTCGACACCACTCCGGCCCTCGGTCGCTTCTTCAGCGCCGAGGAATCCCGCCCGGGCGCCAACCTTCCGGTCGTGGTCGTCAGCTACCCGTACTGGCAGGCCCACGGCGGCGGCCGCGCCGACTTCGTTGGCAGCCGGCTCCGCATCAACGGCCAGATCCACACCGTCATCGGCGTCACCCGCCGTGGCTTCAGCGGCGTCAACGCCCTGCTTGCCCCCGATGTCTGGCTGCCGCTCGGCATGTTTGCCAACTACGCCCAGGTCCTCAACGACAACAAGAACCAGGTCGATCTCGCCAGCCCGAAGAACTTCACGCTCAACCTCACCGCGCGCCTCGCGCCGGGCGTCACCGTCGAAAACCTGAAGGGCCGCCTCCCCGCCCTCGCGAAGCAGCTCGACGCCGTCCAGCCGCCCGACCTCGCCTCCGCCCGCGAACTGCAGGCCGAGGCGCCGTCGCGCTACAGCATCAGCACGACGCCCTCCGGCGACAGCAACGGCTTTCCGCTCGCCGCCACGCTGCTGGGCATGTCCGGCTGCGTCCTCCTCATCGCCTGCCTCAACCTCGCCAACATGCTCCTCGCCCGCGGCGCCGCCCGCTCGCGCGAGATCGCCGTGCGCCTCGCGCTCGGCGCCACCCGCGGCCGGGTCGTCCGCCAGCTCGTGGTCGAGGGCTTCCTCCTCGCGCTCGCCGGTGGCGTCCTCGGCCTGTTGATCGCCCTCTGGAGCAACGACCTCCTGCTCAATTCCCTCCAGACGCTCTTCAATACGATGAACTTCTCGCTCGCCGTCGACGCGACGCCGAGCCCCGCCGTGCTCCTCGCCACCTTCGGCTTCTGCCTCCTGGCCACCGTGCTCTTTTCCGTCGGCCCGGCGCTCCGCGCCTCCAACACCGACCTCGTCCCCGCGCTCAAGGCCCAGGGCGCCGACACTGACGGCAACGGCCGTCTCAACCGTTTCTTCGCCGGCCGCAACCTGCTGGTCATGGCGCAGATTTCGCTCTCGTTCATGCTGCTCTTCAGCGCCGGCCTCTTCGTCCGCGGCGCCCTCGCCGCCGGCGGCGCCAAGCTGGGCTTCCAGCCCGAGGGCCAGTACGTCGCCGAGATCGACTACTCGCTCGGCAACACGCCGCCCGCCGAGTCCAAGCGCGCCTTCCTCAACGCTCTCGACCGCCTGCGCGCCGAGCCGGGCCTGACCGCGGTCGCCCTCGGCAACCAGCTGCCCTACGGCAACACCACCAACATGCCGCGCTACGTCGACGCCCGCCAGGCCGCGTCCGAGCGCAAGGCCGATCCCAACGCCCCCGAGCCCGGCGCCGACGCGCTGCTCACGGTCGTGTCCGACCAGTACCTCACCGCCATGGGCGTGCCGCTGCTCCGCGGCCGCGACTTCACTTCCGCCGAGGTGCGCGACGAGAAATCCCCCAAGGTCGCCATCATCGACGAGGCGCTGGCGAAGAAGCTCTTCCCCAACGAGGACGCGCTCGGCCTGCGCATCCGCTCGACCGAGGCCCCGGCCGACGGCTCGTCCCCGGAGATGGAGATCGTCGGCATCTGTGCGCCGCACCGCCATGACGCGCTCCAGCGCCAGGACCGCCCGCGGGTCTTCGTGCCCTTCGGCCAAAGCCCCCAGCCCACCGCTTTCCTCCACATCCGCACCGCGCTGGCCGGCGACGGCGTTGTCGCCACCCTGCGCGCCATGCTCCAGCGCATCGACCCGATGATGCCCCTGCTCGACCTTGCCCCGATGCCGGAACTCGTGACGCGCAACATCCAGCTCTGGATCGTGCGCCTCGGCGCCGCGCTCTTCGCGGTCTTCGGCGGGGTCGCCCTGCTCCTCGCCATCGTCGGCGTCTACGGCGTGAAATCCTACACCGTCGCCCGCCGCACCAAGGAGCTCGGCATCCGCATGGCGATCGGCGCCCACCCGCGCGATGTCTTCCGCCTGATCATGAAGCAGGGTGTCCTCCAGACCGCCCTCGCGCTGTTCGTCGGCCTCGGCCTCTCGCTCGCCGTCGGCCAGCTGCTCGGCAGCTTCCTCTACCAGGTCAGCCCCTTCGACCCGCTCGCCCTCATGGCTGCCGGCGGCGTCCTTGCCCTCTCCGCCCTCATCGCCTGCTTCCTCCCCGCCCGCCGCGCGACGAAGGTCAATCCGATGGTCGCGCTGCGATCCGAATGACCGACGAATTTCACCCAGCTATCATGACAACTCGGCTCATCCTCGCGTCTCTCGTCAGCCGTAGCCTTGCGCGGAGGCTGATGGTGGCGCTGCGGTCCGAGTAGGAAATCTTGAAATCGAGAATCGTGAAATCCGTAATCTTGAAATCGCGGAGCCGATTCCTCGTTTCCCCGCGCAGAGACTGAGATTTCAAGATTTCTGATGCCCGATTTTCAGTTTTCACGATTTCCCCCTCATCGATGAAATTCGCCCTCCGCTCCCTCCTCCGCACACCCGGCTTCACCGCCGTGGCCGTCATCGCGCTGGCTCTCGGCATCGGCGCCAACACCGCGATCTTCAGCGTGGTCAACACGCTGTTCCTCCGCCCGCTGCCCTACGCGGAACCGGACCGGCTGGTGATCCTGCAGTCGTCGCTCCCGGAAAAGGCTATCGACGAGTTCGGCTTCTCCTACCCGCGCTACCTCGCGGTCAAGGACGGCCAGCAGGTGTTCAGCGACCTCGCGCTCGGCATCTTCACGGGCTTCACGATCACCGGCCGCGGTGAACCGGAGCAGGTGCAGGGGATCCAGGTCTCGGCTTCCTACCTGCCGACGCTGGGCGTCCAGCCGCAGCACGGCCGCAACTTCAGCGCGGACGAGGACCGCCCCGGCGGTGCCCCGGTCGCGATGATCAGCGACCGCTACTGGCGCCAGCACTACAACGCCGATCCCTCCGTTCTCGGCCAGGCGATCAACCTCGACGGCGTGCCGCACACGATTGTCGGCATCCTGCCGCCCGCGCTCTCGACGTTTCCGCTCAACCAGACCGATCTCTGGACGCCGCGCCCGGCCGAGGTCCCCTTCCTTGTGCCGCAGCAGCTCGACGGCGGCGGCTTCTTTTTCCAGGTCCTCGCCCGCCTCAAGCCGGGCGTCAGCCTCGCCCAAGCGCGCGAAAACCTGAACGTCATCGCCGCCAACTACCGCCAGGCCCACGCCGCCAACTCCGATGCGCCCACCGCGATTCTCAC